>Ga0325400_1000191_pt1 | contig 41479 bp, 29 predicted proteins | sample PopdelMetagenome_2_FD_205662 | JGI IMG/M metagenome (GOLD analysis project Ga0325400, IMG submission 205662) | Populus deltoides microbial communities from Bellville, Georgia, United States - Xylem-PdKOR-R1 | ecosystem: Host-associated > Plants > Phyllosphere > Stem > Wood/Secondary xylem... | reverse complement strand
GACGGCGTGGTGGTGATCCGCGGCGACCGCATCGTCGCGGCCGGCCCCGCCGCCTCCACCCCCGTGCCCGCGGGCGCGATCCGCGTCGACGCCCGCGGCAAGACGATCATCCCCGGCCTGGTCGACGCGCACGCCCACGGGCCCGCCGGCACCGACGAGCTGGTGCCCCAGCGCAACTGGTCGCTGATGCAGAATCTGGCGCTCGGCACCACCACCATCCACGACCCGTCGAACCGCTCGTCCGAGGTGTTCGCGGCGGCCGAGATGCAGCGCGCCGGGCTGATCCTGGGCCCGCGCATCTTCTCGACCGGCGAGATCGTCTACGGCGCCAAGGCCGCCGACGTGTACGCGCAGATCGACGGGCTGGACGACGCGCTGGCGCACGTCCGCCGCCTCAAGGCGCAAGGGGGCCATTCGGTCAAGAACTACAACCAGCCGCGCCGCGAACAGCGCCAGCAGGTGGTGCAGGCCGCCCGCCAGGAGGGGATGCAGGTCGTCGCCGAGGGCGGGTCGCTGTTCGGCATGGACATGAACCTGGTCGCCGACGGCAACTCGACGCTCGAACACAACGTGCCGCTGGAAACCTTTTACGACGACGTGCTGCAGTTCTTCTCGGCGACCAAGACCAACTACACGCCGACGCTGGTGGTCAGCTACGGCGGGCTGGCGGGCGACCCGTATTGGCGCGCGCATACGGACGTGTTCGCGCATCCGCTGCTGAAGGCGCACACGCCGCCCGCCAAGCTCTTGGCGGACAATGCCAGGCGCACCATCGCGCCCGACAGCAACTACGTCGACGACGACAACGCGCGCGAGGCCGCCAAGCTGGCGCAGCGCGGCGTGCTGGTGTCGATCGGCGCGCACGGGCAGCAGGCGGGCATCGGCGCGCACTGGGAACTGTGGAGCTTCGTGCGCGGCGGCATGACGCCCGTCCAGGCGTTGCGCGCGGGCACGATCGTGGCGGCGAAGTCGCTGGGCATGGCCGCCGACATCGGCTCGCTCGAACCCGGCAAGCTCGCCGACCTGCTGATCCTCGACGCCGATCCCACCGCCGACATCCGCAACAGCGACAAGGTGGCCCGCGTCATGCTGGGCGGCCGCCTCTACGACGCCGCGACGCTGAACGAGGTGGAAACGGGCACCGCCAGGCGCGGACCCTATTGGTGGGAGGCGCGGGCGGCCGACTGACCGCCCGCGCGGGTCCGGGTCAGGCGACGAACGCCACCCGCGCCCGGCGGCGGCGCGCGGCGCCGCCGATCAGCGCCATCCCGCCGATCATCAGGGCCCAGCTCGCGGGCTCGGGCACCGCGGCGACGGCGTTGGTGAAGCGGAAGTTCGCGTCGCAGGCAGCGTTGCCGGTGCCGCAGCCCGCGACGGCGCGGCCCGCCACCAGCGCGCCGTTCGCGTAGACGGCGGTGGAGGTCGGCACGCCGTCCTCGTCCACGTCGGGGCCGAAGGCGAAGCCGAGATTGGCCGTGCCCGTGGATACCAAAGCCGTGTAGGTCTGGCCGGCGACCACGCCCGCCGTCAGGCCGGTCAGGTCGAAGTCGAACCAGTTGATCGCGCGGTTGGCGGCGCCGGTGACGGTGGCGGTGCGGGTGGTCACCAGCGCACCCGCGGTCCCGCTGCCCTGGCGCAGCGTGAAGGTGACGCTGGCGTTGACCGCGCTCGTCGCCAGGCTGGCGAACTGAAAGCCGAAGCTGCTGAGCGCGCCCTCGGCGACGAAGCTCTGGCCCACCGGACCCTGCGTCGCGACGTTGGCGAGGCGCCCGCCCGAGACATATTCGGCGGCCGGTGCGGACGCGGCGGCGCCGGCGGCGACGGCGGCCGCGAGGAAATAGCGAATCATCGGTTAACCCCTTACCCGTGAACGATCTCTGCCCTGCCACTGACAGCCGAATATGTCAGTCCCGCGTCAGCCGGCGACCCGCGTCCCGCGGCGGGACGAAAGCGGATGGCCGAAATGCCATGGACCTGTCACATCAAGGGCATAGCGGCCGCAACGAGCTACCATACAAGGGGGAATCGACGTGAGCACGACCTACTGGAACCTCGCTTCCGCGGACCTGCGCCAGGATTGGAGCAATATCGCCCTCATCACGGCGGAGGATAACTGGTCGGGCGTGCCCAGCATCACCGGCTATCGCGGCGACGACCTGACCACCGCGACCGGGGCCAATCCCCAGACCATCACGGGCACCAGCACGGTGGTCGACGTCAACCAGAACCGCTCCGATCCCAACAGCTTCAACACGGGCGGCGTCGCCGAGTTCGACGGCATCCCCAACCCCGTCGTCGCCATCCAGGGTTCGGGCACGGCGGACGCGCCCTACCTGGCCTTCTACCTGGATGCGACGGGCCGCCGCGACGTGCGCGTGCGCTACAACCTGCGCGACCTGGACGGCAGCAACGACAACGCGATCCAGCAGGTCGCCCTGCAATACCGCATCAGCCCCACCTCGGCCTGGATCGACGTACCGGCCGGCTACGTCGCCGACGCGACCGATCAGGGCACGGCCACCAAGGTGACGGCGGTCGACGCGACGCTGCCGGCGGAGGCGAACAACGCCGCCACGCTGGAGGTCCGCGTCATCACCACCAACGCGGTGGGCAACGACGAGTGGGTCGGCGTGGACGACATCGTCGTGTCCAGCGCGCCCGCGGGGGGCGGCGGCGCGCCCGGCCTGCTGCGCATCGCCGACGCCTCGGTGGGCGAGGGCAACGACGGCACCGCCGTGATCGCCTTCGAGGTGACGCGCGTCGGCGGCGCGTCGGGCGCGGTCGAGGCCGCCTACACCGTGACGCTGCCCGGCGGCGAGCGCGGGGCGGACGCGAACGACTTCGCGGCCGGCGCGCCCTTCACCGGCATCGTCCGCTTCGCCGACGGCCAGGCCACCGCCCGCATCGAACTGGCGGTGCAGGGCGACCGCGCGGCCGAGTTCGACGAGAACTTCACCGTGACGCTGTCGGGCCCCACCGGCGGGGCGACGATCGATCGCGGCACCGCCACCGGCACCATCCTGAACGACGATCTGCTGACGCTGGCCATCGGCCAAGTCCAGGGCGCGGCGCACGTCTCGCCCGTCGCCGGCCAGCAGGTGGCAGTGCAGGGCATCGTCACCGCGGTGGCCGCCAACGGCTTCTATCTCCAGGACGAGGGCGACGGCGACGACCGCACGTCGGACGCGATCTTCGTGTTCACCGGCGGCGCGCCGGGTGTGTTCCGCGGCGACGGGCTGACCGTGCAGGGCGCGGTGTCCGAATTCCGCTCCAACGCTGCCAACCTGTCGGTGACGCAGATCAGCTCGCCCGTCATCACCGTCGACACCACGGGCAACCCGCTGCCCGCCGCCGTGCTGATCGGCGCGAACGGCGTGCTGCCCCCGTCGCAGGTGATCGACGACGACCGGCTGACCAGCTTCGACCCCCGCTCCGACGGCATCGACTTCTGGGAGTCGCTGGAGGGGATGCGCGTGACGCTGGAAACGCCGCGCGTCGTGTCCAACACCACCGCCGACACCTTCCGCGAGACGGACGTGGTGGTGTCGGGCGGCGCGGGGGCCACCGGCATCAACGCGCGCGGCGGCATCACCATCTCGCAGGGCGACTTCAACCCCGAGAAGATCCAGATCCAGGGCAATTCCACGATCTTCAACGGCTTCAACCCGGACTATTCGGTCGGCGACCGGCTGGGCAACGTGCAGGGCGTGGTGAACTACGCCGCCGGCGTGTACGAGGTGCTGGTGACGCGCGGCGTGACGCGCACGCAGGACGTGACGCTGGACCGCGAGGTGACGACGCTTCGCGGCGACGCCGACCACCTGTCGCTGGCGACATACAACGTCGAGAATTTGGACCCCACCGACACCAAGTTCGATCGGCTGGGCCGCGACATCGCGATCAACCTGGGCGGGCCCGACGTGCTGGCGGTGCAGGAGATCCAGGACGCCAACGGCGCGGCCGCGGGCGGCACCCTGTCGGGCCAGCTGACCGCGGACCGGCTGATCGCCGCGATCCGGACCGCCGGCGGCGGCAACTACGCCTATGTCGAGATCGCGCCCAGCGCCGCCAACACCACGGGCGGCGAGCCCAACGGCAACATCCGCAACGGCTTTCTCTACAACACCGACCGCGTGGCCTACGTCCCCGACAGCGCGGTGCTGATCGACGGCGGCGCCTACACGGGCACGCGCCGGCCGCTGGTCGCGCAGTTCGACTTTAACGGCGAACGGCTGACCGCGATCAACGTCCATCTGACGTCGCGCGGGGGCAGCGACCCGTTGTTCGGCGCCAACCAGCCGCCCGCCGACGCGGGCGACGCCGCCCGCACCGCCCAGGCGCTGGGCGTCAAGAACTACGTGGCCGGGCTGCCGGAGGGGACCAACGTCGCGATCCTGGGCGACTGGAACGGCTTTGCCTGGGAGAATGCCCAGACCCAGCTGACCGACCGGTCGCGCGGCGGCGTGTTCACCGACCTCGCCACGCTGCTGCCGACCCAGGAACGCTACAGCTACGAGTTCGACGGCAACGCCCAGCAGCTGGACCACATCCTGGTCACCGGCCGCCTGGCCCAGGGCGCGCAGTACGACGCGGTGCACATCAATTCCGAGTTCGCCGGCGACCGCCCCACCGACCACGACCCCCAGCTGACGCTGCTGCGCATGGGCACGGGCCCTGTCCCCACCGCCGCGCCCGCCGGCTTCGCCGACGCGTCGCTCCAGGCGTTCGGCGCCGACGTCCACCCGGCCGGCGGCTGGTCGGGCGCCGGCCACCAGCTGATGCTGGAAACGGTCGCCGCCTTCTGATCGGGCTTGCCCATCCCCCGCGTCCGCGCCGATAGGCGCGGGCGTGAGGGCGATATCGTGACGAATGCGACGCGGCGCGTGCTGGTGGTGGGCGGCGGCTTCTCGGGCACGTTGCTCGCGATCAACCTGCTCCGCCACGACGGGCCGGACGCGGTGCTGGTGGAGCGCCGCCCGGACAGGCTGGCGCGCGGCGTCGCCTATTCGGCCGCGCACCCCGACCATCTGCTGAACGTGCGCGCCGCCAACATGAGCGCGCTGCCCGACGACCCCGGCCATTTCGTCCGCTGGCTGGGGACGAACGGCCACCCCGCGGGCTTCGTGCCGCGCACGACCTACGGCGCGTACCTGCGCGAACTGCTGGACGGCGCGCGCGCCGCCGCGCCCGGCCGGCTGGAGCTGGTGCAGGCGGACGCGGTCGCGCTGGACGAGGGGCCGGGCGGCGTGTCGGCGCGGCTGTCGGACGGCCGCGTGGTGCTGGCCGACCAGGCGGTGCTGGCGCTGGGCAACCTGCCCCCGCACGATCCGCCGGGCCTGTCCGCCGACGCGTTGCCGGCCGATCGCTACGCGTCCGACCCTTGGGGTCCCGACCTGGCCGACGGTTTGTCGGACACCGACGAGGTGGTGCTGCTCGGCACCGGCCTGACCGCCGTCGACGCGGCACTGCTGCTGGAGGCGGGCGGCTTTCGCGGCCGCGTCCTGGCGCTCTCGCGCCGCGGCCTGCGCCCGCGCGCGCACGTCGACGGCCAGCCGCCCGCGGCGGGCGTCGCCGAACGTCCCGCCGGCCCGCTGTCCGCCGTCGCCCGCCACCTGCGCCGCCGCGCCGCCGAACTGGGGGGCGACACCGGCTGGCGCGCCGCGGTGGACGAGCTTCGCCCGGTCACCCAGATGCTGTGGTCGGGCCTGGACGCGGCCGAGCACGCGCGCTTCCTGCGCCACGCCCGGCCCTGGTGGGACGTGCATCGCCACCGCCTGGCACCCACGGTCGCGGCACGGATCGACGCCATGGTCGCGGACGGCCGGCTGCGCTTCGCCGCCGGCAAGACGCTGTCGGCCCGGCCCGACGGTGACGGCATCTGCCTGACGTGGCATCCGCGCGGGTCGGACGCGGCGGTGGAAACGCGCGCGCGCCGCGTCGTCAACTGCACCGGGCCGCAGGGCAACCTGCTCCGCTCCGACCAGCCGCTGATCCGCCACCTGCTGGCGGCCGGGCTGGTCCGCCCCGACGCGCTTCGCCTGGGGCTGGACGTGGACGCCCAGGGCCGCGTGCTGCGCGACGGCGGCGCGTCCGACCGGCTGAGCGCGGTCGGGCCGATGACGCGCGGCGGCGTGTGGGAGATCGTGGCCGTGCCCGACATCCGCCGCCAGGCCTGGGACATGGCCCGCCGCCTGTCCAACGCGCAATGGGTGGGGGGCGAGGGGCTTTGACCGAGGATGCCGGCCGCTGGACGATCGCGGTGGACCGCGGCGGCACCTTCACCGACGTGGTGGCCCGCGCACCCGACGGCCGCGTGCTGACCGCCAAGCTGTTGTCCGACGATCCCGGCCGCTACCGCGACGCCGCCGTCGAGGCGGTGCATCGGCTGACGGACACGCCGCGCGGGGAAACCCTGCCGCCGCTGTCGCTGCGCGTCGGCACCACGCTGGCCACCAACGCGCTGCTCGAACGACGGGGGTGTCCGACGCTGCTGGTCACCACCCGCGGCTTCGCCGACGCGCTGGCGATCGGATATCAGGACCGGCCCGACATCTTCGCGCGCGCCATCCGCCGCGTGGCGCCGCTCGCGGCCGAGACGGTCGAGGTGGCGGAGCGCGTGACCGCCGAGGGCGAGGTGCTGGTCCCGCTCGACCTTTCCGCCGCGGAGGCGGCGATGCGCGCGGCGTACGCCCGCGGGCTGCGGTCGGCGGCGATCGTGCTGATGCACGGCTGGCGCCACGCCGCGCACGAGGCGGCTTTGGCCGACCTCGCCCGCGCGATCGGCTTTGCCCAGGTCTCCGCCAGCCACGCGGTCGTGCCGTTGATCCGGCTGGTGACGCGCGGCAACACCGCGGTCGCCGACGCCTATCTGTCGCCGCTGATCCGCGCCTATGCCGACGAACTGGCGGACGCGCTGGGGGTGGAGGCATTGGGGGCGAACGCCGACCTGCTGTTCATGCAGTCGTCGGGCGGACTGGTGACGGGCGGGGCGTTCACCGGCCGCGACGCGCTGCTGTCCGGGCCGGCGGGCGGCGTGGTGGGGCTGGCCGCCGCCGCGCGCGCGGCCGGCCTGCCCCGCGTCATCGGCTTCGACATGGGCGGCACGTCCACCGACGTGGCGCTCTGGGCGGGCGCGTACGAGCGCCGCGACGAGGCGGAGCTGGCGGGCGTGCGGCTGGCGGCCCCCATGCTGCGCATCGACACGGTGGCGGCGGGCGGCGGTTCGGTGTGCCGGTTCGACGGCGGCGCCTACGCGGTCGGCCCGCGCTCGGCGGGCGCGGTGCCGGGGCCCGCCTGCTATCGTCGCGGCGGGCCGCTGACCGTCACCGACTGCAACCTGATCCTGGGCCGCCTCAGCGCCGACGCCTTTCCGCCCGTGTTCGGGCCCGGCGGCGACCGACCGCTCGACCCGGACGCGGCGGTCGCCCGCCTGGACGAGCTGTTGGACGCGGTCGCGGCGTCCGGCCTGCCCCGCCCCCCGCGCGAGGACGCGGCGGCGGGACTGGTGTCGGTGGCGGTCGCCGACATGGCGGCGGCGATCCGCGCCAATTCGGTGGCGCGGGGGCAGGACCCGTCCGACTTCGCGCTGGCGTGCTTCGGGGGCGCGGGCGGCCAGCACGCCTGCCTGGTCGCCGACGCGCTGGGGATGGAAACGGTGCTGGTGCCCCCGCTGGCGGGCGTGCTGTCCGCCTGGGGCATCGCGCTCGCCGACCGCGCCGCCGCGCGCGAGGCGACGATGGACGTCCCCCTGGGCGACCCCGCATTGACCGCCGCCGTCCGCGACTTGGGCGACGCCGCCCGCGCCGACCTGATCGCCCAGGGCCTGGCGCCCGCCTCCATCCTGGTCACCGCCGTCGTCACCGTCCGCTACGCGCGCACCGACGCGGGCGAGACGGTGCCGCTGGCCGAACCCGCCGCCATGCGCGCCGCGTTCGAGGCCGCGCACCGCCGGCGCTTCGGCTTCGTGTCCGACGATGCCCTGATCGCCGAGCGCGTCCGCGTCGAGGCGTCGGTGCCCGGCATCGATCCGTCCGCCTTCGCCGCCCCGCTGCCCGCCGGCCCGCCGCCCGAGCCAGCGGCCGTCCGCGCCTACATGGCCGGCCGCTGGCACGATGCGCCCCGACACGCGCGCGACCGTCTGCCCGCCGGCTACGCCGTGCCCGGCCCCGCGCTGATCGCCGACGACACGTCGCTGGTCGCGGTCGAGCCCGGCTGGACCGCGCACGTGCTGGGCGACGGCGCGCTGCTGCTGACCCGGACCGCGCCGGCGACGGTCGCGCGGGGCGACGCCGCCGAAGCCCCCGATCCCACCCGCCTCGCCATCTTCGGCGGGCTGTTCATGGGACTGGCGGAGGAGATGGGGGCCGCCCTTCAGCGATCGGCCGCGTCGGTCAACATCCGCGAGCGGCTGGACTTCTCGTGCGCGATCTTCGACGCGGGCGGCCGGCTGGTCGCCAACGCGCCGCACATCCCCGTCCACCTGGGCTCGATGGGCGACAGCGTGCGCGCCCTGATGGCCTCGCGCGACGCGGAAGCCGGGAACGGGGGCCGCGGCTGGCGGCCGGGCGACGCCTGGGCGATGAACGACCCCTATCGCGGCGGCACCCACCTGCCCGACATCACGGTGGTGCGGCCCGTCTTCGCGGGCGGCCCGCGGCCAGCCTTCTTCGTCGCGGCGCGTGGCCACCACGCCGACGTGGGCGGTATCGAGCCCGGATCGATGCCCGCCGCCAGCCGCACCCTGGCCGAGGAAGGCGCGGTGCTGTCCGACCTGCTGCTGGTGGAGGACGGTGGCTTGCGAGAGGAGGCGTTGCGCGCCGCGCTCGCCGCCGGCCCCTTCCCCGCGCGCGACCCCGACCGCAACCTCGCCGACGCCGCCGCCCAGGTTGCCGCCTGCGCGCGCGGCGCGGCCGGGCTGGAGGCTTTGTGCTCCGCCCGCGGGCGGGAAACGGTGTCCGCCTATATGGCGCACGTCCAGCGCCACGCGGAGGCCGCGGCGCGCCGCCTGATCGCGACGCTGTCGGACGGCAGCTTCGCCTACCCTTCCGACGACGGTGCCGCCGTCCGCGTCGCGGTGACGATCGACCGGGACAGGGGCGAGATGCTGGTCGACTTCGCCGGCACCGATCCGCAGCGCCCCGGCAACGCCAACGCGCCCGTCGCCGTGGTCCGCGCCGCCGTCCTCTACGTGCTGCGCCTGCTGGTGGACGAGCCCGTGCCCTTGAACGACGGCTTCCTCGCCCCCGTCACGATCCGCGTGCCTGAGGGCAGCTTCCTCAACCCGCGTCCCGGCGCCGCCGTGCTGGCCGGCAACGTGGAGGTCAGCCAAGTCGTCACCGACGCGCTCCTGGGCGCGCTGGGCGCGATGGCCGCGTCGCAGGGGACGATGAACAACCTCACCTTCGGCGACGCGCGGGTGCAATATTACGAGACGATCGCCGGCGGCGCGGGGGCCGGACCGGGCTTTCCCGGCGCGTCCGCGGTCCAGACGCACATGACCAACAGCCGCCTGACCGATCCCGAGATACTGGAAAGCCGTTTCCCCGTGCTGCTGACCGACTTCGCCGTGCGCCGCGGGTCGGGCGGCGGGGGCCGCTGGCCGGGCGGCGACGGCGTGGTCCGGCGCATCGCGTTCCGGGCGCCGATGCGCGCCAACATCGTCTCCAACCACCGCGTCGTGCCCCCCTTCGGCGGCGACGGCGGGGCGGCGGGCGCGTGCGGTGCCAACCGGGTCGAGCGCGTAGGAGGCCGGGTCGAGCCGCTGGGCCCCACCGCGTCCGTGACGCTCGCGCCCGGCGACGCGCTGGTGATCGAGACGCCCGGCGGCGGCGGCTGGGGCACGCCGTGATGAAGTCACGCCGCCGCCCCCTCCCCGTCATTCCCGCGCGGGCGGGAACCCATTCCACGCTGCCGCCCGCCAGCCCCGGTCCCCGCCCGCGCGGGGCTGACGGCCGGGCGTCGCGATTTGGTTGGTCGGGATGCTAGTCTTGGGCGGCGTGGGCGTGGTGGCGCTGGGTTTCGTGCTGCGCTTCAACCCGCTCTTGGTCGTGGTCGCCGCAGCACTCGCGACCGGGCTCGCCGCCGGCCTGTCGCCGCTGAGGGTGCTGGACGCGTTCGGCCACGCCTTCAACGAGGCGCGCTACGTGTCGGTCGTCTACCTGGTGCTGCCCGTGATCGGCCTGTTGGAGGCGCGCGGGCTCCAGGCGCGCGCGCGGTCGCTGGTGGCGGGGCTTCGCGGCCTGACGCCGGGCCGGCTGCTGACGGGCTACCTGCTGTTCCGCCAGCTCACCGCAGCCCTCGGCCTGACCTCGATCGCCGGCCACCCCCAGACGGTGCGCCCGCTGGTGGCTCCGATGGCGGAGGCGGCGGATGCGGGCCACGACCCGGAGGGGGCGCGGGCGATGGCGGCCGCCACCGACAATATCGGCCTGTTCTTCGGCGAGGACATCTTCCTCGCCATCGGCTCGATCCTGCTGATGAAGGGCGTGCTGGACGGGCTGGGCATCCATCTGGAGCCGTTCCAGCTGTCCGTCTGGGCGATCCCCAGCGCGGTCGCGGCCTTCCTGATCCACGGCGGCCGCCTGTGGCTGCGCGACCGGCGGCGGAGAAGCAAGTGATAGGGTTGGGCGCGGTCTATCTCGCCGCGGGCGCGACCTTCGCCGCCTTCGCCATCCTGGGCCTGGGCCGACGCCGCTGGCCCAACGCGCTGTTCCACGCGCTGATCGCCCTGTCCTTCCTGGCCGGCGACCGGCTGGGCGACCGGGGCAACGGCCTGCTCGCGCTGGCGCTCGCCGCCATCGCCGCGTCGGGCCGGATGCGCGGCCCCCGCCCCGCCCCGGAGGCCGGTCCCCAGGCCCCCGCGCCGCGCCTGTTCGCGCTGGCGCTGGTCGTGCCGCTGACCGCGGTCGCGGGCACGTTGGCGTTCAAGGCGTTGCCCGCGCTGGTCGATCCGAAACAGGCGACCCTGGTGGCGCTGGCGCTGGGCGCGGTGCTGGCGCTGCTGCTCGGCTGCCTGGTCCTGCGCGCCTCCCCGATCGAACCGATGCGCGCGGGGGCCGGGCTGGCGGACGCGGTGGGTTGGGCGATCGTGCTGCCGCAGATGCTGGCCAGCCTGGGCGCGGTGTTCGCGCTGGCGGGGGTGGGCGCGGCGGTGGGCGGGCTGATGGGCGGCCTGATCCCCGCCGACAGTGTGTTAGGGGCGGCCGTCGCCTATGGCCTGGGCATGGCGCTGTTCACGATCGTGATGGGCAACGCCTTCGCCGCCTTTCCCGTGATGGCGGTGGCGGTCGGCGTGCCGCTCTTGGTCGGGCGCTACGGCGCCGATCCCGCGCCGGTCGCCGCGGTGGGGATGCTGGCGGGCTTCTGCGGCACGTTGCTGACGCCCATGGCCGCGAACTTCAACCTGGTGCCGGCCGCGCTGCTGGAACTGCGCGACCGCTACGGCGTGATCCGCGCCCAGGCGCCCACCGCCCTCCTGATGCTGCTGTTCAACATCGTTCTGCTATGGTGGGTGGCCCGATGAGCCCCCAGAACCCGATCGACCGCGACACCGCCGCCGACTTCCTGCGCCTGACGCTGGGGCATATCGACCGCCCCTGGCCCTACAAGATGGATCACGTGCTGACCGGACCCGACGATGTCGGCCCGCCCCGGCGCTTCCACCCCATCTTCTACGGCAGCTTCGACTGGCACAGTTGCGTCCATGGCTGGTGGCAGATGCTGACGCTCGCCCGCCTCCACCCCGACTTGGCCCCGGCGGCCGAGCTTCGCGCGCGCGCCGACGCCGCCTTCACCGCCGCCAACGTGTCGGGCGAGCTGGCCTATCTGTCGCGCCCGTCCGGCGCGGGGTTCGAGCGGCCCTATGGCTGGGCCTGGGCGCTGGCGCTCCACGCGGAGGCCGCGCGGCACGACGCGCCCTGGGGCCCCGCGCTCGAACCGCTGGCGCTGGCCTTCGCGGGCCGGTTCCGCGACCATCTGCCGCGCCTGACCTATCCGATCCGCGTAGGCACCCACCCCAACACCGCCTTCGCGCTGGTGCTGGCGCTGGACTGGTCGGAAGATCGCGACCCGGCGCTCGCCGCGCTGATCCGCGATCGCGCGGCCGGCTGGTACGGCGCCGACCGCGACGCGCAGGCGTGGGAGCCCGCGGGCGACGACTTCCTGTCCTCGACGCTGACGGAGGCGCTGTTGATGGCGCGCGTGCTGCCGCCCGCCGACTTCGCGCGTTGGTTCGACGCCTTCCTGCCCCGGCTGGCGGCGGGAGAGCCCGCGACCCTGTTCGCGCCCGCCCACGTCTCCGACCGCACCGACGGCAAGATCGCGCACCTGGACGGGCTCAACCTGTCGCGCGCCTGGTGCTGGCGGCAGCTGGCGCGCGCGCTGCCGGGCCACCCGGCGGCGGCGGCGATGTCGGCGACGGCCGACCGACACCTGGCCGCGTCGCTGCCGCACTTGGGCGACGATTACATGGGCGCGCATTGGCTCGCGACCTTTGCGCTCCTGGCGCTGACGGCGTGAGCATGGTCCGCGTGCTCGCGCTGTTGCTGGCGCTGTCGTGGCTGGTGCCGACGGCGGCGCTCGCCCAGGACCCCGCACTCGCCCGCGCGGCCGCCGCCATCGCCGGGGCGGAGGGTGATCTGAAGGCCGTCGACGGCTCGCTGAACGATCGGCTCGACGCCGACGAGCGCGCCGCGCTTCGTACCCGCGCATCGGCGGCGGGCGACGCGGCCCAGGCGGCGGCCACCGGGCTTGAGGCGCAGCTGGCGCTGGTCGACGCGCGCGTCGCCGGGCTGGGCGCGGCGGCGCCGGGCGAGGCGACCGACATCCGCCGCCAGCGCGCGGCCCTGGCGGCCGAGCGCGCCACCGTCGACGCCGCCGCCAAGCGCGGCCGGCTGGCCGCGGTCGAGGCGCGCCAGCTGGTCGACGAGATCGACCGCAGCCGCGCCGAGCAGTTCAACCAGACCGTGTCGACGCGTGTCGCCTCGCCCGTCACCCCCGCCTTCTGGACGGCGGTGCTGGCCGCCGCCCCGCGCGACCTGCGCCGCGTCACGGCCTTCGCGACCCAGGGCCTGCGCGAGGTCGATCGCCGCCGCCGCGCCGACACGCCCTGGGCCGCCATATCGGGCGGGGCGCTGGCGATCCTGATCGGCTGGCCGCTGCGCCGCGCGGCCGGCACGATCGCGCGGCGCCGCCTGATCGAGAACGTCGCGGGCGGGCCCGACCGCCACCGCTTGCGCCGCTCGGCCTTCGCGGTGTTGCGGGTGTTGATCGGCACGTTGTCGCCGCTGCTGGCGGCGGTCGCGCTCGCCACCGGGCTGCGCTGGTCGGGGCTGGTGCCGCCGCGCTGGGGCGACCTGGCCGACGCCGCGGTCACCGCGTGCGGGTTCGCCGGCTTCACCGTGGCGGTGACGGGCGCGGTGCTGATGCGGGGGCAACCCGCCTGGCGCCAGGCGCCGCTCGACGACGAGACGGCGCGGCGGCTGCGCCCGCTCACCTGGGTGCTGGCCGGGCTGTCGGCGGCGGCGATCCTGCTGGACGCGTTCAACGCCGCGGTGGGCGCCAGCCGCGCGGCCGCCACCGCCGCCCAGGCGGCCGAGGCGCTGGCGACGCTGGCGCTGCTGGCGGCGACGCTGCTGGTGGTCGGGCGCCTGCGCGCCGCGCGCGCGGACGCCGCCGACGACGAGCCGTCGGGCGCGCGCGCGGGCGTGGCGGCGGCCTTGCTGTTCGCTTGGGGGCTGGCGGGTGCTGCGCTGGTGGCGCTGCTGGCGGGGTTCGTGGGGCTGGGCGCTTTCCTGGTCCAGCTGGTCGCCTGGGCCACCGTGCTGGCCTGCGCGCTCTACCTGGTGGTGCGCGCGGCGGACGACCTGCTGACCGGCGTGTTCCGCCGCGACAGCCCGTTCGGCCGCGCGGTGACGCGGGGGCTGGGCGTGCGGGGCAGCGCGGTGGACCAGTTCGGGCTGGTCGCGGCGGGCGTGGTGCGGCTGGTGCTGCTGGCGGCCGGGCTGGGCCTGCTCTTCACCCCCTTCGGCGCGGGCGGCGGATTGGGGTCGCTGCTCGGACGGCTGGGCGCGCTGGCCGGCGGCGTGGAGGTGGGCGGCGTTTCCGTGTCGCCCGGCGCCATCCTGCGCGGCTTCGCGGTGCTGGCGGCCGGCCTGTTCCTGGTGCGCAGCTTCACGGGGTGGCTCGACAACCGCTACCTGCCCGTCACCGAACTCGACGGGTCGGGCCGCAACTCGGTGATCCTGGTCGCGCGCTACGTCGGCATCGCGCTGGCGGTCATCTGGTCGCTGGCGTCGCTGGGCATCGGCGTGGAACGGATCGCGCTGCTGCTGTCCGCGCTGTCGGTGGGCATCGGCTTCGGCCTCCAGGCGATCACCCAGAATTTCGTGTCGGGGCTGATCCTGCTCGCCGAACGGCCCATCCGCATCGGCGACCTGGTCCGCGTCGGCCAGGACGAGGGCGACGTGAAGCGCATCAGCGTCCGCTCGACCGAGATCGAGCTGGCCGACCATTCGACGCTGATCGTCCCCAATTCCGAACTCATCACGAAATCGGTGCTGAACAAGACGCGGGCCGGCCCACTCGGCCGCCTCCAGATCCAGTTCTCCGTGCCGCTGGAAGCGGATGTGCGCCAGGTTCGGCGGATCGTGATGGACGTGTTCGCCGCGGAGGAGGCGGTGCTGGTCGACCCCGCGCCCGTGGCCTTCATCGACGGGCTGGCGGACGGGCGCGTGCTGTTCAACTGCTTCGCGCACGTGGCCTCGCCGCGCGTCGCCTACCCCACGCGCTCGGCCGTGCTGCTCGACCTGCTCGGCCGCCTCCACGACGCGGGGGTCGACGTCGGCACCCCGCCCCAGCGGCTGGAATTCGTGGCGCCGGACGGCTGATCCGGCGGGGCCGGTGCCGCATCCGCCGCGAGGCGGATCGAACCCTAACGCGTCGCCATCCGCACCCCGATGCGGAACGCGCGGCCCAACAGGTCGCTATAGGTAGAGTTCGCCGCCAGTCCCGTTTCCGGCAGCAGCAGCGGCTCGCGGTTGAACAGGTTGGTGACGTTCAGGAACAGCTGCGCCTCCGCGCCGTCCATCACCACCTTCTGCGTCAGGTTCAGGTCGGCGTAGAACAGCCCCGACACCCGGTTGCTGTCATAGGTGAAGAAGTTCGGGTCGTTGGCCGGGCACGCCGTCGAACACTCGATCCCGTTCGCCACGTACTTGCCGGCACTCACCCCGCGCCCGATCGCGGTGATCGAGAAACTGGGCGTGTCATAGGCGATCGTGGCGCGGAAGATCCATTTGGGCGTCGTCGACTGCCCCCCGTTCACCCCCACCGAGTTCAGCACCACCGTGCCCGGAACGCCGCTGTCGAACAGGTTGTCGATGTAGCGCGTCGCCAGCCCGCGCAGCGTCAGCTCGCCCTCGCCGCCGACCCCGATCCGGTCCAGCGGCAGGCGGTACGTCAGGTCGAAATCCACGCCCCGCACCTTCTGGCTGGCGGCGTTGAACGGCTGGTTGCGGATGATGAGGTACGGCTGGGCCGGGTTCTGCGTGCGCGCCGCATCCACGCTGATCGCGTCGCAGAACGCCTGCTGCCCTTGGAAGCACAGGTTGACGATCTGCCCGGCGGTGAACGTGCTGATCCCGTTGTTCAGCTTGATGTCGAAATAATCGACCGACAGGTTGAACCCCGGCAGGAAGCGGGGCGAGAACACCGCGCCCGCGTTCCACTGGTTCGCGCGTTCCTCCTGCAAGGCGGGGTTGCCCGTCGCGAAGCCCGAATAGCTGTAGGACGCGACCGGCGGCTGGCCGGGCGTCACGAACGACGGGCTGCTGCCCGGAAAGCCCGGGTTTATCACCGCGTCGCTGTTGGCGGTGCCCGCCTGGAACAGCTCGTTCAGGTTGGGCGCGCGGATGTCGCGCGAGCGGGTGACGCGCAGGCGGATGTCCGGCACCGGCTGCCACGTGGCGCCCGCCTTCCACGTCGTGACGTAGCCCGCGGTGGAATAGTCGGTGGCGCGCACCGCGCCGTTGAACTCCAGCCCCAGCCCCAGCGGGACCACCGTTTCCAGATACACTTCCTTGACGTCGAACCGTCCGAAGCTGGGCAGGTAGTTGCCGACCGACCAGCGGTTGGTCGCCCCCGTCACGGCGCCCGCCGCGTTGGTGATCGGCACCGGCTGGAACTCGGCCGGCACGAAGCCGCGCAACTTCTCCTCGCGATACTCGCCGCCCGCAGCAAAGCTGACCTCGCCCGCCCAGGTGGAGAAGGGCGTGACCGAGAAATTGGCGCCCGCCACCGTTTGTTGCAGCACCTGGTCGCGATAGGGCGCGCCCAGCACGTATCCGAACGCGGCCGGGTTGGCGACGTTCAGCCCCAGCCGGTTCAGCGGCACGCAGGCCGGGTCGTTGTTGGTCGGGCTGGCGTCGACGTTCACCAGGCACTGGATCGATCCCGCCGCGTAGCCGGCGGCGTTGCCGGCGGGTGCGAAGGCGGCCGCCGTCGCGTTGTTCATCCGCGCCACGTTCATGATGTTGCGCAACTGCTCGCGCAGGTCGGCGCGACCGTACTGGCCGTACACGTTCCACGTGGCAGGCCGGCCGAACAGTTCCGTCGTCCCCTCCGCGCCCACCGCGTAACGCTGCACCTCGCGCCGGTTGTCCACCGCGCGGAACGGCAGGTCGGCGGCCGTGGTGGCGATGGTGACGCTGGTGATCCCCGCCAGCCGCTGGCGGCCCAGCGTGTTGTAGAGGAACGCGTTGCACGTCGTCGGCGCCGCCGCCGCGGTCGCCGCCGCGCCGCATCCGGTGGCGTTCAGCACCACGCCCGTCGACAGGTTGGGCCCGGCGTTGAAGAACACGCGCTGGCGGTTGTACGACCCTTCCGCGAACAGCTCGATCCCGTCGGCGATCTCGTAGCTGGCGCGCGCGAACGCGCCGTAGCGGTCGTCCTCCGGGTCCAGGCCGATGCGCCGGCCGCTGTCGTTCACCTGCCACGACCCGCCCTGCGTCAGCGTCGGCGGCGCGGTGCCGTTCGCGGCCGGAAAGGTCAGCGCGCCGTACTGGTACTGGTTGATCGCGCCGCCGTCGGTGAAATACAGCCCGCGCAAGGAATTGGCGGTGCCGCCGGCCGAGTTGGTTATCAGCCCGCCCGGCGTCGAGTTGGCCGCCCCCACCTGGCGGCGCAGCAGGTAGCGCGGCGTGGTGCTGGCCGTGGTCCAGTTCGGGTCCTGGATGCGCACGAAGCCGCGCGCGTTCCATTCGCGATCGACCTCGAAGATGCCGTCGCGGTGCGCCACCTCGCCCGACACCAATATGTGCCCGCGCCCGTCGCGCCCGAAATCCAGCCCGCCGGCGACCCCCAGCGAGTAGTTGTACCCGTCGCCGTAGGTGGTGACGCCCGTGTCCGCCTGGACCTTCAGGCCGGTGTATTTCTTGTCGAGGACGAAGTTGACCACGCCCGCCACCGCGTCCGACCCGTAGGCGGACGACGCGCCGCCCGTCACCACCTCGACGCTGCGCACCAGCATCTGCGGGATGGTGTTGACGTCGACCAGCCCGGTCGCGGTCGACGGCACCGAGCGCCGCCCGTCGAGCAGCACCAGCGTGCGCTCCGCGTTCAGGTTGCGCAGGTTGAGCGCGTTGATCCCCGCCTGGCCGCTCGACAGGTTCAGCCGCGAGTTGCCGGGCCGCGTCGACCCCGCCAGCGCGGGCAGCTGGTTGACGAAGTCGGCGATGTTGTTGCTGGGCGAGCTGTTCTGGATGTCCTCCAGGCTCAGCACGGTCAGCGGGGTCGGCGCCTGGAACCCGTCGCGCACGATGCGCGAGCCGGTGACGGTGACCTCCTGCTCCAGCCCCTCCGTCTCCGGGGGCGGCGTCTGGAGGTCGGCGGCGCTGGAGGGGGCCGTCTGGGCCGCGGCCGGCACGGCTGCCAGGGCGAGTGCCGCCGCGCTGACGCCCAACAGCGTTCTTCCGCGCGCGTGTCCCAACCGAACCGTCATATATTCCCCCTAGGATGCCGACTCCGGGCGCCGTCGCCTCGTTCAAGCCGAGCGTGGAAGCTGCGTTGGCGCGCGCGCGAGCGTCAAGGGGCCTGGGCTTGTCCGGGCTTCAACGACCCATAGACTGCGCCTATAGGGCAACACCCTGTTCCGGCCCTATGCGGGCGGGATAGCCGGTTCGATGCGCGGGGATCGATGCGCCACATTGCTCAGGACGACCCGATCGCCCCCCTAGTCAACCGCCGCCTGTTCCTGCTGGGCGGCGCGGCCGCGCTCGCGACCCCGGCCCTCGCCCGCGCACCCTCCGCGCCGCCGCGCGCGGTGGCGGTGCGCGGCCTGTCCGGCCCGGTGGAGATACTAGACGACGCCTGGGGCGTGCCGCACGTCCGCGCCGGCACGATCCCCGACGCCTTTTTCGGCCAGGGCTACGCGGTGGCGCGCGACCGGCTGTTCCAGATCGATCTCGGCCACCGGCGCGAGATGGGCCGGATGGCGGAAGCGTACGGCCCCGACTTCGCCCGCTTCGACGCGGCGGCGCGCTTGTTCCATTACCGCGGCGACCCCGATCGCGAGCTGGCGCGCGTGCCCGCCGCCGTGCTGGCCTGCGCGCGCGCCTATATCGCCGGCGTCAACGCGCGGGTCGACGCGGTGCTGGCGGACGCCGCGCTCCTGCCCCGCGAATACGCGATCCTGGGCGCGCAGCCGATGCGCTGGGAGTTGCGCGACCTGGTGATCGCGCGCGGCGGGGGCAGCGGCAACGCGGGCGACGAGGTGCGCCGCGCCCGGCTGGCGGCGATGGGGCTGCTGGACCTCGACGCGATCGTAGCCCCCTTGCGCCCCGCGCACGCGCTGGCGGTGCCCGACGGCCTGGACGCCGCCGCGGTGACGGAGGCGGACCTGGGCGTGCTGCGGCTGGGCGCGCTGCCCTTCGGCCCCGACACGCCCGTCGCCGACCCGGCCGAGGCAGAGGCGGCAGAGGCCGGCAGCAACGCCTGGACCGTGGCGGGGTCGCGCACCGCCACCGGGCGGCCGATCCTGGCCAACGACCCGCACCTGGGCATCGGCGGCTTCGGCCCCCGCCACGTGGCGCACCTGTCGGCGCCGGGGCTGGACGTGATCGGCGGCGGCGCGCCCGGCCTGCCCGGCATCATGCAGGGCCATACCGACCGCTTCGCCTTCGGCCGCACCAATTTCCACATCGATCAGGGCGACCTGTTCGTCCTCGAACTCCACCCGCAAGATCCCGAACGCTATCGCCACCGCGGCCGCTGGAAACGCTTCGACCGGGTGGAGATCGAGATACCGGTCAAGGACGCCCCGCCCCAACGCCAGACGCTGCGCTATGCCGCGCAGGGGCCCGTCGTCAGCCACCAGCCCGACCGATCCCGCGCCGTAGCACTCGCCTCGATCGCGATGCAGCCGGGCGGGTCGGGCGCGTTCGCGATGATCGCGATCAACCTGGCGCGCGGCCGGGCGGACCTCCACCGGGCGTTCCGCCTCCACCCCTCGCCCACCAATTTCCACTACGCCGACGTCGACGGCACCACCGGCTGGCAGGTGATCGGTTTCCAGCCGCGCCGCGCCCGCGGCGACGGACTGATGCCGGTGCCGGGCGACGGCCGCTACGACTGGCGGGGCTATACCGACCATCGCCGCCTGCCCAGCGCGTGGAACCCGCCCCAGGGCTGGTTCGCGTCCGCCAACCAGAACAACCTGCCCCCCGGCTGGCCGGCCAGCCGCGTGCCGGCCTATTCCTTCCGCGACCCCTACCGCTATCGCCGCATCGCGGATGCGTTGGCCCGCCAGCCGCGCCACGCCTTGTCCGACAGCTGGGCGCTGCAACACGACGCGCTGTCCACCCCCGCGCTCGAACTCAAGGCGCTGTTGCCGCGCGCACCCTCCCCCGCCGCCCGCCCGGCAACGGCCATGCTCGCGACCTGGGACGGGCGGCTGAACGGCGCCAGCCCCGCCGCCGCGCTGTTCCAGTTCGTCTGGCGCGACCTGTCGGCGCGGATGCTGGCGGCGATCGTGCCCGACCGCGCGCGGAGCCTGGTGACGGAGATCGCGCCCTCCGTCCTGCTCGAACGGCTGGCCGCCGACCCGGCGATGCTCGACGCGTCGCTGGCCGCGGGCTGGGCCGCCGCCCTGGCTGGGATGGGCCCGCCCGCCAGCTGGCGCTGGGACCGGCTGCACCGCGTCCGCATCCGCCACCCGCTGTCGAGCATCCCCGCCATCGCCGCCGCCTTTCCCCCGATCGACGGGCTGGGGTCGGGCGGCGATTCCTACACCGTCATGGCGCGCTGGCTTGGCAAATCGGACTGGCGCGTCGGCGGCGGCGCCAGCTACCTCCAGGTGATCGACGTGGGTAACTGGGACGCCTCGATGATGCTGAACCTGCCCGGCCAGTCGAACGACCCCGCCTCAGCCCATTATCGCGACCAGGCCGCGCCCTGGGCGGACGGCCGGCCGCTGCCCATGCCCTTCTCACGCGCCGCCGTGGACGCCGCCGCCAGGACGCACACCGTCCTCAGGCCCGCACCGTGAAGCGGCTCGCCGCCCCCCTGCTGGCGCTGGCGGCGCTCGCCGCGGCCGGCACCGCGCGCCGCCCCCCGCCCCAGGCCGACCTGCTGATCCGCGGCGGCACCGTTTACACGGGCGCGGACGCGGAGCCCTTCGTCGGCGACGTGGCGGTGACCGGCGACCGGATCAGCTACGTCGGCCCCCCTCGGCCGACACGCGCCCGGCGCGTGATCGACGCGCGCGGCCTGGTCGTCGCCCCCGGCTTCATCGACGCGCACACCCATCCCGATACGTTTATCCGCTCGCCCGACGCGGGCGCACGCCTCAACCTGGCGTGGCTGGCGCAGGGCGTATCGACGATCGTCGGCGGGGTCGACGGCGGCGGCACGCCCGACGTTGCCGCCGACGCGAAACGGCTGGAGGCGGCGGGCATCGGCACCAACTACGTGCCGTTCGTCGGCTTCGGCGCGATCCGCGAACGCGTGCTGGGCCAGGCCGACCGCGCGCCCGCGCCCGCCGAACTCGCCCGCGAACGCGCGCTGGCCGCCGCCGCCATGTGCCAGGGCGCCGCCGGCCTCTCGACCGGCCTGTTCTATGCGCCCCAGAGCTTCGCCACCACCGACGAAGTGGCGGCCGTCGCCGCGGAGGCGGGGTCGCGCGGCGGCCTGTACGACACGCACCAGCGCGACGAATCGAACTACACGATCGGCCTGATGGCCAGCACGCGCGAGGCGCTGGAGATCGGCCGGCGCGCGAACGCCCCCGTCCACTTCGCCCACTTGAAGGCGCTGGGCGTCGACCTGCACGGGCGCGCGCCCGAACTGCTGGCCCTGATAGAGGCGGCGCGCGCGTCGGGCCAGGACGTGACGGCCGATCAATATCCCTGGCTGGCGTCGGGCAGCAGCGTCGACGCGGCGCTCATGCCGCGCTGGGCGGTGGCGGGCGGCTATCGCGCGATGCTGGCCCGCTTCGACGACGCGGGGCAACTCGTGCGGATCAAGGCGGAGATGGCGGAGAACCTCCGCCGCCGCGGCGGCCCCGCCTCCTTGCTGCTGACCAGCGCCGGCCAGCCCTGGACGGGTCGCACGCTGGAACAGGTGGCGGCGGGCTGGCGGCTGTCGTCCGTCGACGCCGCGATCCGCATCCTGCGCACCCCCGACGCCGCCGGCACGGGCCCCGCGGGGGTGGGGGTCGCCAGCTTCAACATGGTCGACCGCGACGTGGACCGCATCATGCGCGCGCCCCGGGTCGTCACCGGCTCCGACGGGTCGGACGGTCACCCCCGCCAGTTCGCCACCTTTCCGCGCAAGTATCGCGTCTACGTCCGCGAGCGGGGCGTGCTGACGATGCGCGAGTTCGTGCGCCGCTCGACCGGCCTGACCGCCGACATATATCGCCTGGGGCAGCGCGGCTATCTCCGCCCCGGCTACCGGGCGGACGTGGTGGTCCTCGATCCGGAACGCTACGCGCCCGCCGCCGATTACGTCCACCCGACGCGGCCAAGCGTCGGCGTGCGCCTCCTCCTGGTCAACGGTCGCGCCGCGCTGGAGAACGGGCGCGCCACCGGCGTGGCGGCCGGCCGCGTGCTGTTGCGCCCCCGGCCAGCGAACTGTCCCGCCCCCGATAGTCCCCGATGACCCATAACCGCGCTTCATGGGCGGATCGCCCGATCGCCGTGGCGCGCCGGCGCGCGGGCGGCATAACGCCCCGATCCCCCTCCCGTCAGAGCGCGCGATGATCCCCGGCCCCTACCTCCTCTACCTCGGCCATTCGGACGACCCGGTCGGCATCAAGACGTCGCGCGGGCTGGCCGCCTTTCGCGCGCACGACTGCGTCGGCCAATGGCGCCACCCCGACTGCCCGCTGACGCTCGGCCTGGCCGACCTCGACCCCGTCGCCGCGCGTGCGGCGGGTGCGCGCACTTTGGTGCTGGGCATCGCCAACGCGGGCGGGCACTTGAGCGACGCGCTGGTCCGCGACGCGCTGGCGGCGGTGGCGGCGGGCTTGAACGTCGCGTCCGGCCTGCACCAGCGGCTGCGCGATCACCCCGCGCTGGTCGCCGCGGCCGCGCGGGCCGGGGTGCGGCTGTTCGACGTGCGCGATCCGCCTGCGGAACTACGGGTCGGCACCGGCCTGCCGCGGCCCGGCCGCCGCCTGCTGACCGTCGGCACCGACTGTTCGGTGGGCAAGATGTACGCGACGCTGGCGCTGCATCGCGCGCTGACGGCGCGCGGCGTGCCCGCCACCTTTCGCGCGACGGGCCAGACCGGCATCCTGATCGCGGGCGAGGGCGTCGCCGTCGACGCGGTGGTCGCCGACTTCATCTCCGGCGCGGTCGAGGCGCTGGCCCCCGCCCGCGCCGACGCCGATGACGATGGGGGCTGGGACCTGATCGAGGGCCAGGGCTCGCTCTTCCACCCGTCCTTCGCCGGCGTCTCCACCGGCCTGCTCCACGGCGCGCAACCGATCGCGCTGCTGCTGTGCCACGACCCCTCGCGCCCCCACATGCGCGGCCTGCCGCACTACCCGCTGCCCGACTTGGCGGAATGCCTGGACGCCAACCTGCGCGTCGCCCGCCTCACCAGCCCGCACGTCGCGGCGGTCGGCGTCGCGCTTAACACCGCCGCGATGGACGAGGGCGCGGCCCGCACGCTCTGCGCCGAGACGGGTGATCGGCTCGGCCTGCCCTGTACCGACCCTTATCGCTTCGGCGCCGACGCGCTGGTCGACCGGATGCTCGAATGCGCACCCTCCACGCCGTCCATCGCCGCTTCGGCCTGAACGCCCCCTTCCGCATCGCGCGCGGCACCAAGACCGCAGCGGACGTGGTCGAGGTGACGTTGCGCCAGGGCGCACACACCGGCCGGGGCGAGGGCGTGCCCTATCCCCGCTACGGCGAGAGCGTGGCGGGCGCGCTGGCGCAGGTCGCCGCCGTCGCCCCGCTGGTGGAGGGCGGCGCGTCGCGGCCCGAACTGATGGACGCCATGCCCCCCGGCGCCGCGCGCAACGCGCTCGATTGCGCGTTGTGGGACCTGGAGGCGCGGCTGGCCGGCGCGTCCGTCGCCGCGCTCGCCGGCATCGCGGCGGCGCGCCCCACCCCGTCCGCCATCACCATCGGCATCGACGCGCCCGGCGCCGTGGCCAGCGGCGCCGCCCGCATCGCCCACGTCCCCCTGCTCAAGCTAAAGGTGACGCGCGACGACGCCGCGCACCAGATCGCCGCCCTCCGCGCCGCCGCCCCCGCGCCCCGGCTGATCGTCGATCCCAACGAAAGCTGGACCGCCGCCGAACTGGTTCGCTACCGCGCGGCGCTGATCGAACACCGGGTCGACCTGCTCGAACAGCCGCTGCCCGCGGACGACGACGCCGCGCTGGCGGACTGGGACGCCCCCGTCCCCGTTTGCGCGGACGAGGCGCTGCACACCCGCGCCGACCTGCCCCGCCTCCGGGGCGGCTACACCCACGTCAACGTCAAGCTCGACAAGACGGGCGGCCTGACCGAAGCCCTGGCGCTGGTGACGGCGGCGAAGGCTCAGGGATTCGGCGTGATGCTGGGGTGCATGGTCAGTTCGTCGCTGTCGATCGCGCCCGCGCTGCTGGTCGCAGCGACGCTGCCGGCGGACGCGTTCGTCGATCTGGACGGCCCGCTCTGGCTGGCGCAGGACCGGGCGGGCGGCGTCGTCGACCGGGGCGGCGTGCTGATGCCCCCCGCGCCAGGCTTCTGGGGCGGCGCTTGAGGCTGGCGCGCGCCTGGTTCGCGATCCCGCTGTGGCGACGGGTGGCGGCCGGGCTGGTGCTGGGCGTCCTGCTGGGCGCGCTCTGGCCCGAGGGCGCGCGCGGCATAAGGCTGTTGGGCGAGCTGTTCGTGCGGCTGATCCGGATGCTGGTCGTCCCCGTGGTGCTGGTCACGGTGGCGGCCGGCATCGCGGCGCTCGGCGATCCCCGCCGGCTGGGCGCGGTGGGCGGCCGCGCGGTGGCGTTGTTCGCGTTCACTACTCTGGTCGCGGTGGCGGTCGGCATGGGCGTCGGCTTGGTGCTGCGGCCGGGCGAGGGGGTGGCGCTGGCGGGCGTCGCCGCCCACGCGCTGGGGCCGCCCGCGTCGCCCGCCGACCAGCTCCTGAACATCGTGCCGGCCAACATCGTCGACGCGCTGGCGCGCGGCGACATGCTGGCGGTGCTGTTCACCGCCGTGCTGCTGGGCATCGCCACCGTCACCGCGGGCGAGCCGGGGCGCCCGGTGGCGAACCTGTTGGCCGGCCTGTCCGCCGTCCTGCTCCACGCGGTGCGCATCGTCATGGAGGCGACGCCGCTGGGCGTGCTGGCGCTGATCGCGAACGCGGTCGCGGCGGGCGGCGCGGCGGTGTTCGTCGGCGTCGGCTGGCTGGCGCTGGGCGTGGCGCTGGGCTCTGCCTTGCAGATGGGGTTCCACGCCGCGCTGCTCGCCGGGGTCGCGCGCCGACGCCCGCTCGGCTTCTTTCGCGACGCCGCGGACGCGCTGATCGTCGCCTTCTCCACCGCTTCATCGTCCGCGACGCTGCCCGTGGCGCTTCGCGTGGCGGAGGACCGGCTGCGCGTCTCGCCCCCCGTCGCGGCCACCGTGCTACCGCTGGGCGCCAGCGTCGGTAAGGACGGCACCGCCATGTATGTCGGCCTGATGGGCCAGTTCGCGCTCCAGGCGCTGGGCGTGGCACCCTCGCCGGCCATGCTGATGGTGATGTGGCTGGCGGGCGCGCTGGCGGCGTTCGGCACCGCGCCCGTGCCGTCCGCCTCTTTGTTCATGCTGGCCGCCATGCTGTCCGCGGTCGGCGTGGGTTCTGAACAGACGGCGCTCGTCGTCGGGCTGGTGCTGCCCTTCGACCGGCTGCTCGACATGACGCGCACTGTTCCCTCCGCGTCCGCCAACCTGACGGTGGCGACGCTGGTGTCGACCGGACCGCGCCGATGAACCTCCGCCAGATCGAGATCTTCCACGCCGTCTACGTCAACGGCTCGGTCAGCGCAGCCGCCCGCGTGCTAGGCGTGTCGCAGCCGTCGGTTTCCAAGACGCTTCGCCACACGGAAGCCGTGCTGGGCCTCGACCTGTTCCACCGCGTCGCCGGCCGGCTGGTCCCGACCGAGGAAGCGCACGCCATGTTCGGCGGCGTGGCGGACATTCAGGAACGCGTCCGCCTGCTGCGCGAGACGGGGCGCAACCTGCGCGGCGGTGGTGCCACCACGCTTCGCATCTCCGCGCTGCCTAGCCTCGGCCTCGGTGCCGTCCCCGCCGCCGTGTCGCGCTTCCTGTCCGACCGGCCGGACGTGCGCTTCGACCTCCAGACCGTCCATCACGACGACCTGCTGCGCAAGCTATACGAGCGCGAAACGGACCTGGCGATCGCCAACGAGGTGCCGCCCGGCGCACCGCTCGGCCAGGGCTGGCTGGGCGAGGGCGAGCTGGTGATGCTGTACCGTGAAGCCGACATGCCCGACGCGCCGCCGCGGCTCGATCTCGCGCTCCTGACTGACCGCCCCTTCGTCACGCCCGCCGCCAGCGGCCCCATCGGCCGACTGTTCAGCGACGAGGTGGATCGGTTGGGCATCCGCCTGAACGAGGTGGCGTCGGCGCGCACCTTCTATGTTGCGGCAGCGCTGGTCCGCGCGGGCGTCGGCATGGCGGTGGTGGACAGCTTCACCGCCGAGGCGTGGACGGCCCCCGGCCTGTCCGCCACCCGTCTCTCCATGCGCCCGCTCAAACCCTCGCTCGCTTTCGACATCCACGCGATCCACCTGATCGACCGTCCTCCCGGCGCCACCGCCGCCGCCTTTCTCCGCATACTCGCCGACGTGATCGACGGCCGGTGAGGCGCGGGCTCCCCCTGCTGGCCCCGGCGCTGCTCGCGACGGCGCCCGCCCCGCCCGCCCCTACGCCCGCCCCAATAGCCGCCGTCGTCGCCGGGCTCGCCACCGCCCCGCCCGGCACGCGGATCGGGCTGGTGGTGGTCGACCAGGACGGCCGGGAGATCGTGGCGATCCGTCCCGACGAGCGGTTCGTGCCCGCTTCAAACACCAAGATCTTCACCACGGCCGCCGCCTGGGAGCTGCTGGACGCGCGCACGCTCGACGGCGGCGGCGGCGCGTCCGTCCGGCTGGAGGGGCCGGACGTCGTGCTGGCGGGCGGCGGCGACGCGCGGCTGTCATCCGCGCCCGACTGCCGCGCCGATTGCCTGATCGACCTGGCGCGCGCGGTGGCGGCGCGCAGGCGCGTCGTGCGCGACGTGGTGGGCGACGACACCGTCTTTCCCGACGAGCGCTGGCCCCAGGGCATGAGCTGGAACAACCAGTCCTCGCGCTACGGCACCGCCGTGTCGGCGCTGACGCTGGACGACAACGTCGTCGAACTGGTCGTGACCCCCGCCGCGCGGGCGGGCGCGGCACCGGCGATCGCGGCGGGGATTGGACCTGGGATCGGGGGCGACGGCTATCTGCGCGTGACCAACGATGCCGTTACCGGGCCCGGCGGGCTTTCGGCCACCATCGGCCCCGACCAATCCGTGCGCGTGACGGGCGGCGTGGCGGCCGGCTCGGCCCCCGTCCGGCTCGCGGTGGGGGTGCAAGATCCCGCCCACCGCGCCGCGTGGCGGCTGGCGGCGATGCTGCGCGACCTGGGCGTGCGCGTGACCGGGCGGATCACCGTTCGCCACCGCCCCCTCTCCCCTTCCGACGACCCGGCGGCGCGTGGGCGAGCGCCCGCCCCCCGCCCGCCCGCGCCGCCCGTGCTGGCGCGGCTGATAGCGCCGCCGCTGGCCGACGACCTGCGCTTCACCAGCAAGAACAGCCAGAACCTCCACGCCGAACTGCTGCTGCGGCGCGTTGGCGCGGTCCGGGGCAGCGGGTCGGTCGCGGACGGGCGGGCGGCGGTGGCGGCGATGCTCGACCGTGCGGGCGTGCCGCGCCGGGCCTACGATTTCGCCGACGGGTCGGGCATGTCGAACTACAACCGGCTCAGCCCGCGGGCGGCGGTGCGCTTCCTACGCTGGACCGCGGCGCAGCCCTGGGGGCCGGCGTGGCGCGACGCGCTGCCGGTGGGTGGGGTGGACGGCACGCTGGCGCGGCGCTTTCGCGGCACCGCGCTCGATGGGCGGCTGTTCGCCAAGACGGGCTCGCTCAACGCGGCCAACGCACTGTCGGGCTTCCTGGTCGCCGCCAGCGGCCGCACGCTCACCTTCTCGGCGCTCGCCAACGACATGCCCGGCGACGCGTCCGCTACCCCCGCGATCGACGCCGCGCTGCTGGCGGTGGCGGCGGCGAATTAATCCACGAACGCGCGTTCGATCACGTAGCCGCCGGGCTTGGCGTTCGACCCCTCGGTCAAGCCCGCCTCGTCCAGCAGCGCGGCCGTCTCGCGGATCATCGGCGTCGATCCGCACAGCATCACCCGGTCCTGCTCGGGATCGAACGCGGTGCCGGTCGCGTCGCCGAGTTCGGTGAACAGCCGGCCCTCGCGGATCAGGTCGGTGATGCGCCCCTGCGTCGCGAACGCCTCGCGCGTGACGGCGGGCAGGTAGCGGAACTTGGCTGCCGCCTCCTCGCTGACCAGCGGATCGTCGGCCAAGTTCGCGGCCAGCATCTCGCGCCACGCCAGGTCGGATACCTGCCGCACGCCGTGGACCACCACCACCTGCTCGAACTGGGCATAGGCGTCCGGGTCGCGCGCCACCGACAGGAACGGCGCCAGCCCCGTCCCCGTCCCCAGCAGGAACAGGCGCCGCCCCGGCAACAGCGCGTCCAGCACCAGCGTGCCCGTGGGTTTCCGCGCCAGGTAGATCCGGTCGCCCTCCGCCAGCGCCTGCAGCCTGCCCGTCAACGGCCCGTCGGCGACCTTGATCGACAGGAACTCCAGCTCGTCCGACCAGGACGGGCTGGCGATCGAATAGGCGCGCATCACCGGACGGTCGCCATCGGCCAGGCCGGGCAGCCCGATCATCACGAACTCACCCGACCGGAACCGGAACGACGCCGGCCGATCGACCGCGAAGGAGAACAAGCGGTCGTTCCAGTGCCGCACCCAGCGCACGGCAACGCTGTTGTGGCTGGGGTGGTCGGGGATCGACCCGGCGGCATTTACGGTTTCGGTCTGAGCGGTCACGACGGTTCCGGCACTCTGTTGCTATCGGTTCGCAATAATCCGCGACGGCGCCCGCCGCAATCGCGACGGACGTCCGCCGGAACGGCGATTGCGCGGCACATAGGCGTTCCCATATCGTTCGCCTATGGAAATCCAGATTCGCCGCAGCCTCGCCGAGCCCGAGACGGGCGACGAGTTCGTGCCCCACCGCCCGGCCCGCCCCGAAAAGTCGGACGGCGGCCGCCGCTTCGAACTGGTGACCGAATACACCGCCAGCGGCGACCAGCCGGGCGCCATCAAAGAGCTGGTGGCGGCCGCCCGGGCGGGCGAGAAGGATCAGGTGCTGCTGGGCGTCACCGGCTCCGGCAAGACGTTCACCATGGCCAAGTGCATCGAGGCGTTGCAGCGCCCCGCATTGATCCTGGCGCCCAACAAGATCCTGGCCGCCCAGCTCTACGGCGAGTTCAAGAACTTCTTTCCCAACAACGCCGTCGAGTATTTCGTCAGCTACTACGACTATTACCAGCCCGAGGCATACGTGCCGCGGTCGGACACGTATATCGAGAAGGAGTCGTCGATCAACGAGTCGATCGACCGGATGCGCCACTCCGCCACCCGCGCGCTGCTCGAACGCGACGACGTCATCATCGTCGCCTCCGTATCGTGCCTGTACGGCATCGGCTCGGTCGAGACCTATTCGGCGATGATCTTCGACCTCAAGAAAGGCCAGACCGTCGACCAGCGCGAGATCGTGCGCAAGCTGGTGGCCCTGCAATACAAGCGCAACGACGCGGCGTTCCAGCGCGGCAATTTCCGCGTCAAGGGCGACACGCTGGAGATATTCCCCTCGCATTACGAGGACAGCGCCTGGCGCGTCAGCTTCTTCGGCGACGACATCGAGGAGATCGTCGAGTTCGATCCGCTGACCGGCAGGAAGGCCGCGTCCCTCAATTCCATCCGTATCTACGCCAACTCGCACTACGTCACGCCCGGCCCGACGATGAAGCAGGCGGCCGAGGCGATCCGCTTCGAATTGTCCGAGCGCCTCAAGGAACTGGAAACGGAGGGCAAGCTGCTCGAACGCCAGCGGCTTGAGCAGCGGACCAATTTCGACCTGGAGATGATCGCCGCCACGGGGTCGTGCAACGGCATCGAGAATTACAGCCGTTTCCTGACGGGCCGCCTGCCCGGCGAGCCGCCGCCGACCCTGTTCGAATACCTGCCCCAGAACGCGCTGTTGTTCGTCGACGAGAGCCACGTGACGGTGCCCCAGGTCGGCGGCATGGCGCGCGGCGACCACCGGCGAAAGATCACGCTGGCCGAATACGGCTTCCGCCTGCCGTCGTGCATCGACAACCGTCCGTTGCGCTTCAACGAATGGGACGCGATGCGCCCCCAGACGGTGTGCGTGTCGGCCACGCCCGGCGGCTGGGAGATGGAGCAGACCGGCGGCGTGTTCGCCGAACAGGTGATCCGCCCCACCGGCCTGATCGACCCGCCCGTCGAGATCCGGCCGGTCGAGGAACAGGTCCAAGACCTGATCCAGGAATGCAAGGCGACCGCCGACAAGGGCTATCGCACGCTCGTCACCACGCTGACCAAGCGCATGGCCGAGGACCTGACCGAGTATATGCATGAGGCGGGGATCAAGGTCCGCTACATGCATTCCGACGTCGAGACGCTGGAGCGTATCGAGCTGATCCGCGACCTGCGCCTGGGCGTGTACGACGTGCTGATCGGCATCAACCTGCTGCGCGAGGGGCTGGACATCCCCGAATGCGGACTGGTCGCGATCCTGGACGCCGACAAGGAAGGGTTTCTGCGCTCCGAGACGTCGCTGATCCAGACCATCGGCCGCGCCGCGCGCAACGCGGACGGGCGCGTGATCCTGTACGCCGACCGGATCACCGGCTCGATGGAGCGCGCGATGCGCGAAACGGACCGCCGCCGCGAGAAGCAGCAGGAATACAACCTCGAACACGGCATCACGCCCGCCACGGTCCGCAAGAACATCGGCGACATCATCGCCCACGTCGCCAGCGGCGATCAGGTGACGGTGCCGATCGACGAGGAACGGCCCCACATGGTCGGCCACAATCTGCGCGCCTATATCGAGGACCTGGAAAAGCAGATGCGCCGCGCCGCCGCCGACCTGGAGTTCGAGACCGCCGGCCGCCTGCGCGACGAGATCAGGCAGTTGGAGAACGAGGAACTGGGTTTGCCCGTCCACGAACAGAAGGCCCCGATCATGGGCCGGTCGAACGAGGGCAAGCCCGGTACGCGCAAGACCCGCTTCGGCAAGAGCAAGGCGATCCGGGCGGGGCGGCGGGCGGCGCGGTAGGGGTAGCGGTAGGCGTCCGCTGACGGACGATGGTTTCGATCAAGGAACGTGGCAGGATGCACTCATGGAGATTGATCCGTGATCCGCAGCTTTCACGACCCGGAAACCGAGCGCGTCTGTGTCGGCGAGCGCAGCCGTCGTCTACCGCCCGATATTCAGCAGACCGCGCGTCGCAAGCTGCGCCAGCTACAGGATGCGGACTTGCTGGCCGACCTTGCCTCACCGCGCGGGAACCGGCTGGAGCAGTTGAAAGGGTTCGATCCGCCGCGATATAGCATCAGGATCAACGACCAGTGGCGGATCACCTTTCGCTGGTCGAACGGAGGCGCGGACGATGTCCGGATCGAGGATTACCATCGCGGATGACGACCGGCTGGACAACGTCCATCCCGGCGACATCCTGCGTGAGGATTTCCTGATAGGCTCCGAGCTGCCGCTGGAGGAAGTCGCTGCCGGGGCGGGCATAGCGCTCGCGATCCTAGCGGAGATTGTCACCGGCCGCCGCGACGTGGACGCGGCGACGGACGCCCGGCTCACACGCTATTTCGGGACCTCGGCCGGCTACTTCCTGCGCCTTCAGAACAGCTACGACATGGAAGAGGTGCTGCGGGCCGAGGGCGACGCCCTGGACCGCATAGTTCCCCGCGCCGCCTGATTTCGCGCCCGGACGACCTCGGTCACCCCCGCGCCAGGTCCTCGCTGCTCGCGCCGTAATAGCTTGCCACGCGGTCGGCATAGGCCTGGTCGAAGACGGGCGCGTTGTTGGCCCAGCTGGGCCCACCTTCCAGCACGCGGCGGTCGACGGTGACGACGTAGCGGTCGCTGACCGGATCGAATTGGAGCAGCGCGAAGGGCAGCGGGTAATAGCTCTTGCCCATGCCCAGGAACCCGCCCAGCGACAGGACCGCGTGCGTCGACCGGCCCGACCCCTTGTGCACCATGAACGCGTGAACGGTGCCCACCGCCGTGCCGTCGCGCGTCTCGACCTTGATCGAATGGGCGGCGTTGGCCTGGGCCAGCAATTGGGTGGGTTCGGTCTGGGCGGCCTGGGTCACTGTTTCTTCTCCTCGTCGCCGCCCAACCGGCGGGAGGAAACACGGTTCCGATCCGGTCGCGCGGGCGCTCGCCCCGCCGCCCCGTCGGCCCGGTATCGGACACGGCCCGCGGCCCTTCGCTTGAGCCGCCGGGCAGGCAAGGGCATAGGCGCCGCCGTGTTCCGATCCCCCCTCCCGCCGCTTCCTGCCGCATCCTTCCTGGCCGCCATCTTGCTGGCGGGATGCGTCCCTGCCCCGGTCGCACCGCCCGCCCCCGCCCCGCCGCCCGCCGCCGCGCCCGCCCCGCAGCCGGGCCCGCCCGCCCCGCCGCCCGCCGCCGACTGGCGAGACCGGCCGGTGACGCCCGGTGCCTGGACCTATCGCCGCGACGCCGCGGGATCGCGCGCCGACTTCGCAGCCCAGGGCGGGGGAGCGGGTGCGTCGCTGACGTGCGAGACGGATCGGCGCGTCCGGCTGCGGCTGGCGGGCCGGCCCGCCACGCCGGTGACGGTGCGCGCGTCGGCCGCGTCGCGGACGCTGGCCTTGGCGGCGGCCGCCGCGCCCGGTGCCGACGCGGTGGCGGAACTGGCGGCGACCGACCCGCTGCTCGACGCCATGGCCTTCAGCCGCGGACGCTTCGCGATCGAGCAGGCCGGGCAACCGCCCCTGTCGCTCCCCGCCTGGGCGGAGGTCGGCCGGGTGATCGAGGACTGCCGGCCCTAGGAGCCGATGGCCGCCGCCGCGGAACCGTGCCGCCTGTGGATAACCCGCGCGCGTACGGCCTTGCGCGGGGAGCGCCGCGGCCTCACATTGCTCGGTGTCGGGGCGACCCGGCACTTGGCTATCAACAAGCGAAAGGAGGTGATCCGATGTCTCATGGTTCAGCAGTGAGGTCGGTTCAGTTCGTTCGGGGGACCGGCTTCTGATCGCGCCGGGCCGCAATCGCGGCCCGCGTGCCACAGAGGCCCCATGGTCTCCCGGGCTGGAGCTCTCCGGCCGCTGACCATGCAAGGGGTCGTCGGGTTCCCACCATAGGCGGGGCCCGGCGGCCTCTTCTCATTTCCAGCCCCGCCGTTCGGACGATCCGGCTTGTTATCCCCCTCACCGCCCGACCCCGGCACCGACCCGCCGCCCACGGTTCAGCGCGCGCGTCGGGCGGCGGTCGCGGGTGCCGCGCTGACCCTGGCGATGGCCGCCGGCGTCGGCTGGCAGCTTTTCGGTCGCGGGCTGGACGGGCTGACGCGGGCCGTGCCCTCGGGCCCGCTCTTCTACCTTGCCTTCGCCGCCTCCTACCTGGCGCTGCCGGTCGCCGACTGGCTGATCCTGCGCCGGCTGTGGGGCGGGCACGTGGTCGGCGCGGCCGGGCTGGCGGCCACGTTGCGCAAGCGGGTCGCGAACGAGGTGGTGCTGGGCTATTCGGGCGAGGCCTATGTCTATGCCTGGGCGCGCGCGAACGGCATCGTCGCGCCCTTCGCCGCGGTGAAGGACGTGGCGGTGCTATCGGCGGTGGCGGGCAACCTGGCGACCTTGACGGCGCTCGGCCTGGCGCTGCCGCTGGCGGGTCACCTGCCGGCCGCGACGATGTGGGGCGCCCTGGGATCGGCGCTGCTGGTGGCGGCCGCCACCCTGCCCTTCCTGTTCTGGCGGCGCCGCGTGTTCGCGCTGCCGGGTGCCGATCTGCGCTGGGTGCTGGGCGTGCACCTGGCCCGCCAGCTGGCGGCCACCCTGTTGCTGGCGGCGACGTGGAGCCTGGGGCGACCGGGCATCGCCGCCGGCCTGTGGCTGGCGCTGGCGGCGGGGCGGCTGGTGGTGTGGCGGCTGCCCTTCGTGCCCAACAAGGACCTGCTGTTCGCCAATCTGGCGGCGCTGCTGATCGGGCGGGGCGACGCGGTGGCGGACCTGATCGCCTTCACCGCCGCGCTGACGCTGTTGGTCCACGCGGCGCTGATGGCGGCGTTCGGCCTGGGCGCCCTGGTACGTCGCTACGCGCGCACCGCCGCCAGCATATAATCCAGCGCCAGCGAGCCGGACGCGCGAAAGCCCCCCGGCCCCAGCCCCACGCCGCGCCGCTCCACCACGCGCATCCCCGCATCGCCCAGCATCGCCCCTAGTTCGTCGGGCGTCAGGAAACGGTGCCAGTCGTGCGTGCCGCGCGGAATGGCGCCGACCATCTCGGCGCCCTGCACGATCACCGTGCGCGACCAGGCGGTGCGGTTGGGCGTGCTCATCACCAGCAGGCCGCCGTCCGCCACCGCGCCCGCCAGCCCGCGCACAAAGCCCCGCTGGTCGTCGGCATGCTCGACCACTTCCATCGAACAGACCAGGTCGAACCGCTCGTACCCGCCCAGCGATTCGATCCCGCCCGCGCGATAGTCGATAGCCAGCCCCGACGCCGCGGCGTGGGCGTGGGCGGCGGCGGCCAGTTCGGGCGCCGCGTCCAGCCCGGTCACCGCCGCCCCCAGCCGCGTCAGCGGTTCCGCGAGCAGCCCCGCCCCGCAACCGACGTCCAGCGCGCGCCTGCCCTCGAACGGTCGGAACCCCCGCGGGTCCAGCCCCCAGTGCCGGTCGGCCACGTCGCGCAGGAAGCGCAGCCGGATCGGGTTCAACCGATGCAGCGGTGCCGACGCGCCGCGCGGGTCCCACCAGTCGTCCGCCATGGCGCCGAAATGCCGCGCCTCGTCCGCGCGCACGGTAGTTGCTACCGGTCCGGTTGCTTCCGTCATGGCCCCTACCTATCAGGGCGCCCCGCGTCCCGCGAGGAGGAACCACTGGCCCGCATCGTGATGAAGTTCGGCGGCACGTCCGTCGCCGGCATCGAGCGTATCCGCTCGGTGGCCGCGCGCGTCCGCCGCGAGGTGGAGCGCGGGCATCAGGTCGCGGTCGTCGTGTCGGCGATGGCGGGCGAGACGGACCGGCTGGTCGGCCTGTGCCGAGAGGCGTCGCCGCTCTACGACCTGCGCGAATACGACGCCGTCGTCTCCAGCGGCGAACAGGTGACGGCGGGCCTGCTCGCGATCGCGCTTCAGGCGGCGGGCACGCGCGCGCGTTCCTGGGCGGGGTGGCAACTGCCGATCCACACGTCCGACGCGCACGGCTCGGCGCGGATAGAGACGATCGAGACGGACGCGCTCAACGCCTATCTGGCCGGCGGCGGCGTGGCGGTGATCCCGGGGTTCCAAGGCGTCGCCGCAAACGCGCGCGTGACCACGCTGGGCCGCGGCGGATCCGACACGTCGGCGGTCGCGGTGGCGGCGGCGATCGGTGCCGAACGGTGCGACATCTACACCGACGTCGACGGGGTCTATACCACCGACCCGCGCATCGTGCCGCGCGCGCGAAAGCTGGCGCGCGTCACCTATGAGGAAATGCTGGAGCTGGCGTCCGTGGGCGCCAAGGTGCTCCAGACCCGCTCGGTCGGGCTGGCGATGAAGGAAGGCGTGCGCGTGCGCGTGCTGTCGTCCTTCGCGGGCGATCGGGACGAGAACGAACATCGCGGCACGTTGATCGTGGGCGAGGAGGAGATCGACGAGGTGGAACGGCAGGTCATCACCGGCATCGCCCACGACCGCAACGAGGCCAAGATCACGCTGACCGAGGTGCCCGACCGACCCGGCTCGGTGGCGTCGGTCTTCGCGCCGCTGGCGGACGCAGGGATCAATGTGGACATGATCGTCCAGAACGTCGCCCACGCGGCCGGTCCCAAGCCCGGCTCGACCGACGTCACCTTCACCGTGCCCGCGTCCGAACTGGCGCGCACGCTGGATGTGCTGACCTCGGCGCAAGGGACGATCGGGTTCGAGCGGATGGTGCACGACACGCGCGTCGCCAAGATCTCGGTGGTGGGCGTGGGGATGCGCAGCCACGCGGGCGTCGCGTCCACCATGTTCACGGCCCTGGCCGACCGCGGCATCAACATCCAGGCGATCACCACGTCGGAGATCAAGGTTTCCGTGCTGATCGAGGAGGATTACACCGAACTGGCCGTGCGCGTGCTCCACACCGCCTACGGCCTCGATTCGGACGCTGCCTGAACGGGTACGAGGCGCGCGTGACGACGGCGGGGACGGCCGCGCGCGCGGGGCGCGCGCTGCCGGCGGCGGCGTGGCTGATGCTGGCGGCGCTGGGCTTGCGCGTCTGGGACTGGAACAACCCCGTGCTGGGGCTGGACGAGCAATGGTATCTGCTCGTCGGCGACCGGATGTGGCGGGGCGCGGTCCCCTATATCGATCTGTGGGACAGGAAGCCGGTGGGGCTGTTCCTGTTGTACGCCGGTTTCCGATTGCTGCCGGGCGACGGGGTGCTGGCCTATCAGGTGGTGGCGACGCTGGCCGCGGGCGCCACCGCGGCCGTGGTGCGGCGCGCGGCGCTGGTGGCGGGGGCGGGACCGCTGGGGGCGGGCGCGGCCGGTCTGCTCTACCTGGCGGGCCTGTCGGTGCTGGGCGGCCAGGGGGGCCAGGCGCCCGTCTTCTACAACCTGCCGATGACGGTCGCGGCGCTGCTGACGCTTGGGCTGTTCGTAGGTCGGAACCTGCCCGACGCGCGCGCCGTGCTGCGCAGCGGCGTGCTGGCCTGCGCACTGGCCGGCGTCGCGATCCAGATCAAGACCAGCGCCGCGTTCGAGGGGGCGTTCTTCGGCGTCGCGCACCTCTGGGCGCTTCGACGTGCGGGCCTGGGACACGCGGGGGTAGCCCGGTCGGCGGCACTGCTGGCGCTGGTGGGACTGGCTCCCACGCTGGCGGCGGCGGCGGCCTATGCGATGATGGGCGTCCGCGCGCTGGACGCCTTCTGGTTCGCGAACTTCGTGTCGATCCTGCTGCGCCAGCCCTATCCGCCGCTCGTGGTGGCCGGAAAGCTCGTCGGCGATCTGGCACTGCTCCTGCCCCTGCTGGTGCCCGCCGGCGTCGCCCTGTGGCGACGGCGGACCCGACGCCCCGGCGGCACGGGGGTTCGGTCGGCGGCCGCGCTATGGCTGGCGGCTGCGGTGGCGGGCTTCGTCGCGATCGGGACGTTTCACGATCATTACGCGCTGCCGCTGCTCGCCCCGCTGGCGGTGGTGGCGGCACCCGCGCTGGACGAGGCGGCCGCCGCGCTGGCGTGCCTGGGGGTGGCGGGGCTGCTGCTGGCGGCTGACGCGCTCCGACGTCCGGACGACGCCGCGTCCGAGCGCCGGCTGGCCCAGGTCGTCCGCGCCCGCTCCGCGCCCGGCCGCTGTCCCTGGATCGCGTCGGGCAATCCGATCGCCTATCTGCTCGCCGACGCGTGCATCCCTACACCCTACGCCTTTCCCAATACGCTGATGCACCGCACCGAGCGGGGCGCCACGGGCATCGACGAGGCGGCCGAGGCGCACCGCATCCTGGCCGCCCGGCCACCGATGCTGGCGGTAGCGATCCGGCGGCGGATGCCGTGGAACCCGGCCACGCTGGCGGCGCTGCGAGCGGCGATCGCGCGCGACTATCGGCTGCTCTACCGCGAGCGGCGGCGCCGGTCGGTACTGCTGGTGTTCGTGCCGCGGGCCAGGTGATTATCCACAGCTGTTTTTCTTCACCCGCTTGCACTCGGGGAAAGCCAACGATCCCCGCGCGTCGCGCGCCGACCGCACCGATAGGGCCGTTATCAGCATCGTTTTAGCGCTTGCGTTCGACGGGTTATCCACACAATCCTTGGTGGCACAGGGGAACGCGACCCCTACCCCTAGTGGTTGGTGTCGCACGAAACACGAACCCCGCCATTCGCTTCGTCGGGCGAAAAGGCGTCAGGCCATCCGTCGCGGGGCGCGTCCCTGGGGCGTGGTGAACTCGCGCCCGCCCGGTCGAGGCGGTGAACAGATCGAGGGACAAACCATGGATTTCCGCGACAGCCGCGAGGACGATAGCATGACCATCGACGTCGCCGACGCGCCCGCCACCGGCACGTCCGTTCCGACCATGCCCGTGCCGGCGGCGCCCGCCCCGACCCCCGCCCCGTCGCTCAAGAGCCAAGCGACGATCGCCCCGCGCGAACTCTACGCGCTGGAGGTCGATCACGGCCGCGATGCGCTGTTGACCGATTTCGGCAAGGAAACGCTGAAGGACCGTTACCTGCTGCCGGGCGAGAGCTACCAGGACCTATTCGTCCGCGTCGCGTCCGCCTATGCCGACGACCGCGACCACGCGCAGCGATTGTACGATTACATCAGCCGCCTGTGGTTCATGCCCGCCACCCCCGTGCTGTCCAACGGCGGCACCGGGCGCGGCCTGCCGATCAGCTGCTACCTGAACTCGGTGCCCGACAGCCTGGACGGCATCGTCCAGACCTGGAACGAGAATGTCTGGCTGGCGTCGCGCGGCGGCGGCATCGGCACCTATTGGGGCAATGTGCGCGGCATCGGCGAGCCCGTCGGCCTGAACGGCAAGACCAGCGGCATCATCCCCTTCGTCCGCGTCATGGACAGCCTGACGCTGGCGATCAGCCAGGGGTCGCTCCGCCGCGGTTCGGCCGCCTGCTACCTCGACATCTCCCACCCCGAGATCGAGGAGTTCCTGGAGATAAGGAAGCCCAGCGGCGACTTCAACCGCAAGGCGCTGAACCTCCACCACGGCGTGCTGATCCCCGACGCGTTCATGGAAGCGGTTCGCGACGGCGCCGAATGGACGCTGCGCAGCCCCAAGGACCAGTCGGAGCGCGGCCGCGTGGACGCCCGCGCGCTGTTCCAGAAGCTGGTGGAGACGCGGCTGGCGACCGGCGAGCCCTATATCGTCTTCTCCGACCACGTGAACAAGGCGATGCCCAAGCATCACCGCGACCTGGGGCTGAAGGTTTCCACCTCCAACCTCTGCTCGGAGATCACGCTGCCCACCGGCAAGGATCACCTGGGCAACGACCGCACCGCCGTGTGCTGCCTGTCCTCGCTCAACCTGGAAACCTGGGACGAGTGGAAGGACGACCGCCGCTTCGTCGAGGACGTGATGCGCTTCCTCGACAACGTCCTCCAGGATTACATCGACCGCGCCGAGCCGGGCATGGAGCGCGCCGCCTATTCCGCCGCGCGCGAGCGGTCGGTGGGCTTGGGCGTGATGGGCTGGCACAGCTTCCTCCAGGCGCGCGGCCTGCCGTTCGAGGGCGCCATGGCCAAGTCGTGGAACCTGCGCATCTTCCGCCATGTCCACGCTCAGGTGAACGAGGCGTCGATGCAGCTGGCCGTCGAGCGCGGCCCCTGCCCTGACGCCGCCGACATGGGCGTGATGGAGCGGTTCAGCTGCAAGATGGCGATCGCGCCTACCGCGTCCATCTCCATCATCTGCGGCGGCACGTCGGCGTGCATCGAGCCGATCCCGGCCAACATCTACACCCACAAGACGCTGTCGGGCAGCTTCGCGGTCAAGAACCCGTACCTGGAGAAGCTGCTCAACGCCAAGTCCAAGAACACGGACGCGGTGTGGAACTCGATCCTGGAGCGCGGCGGATCGGTGCAGCACTTCGACTTCCTCGACCAGGAGGAGAAGGACTGCTTCAAGACCAGCTTCGAGATCGACCAGCGCTGGCTGATCGAGCTGGCGGCCGACCGTACACCGTACATCGACCAGTCGGCATCGCTCAACCTTTTCATCCCCGCCGACGTGGAGAAGTGGGACCTGCTGATGCTCCACTTCCGCGCCTGGGAACTGGGGTGCAAGTCGCTCTACTATCTCCGCTCCAAGTCGGTGCAGCGTGCCGGCTTCGCGGGGTCGGAGGGCAATGCCGGCGTCGAAGCGGACAACACCATCGCCACGCCCAAGTTCGCGATCGGCGAGACGACGGATTACGACGAGTGCTTGGCGTGTCAGTAAACGGGCGGCCCCGGCTTTGCGCCAGCAAAGCGGGGACTCGCCGCGGCGGGCGGCGGGCCGCGTAGCGGTCCCGTCCGACGGCGGGGCGGGGGCGACGGACACGGTAACCGTTCCGCAGCGACGCCGGGTATAGGGGCCGCGCGACACGGCTTCGGGGGGATGCATGGGCTTGGGTTCATCGGCGAGCGGGTTCGCAGCGGCACCGCCGCCGCCCGCGTCCTCGTCTTCGTCCTCGCCGTCCGCCATCGATGCCGGGCCGGAAGCTGCCAAGCTCCCCGATTATCCGCTCTACGACTGGCTGCGCTTTGTCCTCGCGTCCGTCGTGGTGCTCGACCATCACGGGTTTCGGGTCGGGGCGTTCAGCGGCGGGCTGGCGGTGGACGTGTTCTTCGCGCTCAGCGGCTGGCTGATCGGCGGCATCCTGCTTGGCACGCGGCGGTCGGAACTGCCGCTCTTCTACTTCAACCGCGCGACCCGCATCTGGATACCCTATGCGGTCGCGATCGCGCTGATCTACGGCTTCGCGCTGCTGCGCGAGGGCTACGGGTTCTTCTGGCTCAAATACCTCGTCCTCGACGCGACCTTCACGCACAACATTTACACGGTGTTCCCGCGCGCGACCTTTGAGATGCCGCTGGGGGGCTCGGGCAACCAGTTCTGGAGCATCTCGGTCGAAGAGCAGTTCTACCTGTTCGCGCCGCTGCTGCTGTCGGCGGCGATCGTGCCGACGCGGATCGGGCGGTCGGCCGTCACCTGGGCCGCGATCACGGTGCTGCTGCTATGGGCGGGCCTGCTCGGCGCGCCGATCGCGGCGGGGGTGACGGCGGCGATCCTGCGGCGACGCCACGACTGGCGTCCCGGCCTGTCCTGGCGGCTGGCGGCGACGGCGGGCGCCGCGGCGCTGCTGCTGTCGTTCGGTGCGGAGCCCGCCTATCCGCTACGCACGTTGTTCGCGCTGCTGGTGATCGTGGCCACCTCGGCGGTGGGATCGCGCGGGTCGCTAGGGGTTGTGCTGGGCGGGCTGTCCTTTCCGCTCTACCTCAACCACTGGATCGGCATCTTCGCCGTTCACTTCGTCGAGAAGCGCTACCTGCCGCTGGCGCCCGCGGCCATGATAACCGTGTCCTACCTGCTCAACGTTCTGGTCGCACTCGGCCTCTATTGGGTCGTGGATCGGCAGATCCAGCGATATCGTCGCGACTGGTACAGCGTCGCTTTGGGCCGCGGGCTGGCGGCGACCGCCTATGCGCTCTTGGCGACGGGGCTGGTAGCCGGGCATTTCCTAGCGCAGGTGCCGCCGCCCGCGTCGGCGGACGCCGCTCCCCCCGTTGCCAGGGGGAGCGCGTCGTGAGCCTACTCAGACTCTTCGAAGGTGACGGCGTTGGCGCCCGTCGCCGACAGGCGGACCACGCCGTCCTCGACCTCGGCTACAAGGCCGACCGAGATGTAATGATGCTTGCCGCCCTGCCCGTCCTCGGTCTGGGGGCTGTCGTCCTTGGTCAGCTTGATGCGGTCGCCTTCGACCTTGTCGACGGTGCCCACGTGGACGCCGTCCGCGCCGATGACCTCGGCGTGTTCCTGGATCTGGGTGATATCGACCATGGTTCGTACTCCTCAGCCGTTGGCGGGCGTGATGCCGACCGACGCCTTGGGCTGCTTCGGCCAGACGCGGTTCTC
>Ga0325400_1000189_pt1 | contig 41609 bp, 50 predicted proteins | sample PopdelMetagenome_2_FD_205662 | JGI IMG/M metagenome (GOLD analysis project Ga0325400, IMG submission 205662) | Populus deltoides microbial communities from Bellville, Georgia, United States - Xylem-PdKOR-R1 | ecosystem: Host-associated > Plants > Phyllosphere > Stem > Wood/Secondary xylem... | reverse complement strand
CTTCTGGGCCCCGATCGCCGACCTCGACCTCACCGGCCGCCCCGTCGCGGTGGTGGGCACCGGCGGCGCCGCCCGCGCGGTGCTGTTCGCGCTGAGCCGCGTCGGCTGCGGCCCGGTGACGCTGATCGCGCGCAATCCGCTCAAGGCCGCCGCGCTGCTCGCGCACTTCGGGCTCAAGGGCCAGACCGCCGGCCTCGCCCAGCCTTCACCCCCCGCGGCATTGCTGGTCAACGCCTCCAGCCTCGGCATGGCCGGGCAGGACCCGCTCGACCTCGACCTGTCGGCGCTGCCTGACGACGCGCTGGTCTACGACATCGTCACCGCCCCCGTCGAAACCCCGCTGCTGGCAGGGGCACGGGGCAGGGGCCTCGACACCGTCGACGGCCTCGAGATGCTCGTCGGCCAGGCCGCGGTCGCGTTCGAACTGTTCTTCGGCCAGTCGCCCCCCCGCGACGGCGACGAAGAGCTCCGCGCGCTGCTGCTGGCATGCTGAAGCTCGGCCTCACCGGTTCGATCGGCATGGGCAAGTCCACCGTCGCCGCGATGTTCGCGGCACGCGGCATCCCCGTGTTCGACGCCGACGCCGCCGTCCACCGCCTGCAAGGGGAGGGGGGCCGGCTGGTCGCGCGGATCGAGGCCGCATTCCCCTCCACCACCGGCCCCGCGGGCGTCGATCGCACGGCGCTGGCCGAAGCCGTGCTCGCCGACCCCGCCGCGCTCGCCCGGCTGGAGGCGATCGTCCACCCCGCCGTCGCCGCCGAGCGCGCCGCCTTTCTCGCCGCCCACGCCGACGCCACCCTCGTGGTGTTCGACATCCCCCTGCTGTTCGAAACCGGCGGCGAGGCGCAGGTCGACCGGGTCGCGGTCGTCTCCGCCGCGCCGGAGGTCCAGCGCGCCCGCGTCCTCGCCCGCCCCGGCATGACCCCGGCCCGGCTCGACGCGATCCTCGCCCGCCAGCTCCCCGACGCCGACAAGCGCGCCCGCGCCGATCACGTGATCGCCACCGACCTGCCCCTCGCCGAAACGGAAGGGCAGGTCGCCGCGCTCATCGCTTGCCTCGCTCCCGCGCAATCCCGATAACCAGCCGATGCGCGAGATCGTCTTCGACACCGAAACCACCGGCTTCAAGTTCACCGACGGCGACCGGCTGGTCGAGATCGGCTGCGTCGAGCTGGTCAACCGGGTCGAGACCGGGCGCACCTTCCACGCCTATTACTGCCCCGATCGCGACATGCCCGCCGACGCCGAGCGCATCCACGGCCTGTCCACCGCCTTCCTGTCCGACAAGCCCCGCTTCACCGAAGGGGTCGCGGCGCTGCTCGATTTCCTCGGCGACGCGCCGCTGATCGCGCACAACGCCACCTTCGACTTCGGCTTCCTCAACGGCGAACTGGAAGCGCTCGGCCACCCGCCGGTCTGCCAGCGGACCCGCATGGTCGATACGCTGGCGATCGCGCGCCAGAAGCACCCCGGCGCCAAGCACACGCTTGACGCGCTCTGCTCGCGCTTCGGCATCGACCGCTCGCACCGCGTCCTCCACGGCGCGCTGCTCGACGCGCAGCTGCTCTCGCAAGTCTATGTCGAGCTGATGGGCGGCCGCCAGATTGGGCTCGGCCTGACCCTCGAGCCGGTGGCGCAGGCGGCGGCCCCGATCGTCGCGACGGCGGCACCCGTCACCCGCCCCGCACGCGTTTTCCGGGCCAGCGAGGGAGAATTGGCGCTTCACAAAAGTTTCATGTCCAGGATCGCCGATCCGATCTGGGGGGCCGACCTGCCCGGTTGAGGCAGGGGCCAGGACCCCGGCAACAAGGAGTAAGACGCATGGATATCCGGATTTCAGGTCACCAGGTCGAAACGGGCGACGCGCTCAAGGCCCATGTCGACGACCGTCTCCAGGGTATCGTCACCAAGCATTTCGCCCGCGCCATCTCGTCGGAGGTCACCTTCGGCAAGGGGCCGCACGATGTCGGCTTCAAGTGCGACATCGTCCAGCACGTGATGCGGGGGCTGGTGCTCAAGGGCCATCACGAGGCGCAGGATGCGCACAATGCGTTCGACGGCGCGGCCGGCAAGATCGAAAAGCAGCTGCGCCGCTACATGAACCGGCTCAAGGACCGGCAGGCCGGGCAGGTCGCCGAGCTGGCCGAGGCGAGCGGCTATGACGCCGGCTACACCCTGTTCGCCGAGGTTCAGGGTGAGGACGAGGTCGCCGACGCGCCCCTGATCGTCGCCGAGACCCGCGTCGACGTTCCCGACGCCTCGGTGTCGGACGCAGTGATGATGCTCGACCTGCGCAACACGGCGGCGCTGTTGTTCAAGAACGCCGGCACCGGCGCGCTCAACATGGTCTACCGCCGCGGCGACGGTACGATCGGCTGGGTCGAGCCCCAGCGCGCGTGAGGGCGGGGGCGGCCCGTCTTCCCACGGTCCACCCCATGCTGCTGGGGCCGGGCTGGCCGACGGCCCGGCCCTTGCGGACAGGGCCCGGGGTCGTTGATTCCAGAGCGCATCCATGACCGATCTGTCCGACCTCCTGCGCCTCGACGCCGTCCAGACCGGGGTAGGTGCCACCAGCAAGAAACAGCTGTTCGCCTATCTGGCCCAGCTCGCCGGCGGTCCGCTCGGCCTTGATCCGAAGGGGGTTGCCGACAAGCTGGCTGAGCGCGAGCGGCTGGGCTCGACGGGGTTCGGCAACGGCGTCGCGATCCCGCACGCCCGGCTGCCCGGCCTCACCGGAGTGACCGGCGCGTTCCTCCGCCTCGCCCAGCCGATCGACTTCCAGGCCGTCGACGGCCTGCCGGTCGATCTCGTCTTCGCGCTGGTCTCGCCGGTGGAGGCGGGGGCCGACCACCTCAAGGCGCTGGCGCGCGTCTCCCGCCGGCTGCGCGATCTGCCGCTTCTCGCCAAGTTGCGCGGGGCCGGCTCGCGCGACGCGCTGTTCGCGCTGCTCTCGGACGGTGCCCGCGATGGCGCTTGACGAGAGGGGCCCCGACGAGGGTGAAACGGCGCATTTCCGCGCGCTGGAGGGGCTTTACGCCGCCGCCCCGATCAACCGGCTGTTCGACTCCGCGCTGGATATTACCGCACCGGGGGTGGTCCGCATCCGCTTCACCGTCGACAAGCGCCACTACCACGCCGCGGGCGCTGCGCATGGCACCAGCTATTTCAAGATGCTCGACGACGCCGCCTTCTACGCCTGCAACAGCCTCGTCACCGACCGCTTCCTGCTTACCACCCAGTTCAACCTGCTGCTCACCCGCCCGCTGAAGGCCGGCGCGGTAGTCGCGGAGGGGCGCTGGATCAGCGGGCGACGGCGCGTGTTCGTCGCCGACGCCCGGTTGATCGATGCAAGCGGCGAAGAGGTGGCGCGTGGCACCGGCACCTTCATGCGCTCGCAGATCGCGCTCGCCGGCCTGCCCGGCTATCGGTCGGCATGAGCCGGTTGCCGCCGGGACTGCTGGTGTCGGCGCTGCTTCGCCGGGTCAACGACAGCGGCGGCATCGGCGTGGTACGTGCACGCGGGTCTGCGCAGGCGGGCACGGTGCTGGTCATCGAGGACGGTGGCAACGGGCAGGCGAGGGCGCTCGAACGCGGTTTCGACCTGTCGGGCAAAGTCATGCTGGTCGAGTCCCTGCCCGTCGGCGGCGATGTCGAAGACTATTGGCGACGCCGCCGCAAACATGATCCCGATCTGTGGGTGGTGGAACTTTCCATCCCGGCGTCGGAACGGCTCGCCGTGTTAACCATGCTCGAAGATTGACGGGTAAGAGGGGGTCGGACACACACCGGACATCGAAGGTTCGCGTTGTGCTGCACCGGGTTAGAGACGGAGCGGTTACGCAGTCGGGGGGTCAGTCCGTCCCGGTCCTCGCGCAAGCGGAGGGCCGTGTCGCGCTCCAACCGCATAATTGATGACTTAAATGTCCGTATTGCAACGGGCGGCGACTTTCGCCGTCATGGCCTTTTCGCTTGCCGGCCTTCTGGGCCATAGCGCACCCGGGTTCGCCCAGACGACCACGCAACCGGTCGTCGAGCAGGTCGCTCTTCCCCAGCCCGTTCCCAATACAAACACCCCAGAGCCCATTGCGGTTCCGCAGAACGATCCGGTCTTCACCGACGACACGATCGCAACCGCCACCCCCGACACCTTCGCCAGCCTTGCCGAAGCGGTCGCCGCGCATGACGGCGCTGCCAGTGACGACGCACTGCGCTGCCTCGCCGGGGCGATCTATTTCGAGGCCAAGGGCGAACCGCTCGCCGGCCAGCTCGCCGTTGCCGAGGTCATCATCAACCGCTCACGCTCGGGGCGCTTCCCCGCCGACCTGTGCGGCGTCGTCCTCCAGCGCGGCCAGTTCGGCTTCGTCCGGGCCGGCGCGATCCCCGCGATCGACGAAGGGCGCGCCGCCTATCGCACCGCGCTCGCGGTCGCCCGCGTTGCGCTGACCGACGCCTGGGACAGCCCGGCGTCCAACGCGCTGTACTTCAACCGCCCCGGCGCTCGCCCGGCGGGCCGGATCGTCAAGGTGGCGGCGCTCGGCAACCACGTCTTCTATCGCTGATCGGGCAGGGGCCTTGCGCCCTGTTCCTGCGATGTTCTAGGGCTTGGGGGTGCTCGACACCCCGCCCGCCTCCTGCATCGACGATCCGAACTCCCCTTTATGCGCCGCCGATGTCGCGCGGGGCGTGATGCGGATGCTTGTCCGCCACGACCTCGTCGCCGCGACCGAAGTACCGCTCGACGGTGGCCGCCGCGCCGACCTGATGGCGATCGATGCGCGCGGCCGGATCGTCATCGTCGAGATCAAGGTGTCGCGCGCCGATCTGGTCGGAGATGGCAAATGGCCCGATTACCTCGGCTGCTGCGACCGGTATTACTGGGCGGTGCCGGCAGGGTTCGACACCGGGCCGCTCGACGGGTCGGCGTTCCTGCCGGCGCGGACGGGCGTGATCGTCGCCGACCGCTATGACGCCGAGATCGTGCGCGAGGCCGCGACCGAGCCGCTGCCCGCGCATGTCCGCAAACGCTGTACCCTCACCTTCGCCCGCCGGGTCGCCCGGCGGCTGCATGCGATGACCGATCCCGAAGCAATGGTCGCATGAAGTTCCACGTGGAACATAGAAGAAGGTACATCATCCACCCGAGCGCGTGAGGCTCAGGAACACGTCCTCCAGATCGGCCTCGCGGGTCGAGACGTCGACGATGCCGAACCCGCTTGTCCCGATCGCCGCCAGCACCTCGCCCGCGTTGACGCGGTCCTTGGCATAGGTGATCTCCAGCGTCCTGCTCCCCTTAAGCACTACCCGGTCGAAGCAGCGGGCGTCGGGCACCACGTCGACGTCGCGATCGACCGTCACCGCGACCAACTTGTCCTGCGCGCGCGCCACCAGCTCTCGCGTCGGCTCGTTGGCGACCAGCCTGCCGCCGTTGATGATTGCGATCCGGTCGCACAGCTCCTCGGCTTCTTCGAGATAGTGGGTGGTCAGCACCACCGTCACCCCGGCGGCGTTGAGCTCGCGGACATAGCTCCACAGCTGCTGCCGCAACTCGATGTCGACACCCGCGGTCGGCTCGTCGAGCACCAGCACCGGCGGCGCATGCACCATCGCCTTGGCTACCATCAGCCGCCGCTTCATTCCGCCCGACAGCGTGCGGGCATAGGCGTTCGCCTTGTCGGCCAGGTGGACCGCCTCCAGCAGCGCCATCGACCGGCGCTGGTCCTTGGGCACGCCGTACAGCCCCGCCTGGATCTCCAGCGTCTCCAGCGGGGTGAAGAACGGGTCGAACAGGATCTCCTGGTTGACGATCCCGATCGACGCCTTGGCATTGCGCGGGTGACGCTCGATGTCGAAGCCCCAGATCGTCGCGTTGCCGCTCGTCTTGTTGACCAGCCCTGCGAGGATGTTGATGAGCGTCGACTTGCCCGCGCCGTTGGGACCCAGCAGCCCGAAGATACTGCCCCGCGGGACGTCGAAACTCACCCGGTCGAGCGCGCGCTTGCCGCCCGCATAGGTCTTGCTGAGGTCGGTGATCTGGATCGCGGCGTCGGTCATGCCAGCGGCTGTAGACCTGCCGCAGGGCGTTGTGCAGCCCCCGCGGCTCGGCTATCCTCCGGACCATGCACCCGCCGCTCGAAATCTCTCGCGTCCACCAGCCCCGTGTAGCCTGTGACGGCGCGTCCGATATCCCCGGTGGGGCTGCGCTCGGCCACCCGCGCGTCTGGCTCCAGATCGATGAGCAGGGCTATGTCGACTGCGGCTATTGCGACCGCCGCTTCGTCCTGATCGGCGGGCCGGCGGACGGCACCGACCAGGCGAGCCTGCCGGACATCTCCGAAGGTGCCAGCCGATGATCCGCGCGCTGGCAGGTGCCGGACTGCTCCTCGCCGCCAGTTCCGTGTCAGCACAGGATCGCCCCATGCTCCACGCCACCGGCAGCTTCGATGTCCGCATGACCCCCGAGGCGCAGGGTGACGCGCCCGAAGGCGGCATGCCCACCAGCCGGGTCGGTTTCCTCAAGACCTTTATCGGCCCGATGCAGGGCACCGCCACCGGCACGATGCTCGCCGCCGGCAACCCTTCGCCCGGCAACCCTGCCGCCTATGTCGCGATCGACCAGTTCCACGGCAAGGTCGATGGGCGCGAGGGCGGCTTCCTGCTCCTCCACCGCGGCACGATCGACCGCGCCGGCACCGCCGTGCTGACCGTCGTCATCGCCCCCGACAGCGGCACCGGCGCCCTCGCCGGGATCGAGGGCACGCTCGCGATCGAGGTCAAGGGCGGCAAGCACCTCTACGACCTCGCCTATCGCCTGCCGCCGCGCTAGAGCGGTTTACGCGCGCGCCGCCGCTTCCTATCTTCGGGCGCATGACGATCTCCGACCCGCGCAGCTTCCTGTACCGCGACCAGCTCTCCCCCGACGCCGCCCAACGCCTCACGGCCGAGGCGCTCGGCCGCGCCGACGATGGCGAGCTCTACCTCCAGTATCGCCGCTCCGAAGCGTTCGGCTTCGACGACGGCCGGCTCAAGACCGCGAGCTACGACACTGGCGCGGGCTTCGGCCTGCGCGCCGTCTCGGGCGAGACCACCGCCTTCGCGCACGCGAGCGAGCTGTCCGAAGCCGCGATCCGCCGCGCCGCCGAGACCATGACGCTGATCGACCCGGCGAAGGGCGCGCCCGCCGCCCCGCCGCAGGGCACTAACCACCACCTCTACACCGACGCCGACCCGCTCGACCTCGTGCCCTTCGTCGACAAGGTCAACCTGTGCCAGCGCATCGACGCCGCCGCCCGCGCTCGCGATCCGCGGGTCGCGCAGGTCTCGGTCGGACTGTCGGGCAGCTGGCAGGTGGTCGAGATCGTCCGGCCCGACGGCTTCGTCGCCACCGACGTCCGCCCCCTCGTCCGGCTCAACGTCCAGATCGTCGCCGAAGCGAACGGCCGGCGGGAGACGGGGACGTTCGGCATCGGCGGCCGCTATCTCTACGATCGCCTGTTCGACGAGGCGACCTGGACCCGCGCGATCGACGAGGCGCTGGCGCAGGCGCTGGTCAACCTCGAATCGGTCGATGCCCCTGCGGGCGAGATGACGGTGCTGCTCGGCCCGGGCTGGCCCGGCGTCCTCCTTCACGAGGCGATCGGTCACGGGCTGGAAGGCGACTTCAACCGCAAGGGCACGTCGGCGTTCTCGGGCCGCATCGGCGAGCAGGTCGCGGCGCGCGGGATCACCATCGTCGACGACGGTTCGCTCGCCGACCGCCGCGGTTCGCTGTCGATCGACGACGAGGGCACGCCCACCCGCGAGACGATCCTGATCGAGGACGGCTTCCTCAAGGGCTATATGCAGGACCGGCTCAACGCCCGGCTGATGGGCGTGCCTGCCACCGGCAACGGCCGCCGCGAATCCTACGCCCACGCCCCCATGCCGCGGATGACCAACACCTTCATGAAGGCCGGCCGTGACGATCCCGCCGAACTGCTGAGCCGCGTCAGGAAGGGCATCTTCGCCAAGAGCTTCGGCGGCGGGCAGGTCGACATCGTCTCGGGCAAGTTCGTGTTCTCGTGCACCGAGGCGTACCGGATCGAGGACGGCCGTATCGGCGCCCCGATCAAGGGTGCGACGCTGATCGGCGACGGCCCGACCGTGCTGACCAAGGTGCTCGGCGTCGGCAACGATTTCGCGCTCGACGAGGGGATCGGCATGTGCGGCAAGGGCGGGCAGAGCGTCCCCGCCGGCGTCGGCCAGCCGAGTCTGCTGGTGGGGGGTCTGACCGTGGGCGGGACGGCAGCCTAGACTGCCGTCCCCCGCCGGCCGCTACAGCCCGAAGCGCAACGTCGCGCGCAGGTCGCGGCCGGCTAGCGGCGCGAAGTCCTTGAGGAAGCTCGCATGGCGGCGGGCGACCACGTCGAACACGTTATTCGCCGACAACAGCAGCGTCGTCTTGTTGTCGCGGCCAAACGGGCGCAGCGAGATGCTGGCGTTGACCAGCGTATAGTCCGCCGTCGGCGTCTCGAACGCGGCGATCCGATCCTGTTCGAAGACGTGCTCCACCTCGGCGCGGGCGGTGAACGCCTCGCCCTGCGCTTCCAGCCCGCCCAGCAACCTGAGCGGCGGGATGCGCGGCACCGGCCCGCCGCCCCGGATCGTTGCGTGGACATAATCGGCGACGCCGTCGAGGTTCAGCGTCATCCCGCCCAACCGCGCCAGCCGCACCGAAGCATCCGCCTCGAACCCGTACAGCCGCGCGCCGGCCTGCTGCGACTGGAAGCAGGGCAGGTCCATCTCGCGCCCCGAGGGGTCGGCTGCCGCCTGGCAGACGCCCCCATCGGCCTGGTTCTCGTAGATGAAGTTGCGGAACCAGTTGTGATACCCCGACAGGTCGAAGCTGAACCCCTCGCCATGCGCGTGCAGCGTCGCTTCCACCCCCCAGGAGCGTTCCTTGCGGAAATCGGGATTGCCGAGTTCATAGGCTTGCGTGCCGGCATGGGCACCGTTGGCGAACAGCTCCTCGGCGGACGGCGCGCGCTCGGTATGCGAGCCGTTGATCCCCAGCCGGATCCCTTCGACCGGCGACACCGATGCGCCCAGCGACCCCGACAGCGCGCTGAAATCGCGGTCGCCACCAAAGAAGCGCAGATCGCCGTCCGCGGTTTTGGCGCGCTGGCTGGTGCGTTCATAGCGCAGGCCGCCTTCCGCCTTGAACCCACCCAGGTCGACCTGCTGGAGGGTGAAGATGCCGGTCTGACTGGTCTCGTTGCGCGGCAGGAACGCTTCCTCGCCCTCAACGTCGAACTGGCGGTTGAAATACTGGACGCCGCTCGCGCCCTGCCAGCCGTCGCGGTTCGCCTGGACCAGCTCGACCCGGCCTTCCAGCCCGTTGGAGCGGAAGGTGGTGGCGATCTCGCCATCCTCTTCCACCTCGAAATGGCGGTACTTGGCCTGTCCGGCGCGCACCCGGATGCGGTCCAGGAAACCGCCCCCGGTCTGCACCTCGCCGCGCAGGTCGATGCGGTTCTGGACGATGTCGAGCCGGGGCGCTTCCTGCTCTTGCCCGACCGCGGTCGCGTAGCGGACAGGGACGCCGTAGAAGCTGTCGTAATGGCTGTACGAGACGCCGAGGTTGCCGGTGTCGGTGATGATCGACGCGCCTGCGCCCGCGGTCCACGTTTCGGACGCGGAGTTGGGCAGGCGACCGCGGATCGCCGCATTGCCGGCGAAGTCGATCGGCTCCTCGCCTTCGCCGACCACCTGCGGCTGCGCCGCGGCGACGAGCGACGCCTCGCGCTGGCGGCGCGACAGCGCATGGCCGCCGATCTCCAGGTCGTCGGTCTTGAGGTACGATCCGTCCGCGTGGAGCACCAGTTGGCCGAAGGCGAGGTCGGCCGCCGCCCCGCCCGACCGCTCGTTCGCCGCCGAGCCATAGCTGCCGATCGCGTTGACGCGGTATCCTTTAGCCGGAACTGAGCGCGGGATGCGGGTGTCGATGACGTTGACGACGCCGCCGATCGCCGACGATCCGAACAGCAGCGCGGTCGGGCCGCGCAGCACCTCCACCCGCTCGGCGAGCAGCGGGTCGATCACCACCGCGTGATCGACCGAGGTGTTGCTGACGTCGATCGAGCCGATCCCGTCGGTGAGCACACGCACCCGGTCTCCCTGCAATCCGCGCAGCACGGGCCGCGACGCGGACGGCCCGAAAGACGTCGCCGACACGCCCGGCTGCCGGGCCAGAGTCTCGCCGATCGTCGGGCGAAGTTCGCGGGTCAGCTCCTCGCCCGACAGGATTGACGTGCCCTGGAGCACGTCCGCCTCGCTCTGGAGGAAGGGGGCGGTGACGATGATGTCGCCCTCGCGGGCAGGCGCGGTCGGTTCCGACTGCCCCGGCCCGTTGGTCTGGGCGAAGGCGGGGCCGGCAAGCGCCAGCGCGAAGACGCTGGCACCGCGAAGGAGGCGGGTCATGGGTGAACTCCCTGAGGTCTCTCGCGCCGCCGCTAGAACGCAGGATACAAGATATCAAGCATATGTTGTATCATCAAACTCGCCTGGCCCGTTGGTCAGGGCGACCAAGCATGATGTCCGACCATCACTGCCAGGCCGAGGCGACGGCGCGCAGGACGCCGAACTCGCCGATGCCGGTGTCAAAGGTGTGGCTCGCGATCAGCGCGGCGCGCTGCGTGATGGTGCCGCTGGCGTCCTGATTCTCTTGCTGGTTCGGATAGGTTGCACCGTGACGGTCCTTGTTGCGCCGGATCGAAATCGGCAAAGCTGACCCTGCGGAACGGCCGGACCGTATGGAAATGACCCTCCGCGACCGGCAGGCGGGTCTCACGGCATCTCACGCAATCGAAGCTCGCGCGCCGGGACCGACCTCAAGGTACGCGCCGGCGGGACCCGGATCTGCTATGCTCCACGGGTGAGCTCGCCATCCTGCCTTTCGGCCGACACCGTCCCCACCGTCGATTTCGTCGCGGTCGACGTCGAAACGGCCTGCTCGCGGATCGGCAGCATCTGCCAGATCGGCATCGTCGGCTTTCGGGACGGCGTGGAGGCGTTCGCGTGGGACACCCTGCTTGACCCCTGCGACGAGTTCCTGCCGGCCAACACCCGCGTCCACGGCATCACCTGCGACCATGTCGCCGGCAAGCCGACCTTCGCCGACGTCCATCAGACGATCGGCGGCTATCTGACGGGGCGGATCACCGTGGCGCACTCCGCGTTCGACAAGGGGGCGCTGACAGCGGCCTGTGACCAGCATCGCGTGCCGCCGATCGAGGCGACCTGGCTGGACAGCGTCCGGGTCGCGCGGCGGGCCTGGCCCGAACTGCCCGGCCACCGGCTGAACGCGCTCACCCGCTTCCTCAAGCTGCGCCACAGGCACCATGACGCGCTCAGCGACGCCAGGGCCGCGGGGATGGTGGTCGTGCGGGCGATCGAGCATACCGGCATCGACCTGAAGGGCTGGCTCCAGCCGGCCGGCAGTCGACCGCTGGCGACAGCTGCGCCGGACGGACCGTTGAAGGGCCACCGGATCGCGATCCTGGGTTCGCCGCGGGACGGGCCGCTCGCGCATCGGCTGGCGGCGTACGGGGCGCGGATCGTCGCGGGCGTCGGCACCACCTCGACCATGCTGGTCATCAGCAACGCACAGACGTTCGGGCGCTTCGTCCACGCCCATTCCGACTATCGCCGCGCCGAGCATCTGCAACGGACGGGCTCTGCGATCGAGATCGTCGGGGAGGACGACCTCATCGCCCGCGTCGCGCGCTGAGCGGGCCGGGCCCGTCGGGGCTGTCCTACATGCCCGACCTGTGCTCAAGCAACCCGATGCCCGCCCATGCCTTCCTCCGCCGGTCCGTCGCCCGTCCGTGCCGCGCGAGAGTGGCGCTTTTGTCGTTTTGCCGGAACCTTCGGAACCTTTGCCCGCCGATCATCCGTTCCGATGACCCGGCCCCGCAGCTCTTTTCCTCCCACCACGCGACCGCATAAGGCCCGTCCCATGCCCGACATCCGCACCGTCAACGAAAGCGTCAGCGTCGCCCCCCAGATCGCGCCCGAGGACCTGCCGGCGATCAAGGCGGCGGGGTTCGTCGCGGTGGTCAACAACCGCCCCGACGGCGAGGCGCCGGGCCAGCCCTCGGGCGAGGCGATCCGGGCGGCGGCAACGGCGGCGGGGCTCGCCTATCATGCGGTGCCGGTCGGCCATGCCGGCATCGGGCACGACCAGATCGATGCGATGGCCGGTGCGCTGGTCGCGGCGGGCGGGCCGGTGCTCGCCTATTGCCGGTCGGGGACGCGTTCGTGCAACCTGTGGGCGCTGGCCGCGGCCAAGGCGGGGCGCAATCCCGAACTGATCGAGCGGCAGGGCGCAGAGGCGGGCTACGACCTGTCGGGCCTCCGCCCGACGCTGGACGCGCTGGCCCGCGGCTGAGGTGAGCCCTGAGTGGATCGGCGGAACCGCGGCCGGCGGGCTGGCGGTGCTGGGGGCGGCGTGGTGGCTCGCCCGCCGCTGGCGCGTGGCCCGGCGGATCGACGACCCGCAGGAGGCGGCGGACGCGGCCGACACGCTGCCCGGCTTCGTCACCCAGGGCGCGGTGGTCGGCAGCGACGGGCTTGCCGCGCTGGCGGTCGACGGGGCCGGGCGGGTGGCGGTGGTCGCCAGGGCCGGCAAGCGCATCCGCGCGCGCGAGATCGGATGGCAGGCAGTCCGCGCCACCGCGGGCGGGATGGCAATCGACACCGGCGACCGCCGGCTGGGGCGCGTGCTCGTCGCCGGGATCGACCATCTCGACGTCCGCCGGCTCGCCCCGGTGCTGACCCCGCCCTGACAAGGAAGACCCGGTACGTCGCCGTACCGGGCCAGGTGTTGTCCGCAGGAGGAACGTCGTGGGCCGTGGGGGTCGGTGCGCCCCCGCTGGCCGATCAGTTGTAGGCGCGCTCGCCATGCTCGCCGAGGTCGAGCCCTTCCTGCTCGACCTCCGGAGCGACCCGCAGGCCGGTGAGCGCCTTGGCGACGTACATCGCGACCGCCGTGCCGATCGCCGCCCAGACGATCGTCGCCAGCACCGCGCCGATCTGGACGAGCAGCTTGCCGCCCATGTCGTAGTCCGCTGCCCCAGGCCCGCCGAGCGACGGGGCATAGACGACCCCGGTCCCGATCGCGCCGACCATGCCGCCGATGCCGTGGACCCCGAATGCGTCGAGCGCATCGTCATAGCCGAGCCGGGGCTTGAGCACCGACACCGCGAAGAAGCACACCACGCTGGCAATGGCCCCCAGCACGATCGCGCCGAACGGCCCGGAATTGCCCGCCGCCGGCGTCACCGCGACGAGGCCGGCGATGATCCCCGAACAGAAGCCCAGCGCCGATCCCTTGTGGCCCCGGGCCCGCTCGGCGAGCATCCAGAACAGCGCGCCGCTAGCGGTGGCGACAAAGGTGTTGAGCATCGCCAGCCCCGCCGTGCCGTTCGCCTCCAGCGCCGAGCCCGCGTTGAACCCGAACCAGCCGACCCACAGCAGCCCGGTGCCAACCGCGGTCAGAGTCAGCGAGTGCGGGGGCATCGGCGTCGTGGGATAGCCCATCCGCTTGCCCAGGATCAGGCTGGCGACCAGCGCCGAGACGCCGGCGTTGATGTGCACCACCGTGCCGCCCGCGAAGTCGAGCGCCCCCGCCTTGAAGAACAGCCCCGACGCCGCCCACACCATGTGCGCGATCGGGAAGTAGACGATCGTCAGCCACACCGCGGCGAACGCCATCACCGCGGAGAACCTCATCCGCTCGACCACCGACCCCAGCACCAGCGCGACGGTGATCGCGGCAAAGGTCATCTGGAAACAGACGAAGACGTATTCGGGAATTTCCACCCCGGCGGTGAAGGTCGCCGCCTGGCTGGCCGGGGTGACCCCTGCAAGGAACGCCTTGCCCAGCCCCGCAATGAAGTTGGACGCGCCGCCCGACACGTCGGGCCCGAAGGCGAGGGAGTAGCCGTACATCACCCAGATCAGCATCGCGAGGCACGCCACCGCGCCGATCTGGGTCATCGTCGACAGCATGTTCTTGGCGCGGGTGAGGCCGCCATAAAACAGCGCCAGCCCCGGCAGGATCATCAGGAGGACGAGGATGGTGGAGGTCATCATCCACGCGGTATCGCCCTTGTTCACCGTCGCGGTGGCCGCGGCGGCAGGCGACTGGAGCGCCGCGTCCTGCGCCCAGGCGGGCAGGGCCGCCACGGTGATCGCGGCCAGCCCCGCCAACCCCATGGTCTTGGTGATCTTGGTCATCTTTATCCCCCCTCAGAGCGCCGTGGCGTCGGTTTCGCCGGTGCGGATGCGCACCGCCTGGCCGACGTCGAGGACGAAGATCTTGCCGTCGCCGATCGCGCCGGTGTTGGCCGACTGTCCGATCGCCTCGACGACGCGAGGGGCCAGGTCGGAGGCGCAGACCACCTCGACCTTCACCTTGGGCACCATGTTGGTGCTGTACTCGGCCCCGCGATAGATCTCGGTCTGCCCTTTCTGGCGGCCGAACCCCTTGACCTCGGTGACCGTCATCCCCGCAACGCCCAGCGTGGTGAGCGCTTCGCGCACCTCGTCGAGCTTGAACGGCTTGATGATGGCAATGACCAGCTTCATGCCCCACCCCCTTTGTTGACCCTGGCAGGGGGTTCGCAACGATCGTGCCAGACGCGAAACGGCTGGGGAGGGTGTCCATACCGGCCGGTATCGGCGTCGGGCCGCCGCAATTCTAGGCTGTGGCGGCGGGGATGTGCCGGGAAATCAGGCACCGATGGTGTGAGCGGCGTCCAGATCGTCGGCATCGACCATGACGCGCACGGGGATCAGCAGCCAGCTGCCGTCCGCGATGCTGGCACTCGCGTCAAAGGCGATCGCGGGAATGCCCTCCGCCTCCAGCCGCCCGATCAGGATATAGGCGAGGTTGCGCTCGAAGCGGCCGAGCTCGACCAGGCTCATGGCGCCGGATGCGCGGGCGGCAGCACCGTCTGCGGGCGGACCGGCAGGCCGTCGATGCTCCGGGTCTGGGCAGCCATCTCCGCGAGATACGCGTCCGGCTCCTGCTGCTGGTGATAACGCGACAGGGTGGTGCGCTCGCGATCCAGGGTCATGCGCGGAACGCCCCAGCCGCAGCTCGTCTGGACGCTGTCGATCATGATCGTGAACACCTGCCGCGCGCCGGGCAGAGGCGGAAAGTGTGCGGCGAGCGCGGGATAGCCGTCGTCCTGCGCCAGCGTCGCGGTGCCCCGGCCATACAGGCGCAGGATCAGCGCGGGGTTGTCGAAGGCGCAGAACATGACGGTGATCCGCCCGTCCGCGGCCAGATGCGCCTGGGTCTCGTTGCCCGAGCCGCCGACGTCGAGATAGGCGGCCGTGCGGCCGTCGAGGATGCGGAAGCTGTCCATCCCCTTGGGACTGCAATTGATCCGCGCGTCCGCCGCGGCGGTGGCGACGAAGAACACGGGCTGGCGCGCGATAAAGGCGCGATGGGCGTCGGTCAGGGCGTCGAAGAACTCGGACATCGCTTTCCCCTAGCGCCGCCCCCGCGGCCTACACCCGCATCGGCATCAGCACGTAGAGCGCGGGCGCTTTGTCGTTCTCGCGGATCAGCGTCGGCGCGGCGGCGTCGGCGAGGTGGACCTCGACCGTGTCGCCGTCGATCTGGCCCAGGATGTCCATCAGGTAGCGGCTGTTGAAGCCGATCTCGAACGCATTGGCGGTATAGTCGCCGGGGACTTCCTCGGCCGCGGTGCCGTTCTCGGGGCTGGTCACCGACAGCGTGATGCGGTCGCGGTCGAGCGCCATCTTGACCGCGCGGGTCTTCTCCGTCGCGATCGTCGAGACGCGGTCGACGCCCTGCATGAAGCTGGTCGGGTCGAGCTTGAGGATCTTGTCGTTCCCGGTCGGGATGACGCGGCTGTAATCGGGGAAGGTGCCGTCGATCAGCTTGGAGGTCAGGATCGCCTGTCCCAGGTCGAAGCGGATCTTGGTACCCGACAGCGACACCCCGACCGAACCGTCGACCTCGTCGAGGAGCTTGCGCAGTTCGCCCACGCATTTGCGCGGCACGATCACGTCGGGCATCCCGTCCGCGCCGTCGGGCAGCTGCATCGTGACGCGGGCGAGGCGATGGCCGTCGGTCGCCGCGGCCTTGAGCACCCGTTCGCCGTTGTTGTCGGACGCGTGGAAGAAGATGCCGTTGAGGTAGTAGCGCGTTTCCTCGGTCGAGATCGCGAAGCGGGTCTTGTCGATCACCTGCTTGAGCTTTTCGGCGGGCAGCTCGAAACGGGTGGGCAGCTCGCCCTCCGCGATCACCGGGAAGTCGTCGCGCGGCAGGGTGCCGAGCGAGAAGCGCGCACGCCCCGCGACGATCGCCATCCGCCCTTCGGCGGCGGACAACTGCACCTGCGCGCCCTCGGGCAGCTTCCTCGCGATGTCGAACAGCGTGTGCGCGGACACGGTGGTGGAGCCGGGCTGGTCCACCGCCGCCTGCACCGATTCATTGATCTGGAGGTCGAGGTCGGTCGCCATCATCCGCAACGCGCCCTCGGCGGTCGCCTCCAGCAGCACGTTGGACAGGATGGGGATGGTGTTCCTGCGCTCCACCACCGACTGGACATGGCTCAGCCCCTTGAGGAGCGTCGCGCGTTCGATCGTCGCCTTCATCAGATCCCCCGAGGGCCGCGCCTGAGTCCGGGCGCGCGCGGTTTTGGGTGCCAGTCCTAGCCACGAACGAAGGGCGGGAGCAAGCGCTGCCGCTCACCTGGGGCGATTCCGGTTAACGAGGCGTTGCGATGCACGTCACCCCGGACCGATCCGGGGCGACGCGCAGGCGATCAGAAGCGGAAGCCGAAGCCGGCGAGGATCTGGTGCCGGTGCTCGATCGTGCTGCTGCCATAGTCGGAGTAGCGATACTCGCCCTTGACGAAGGTGGCGGGCGCGATCGCGACTTCGGCGCCTGCGCCGACCCGTACGCCGCCGCTGTTGCGGCCGTCGTCGAAGTCGGGCCGCGCGGCGGTGCCCTGGTAGTCGCGGTCGACATGCGCGTTGGTGTAGCCGAGCTTGCCATAGGCCAGCACGGTCGGCGCGACGACGAAGCCGACGCGGCCGCCGAGGTAGATGTCGCGCCCCGAATCGAGCACCAGCCGGTCGCCGGGCGCGAACACGCCGTCGCCGCGGGTGTCGGTGGACGCGCCGGTCAGTTCCGCCTCGCCGCCGAAGACGAGGTTGCCCCGGCGCACGTCATACCCTGCACCGACGCCATAGAGCAGCCCGTCGCTCTCGCCTGCCTCACCGGGATAGGGGCTCTGCTGGCGATCGACACCGAGCAGCCCCTCGACCCGCAGGCCCTGGAACGGCGCGGGCGCGTCCTGCGCAAAGGCGACGGTGGGGGCGGACGCGGCGGCGAGCAGCGCGACGGCGGCGGAGAGAACGGTCTTCATGGGCGCAAGTCCTTGGGAATGGGGGCGGCGGGCGAGCGCCGCCCCGTGAGGATCAGAAGCGGAAGCCGTAGCTGGCGACGATCTGGTGACGGTCGGTATCGACGTCGAAGCGGCCGCTGGTCGCGCCCGAGCCGTAGTCGATGCGGCCCTTTTCGTAGTTCGAATAGCGATACTCGACCTTAGCGTAGCTGGTCGGCGACAGCGAGCGTTCGACGCCCGCGCCGATCCGCCAGCCGTCGAGCTTGAAATTGGTGTCGGTGGTCTGGGTGGTCGATCCGGCCAGCACGTCGAGCTTGGAATTGGTGTAGCCGCCCTTGGCGTAGACCAGGGTCAACGGATTGGCGAGCACACCCACCCGGCCGCCGACATACAGGTCGCGGCCCTGGCGGACGCGGCCATAGCCGAAGGTGCTGGTATAGTCGCCGCGGCTGTTGCGCGCGGTCGAGCCGGTGATCTCGCCCTCGACGCCGAGCACCAGCCCGCCCGAGGTCGCGATGTCGTAGCCGATGCCGCCGCCATAGAGCAGCCCGTCGATCGACTGGTCGTCGTCGCCATTGTCGTTGTCTACCGACGATCCGGCGCCGACATGGTCGTAACCGAGCGTCGCCTCGACCCGCGGGCCGGTGAAGGTCGGGTTGACGTCCTGCGCGAAAGCGGGGGCGGCGACCGCGGTGGCGGCGAGAAGGGACGCGATAAGCAACTTCGACATGGGTACACACTCCAACACACACCCGGTCGGGCCGGGGAGCGCGTAACTGGCCGATGCGGCGGCACGTTGCATGAACCCCAGCTAAACGGCGAAATCCGTTGCAATTGCGCCACACGGGGTTGAAACCGACGCCATGACTGCAACCGCGCGAACGGGCCGGGACTTCATCGCGCGCCACGGTGAAACCGTGTTCAACGCCGCCGGCCGCATCCAGGGCGACGCGGCGCACACCCCGCTGACCCGCGCCGGCTTTGCGCAGGCGGACGAGATCGGGCGCGCGTTGCGGGCGCTGCTGGGGCCGCGACCGGCGCTGGAGCTGTGGGCGTCACCAACCGGGCGGGCGCTTCAGACATTGGCGGTGGTCGCCGAGCATCTGGACCTCGACTGGCACGCGCACCGCACCGATCCGCGGCTGGTGGAGATCGCGATGGGATCGTGGACCGGCCGCTATTACGCCGACCTCGCGGCGGAGCGGGGTTCGATCGTCCGCGCGGGCGGGCTGATCGAGCCGGCCCCCGATGGCGAGCGTTACCCCGCGATCGCAACGCGGGTGAGCGGGTGGCTGTCCGACAGTAACGAATCGGGCGACCGGCTGGTCGTGACGCATGGCATCGCCAGCCGGGTGCTGCGCGGGGTGATGACCGGCGCGGCCGCGGACGGCTGGGCCGGGGCGCCGGTCGCGCCCGGGCTGCCGCAAGGGTCGATCGTAATGGTCGCGGGCGGGCGCGAGACGGTGATCCACCGCGGCACGGGACAGGTGCCGGCGTGATCTGGGCGGTGCTGCTGGCCCCGGCCACGATCGGCGTGTTCGACGGCTGGGGAGCGTTCCGGGGAGCGCGCGTTTGCTATGCAATCGCGCGGCCGGTGGTGGCGGGGGGACGGCGGGGCGGTTTCGCGAGCATCGCCGACTGGCCGGCGCGGGGTGGCGGGCCGTCGCTCCACATCCGCCTCAGCCTGCCGCGCGACCGCTCCGCACCCGTGACGCTAACGGTCGGGGAGCGCCGGTTCGGGCTGGTCGCGGGAACCCGCGACGCCTGGGCCGCGGACGCCGCCTCCGACCGCGCGATCGTCGCGGCGTTGCGCTCGGGCCGGTCGATGAGCGTCGAGGCGGTGGGCCCGCGCGGGCGACCGTTCGCGGACAGCTATGCGCTCGCCGGCGCCGCGACCGCGATCGACGCGGCGCGGATCGGCTGCATGAGGAGGCGATGATGGGGTGGACGCGGCGGACGGTGGTGGCGGGCGGCATCGCGGCGGGGCTCGCGCGCCCGGTTTCAGCGGGGGTAAATGGGGCGGCGACGCGCGACTGGCGCGCGCTGGGCGAGGCGGTCCGGGCCGAGATGGCGTGGGCGTGGGACCAGTATCGCACCCGCGCCTGGGGCAAGGACGAAATCCGGCCGATCTCGGGCGGGGCGTCGTCGTTCCCGCTCAAGACCGGGCATCTCGGGCTCAGCTTGATCGAGGCCCTCGATACGCTGTGGCTGATGGGGCTCGACAGTCGCTTCGCCGACGGGATCGCGTGGGTGAAGGCCCATGCCGATTTCGACGTCGATGGCGAGGTGTCGGTGTTCGAGACCTCGATCCGGCTGGTCGGCGGGCTGCTCTCGGCGCATCTCGCCAGCGGCGATGCCGCGGTACTCGCCCGCGCGCGCGACCTCGCCGACCGGCTGCTCCCCGCGTTCGACACTCCGACCGGTTTCCCCTACCGATACATCAACCTGCGCACCCGCGCGGTACGCGATCCCGCCACCAACCCCGCCGAAATCGGCACCTTCCTGCCCGAGTGGGGTACATTGTCGCGCCTGACCGGCGACCCGCGCTACCGCGACGTGACCCGACGCGCGTCGGTGGCGCTGTTTTCACGGCGGTCGAAGCTCGACCTGCTGGGCACCAGGATCGACGCGCGCACCGGCGAGTGGCTCGATCGGCGCGCGACGATTGGCTCGTACGCGGACAGCTATTACGAGTATCTCTGGGACAGCTGGCAGCTGTTCGGTAACCGCGAGATGCGCCGCATGTACCGGACCTGCACCGACGCGATCCTGCGGCATCAGGTGGTGCGCCGTGACGGCTTCCTATGGTTCCGCGACGTCGACATGGTCACGGGCGTGGCCTTGAACGAGCGGCAGGACGAGTTGTCGTCCTACTACGGCGGCCTCCTGGCGCAGGGCGGCGACCGCGCGGTGGGGGTCGCGTACACCGAGTTCTGGGCGACGCTCCAGGATCGCTACGGCATCCTGCCCGAGGAGTTCGACTGCACCACGGGCAAGCCGACGCAGGTCGGCAACGCGCTGCGTCCCGAACTGGCTGACGCGGCGTTCAACCTCTGGCTGCTCGACCGTTCCCCGCGCTGGCGCGAACTCGCCGCGACGCATTTCGAGGCAATGCGGCGGTGGAACAAGGCGGCTCACGGCTATGCCGATCTCGCCGACGTCACGACCAAGCGGCAGGCGGATCACTGCCCCGGATACTGGTGGTCGGAGCAGATGAAATATTACTGGCTGATGTTCTCGGACACGCCCCGCTTCGACTACAAGCGCAACTACCTGACCACCGAGGGCAACGTGCTGCTGGGGTTCCGGCGCTGACGGTGGAAAACGCACGCGATTTCGACTATGTGGTGGCGATGCTGACAGTGTCGTCGCCACCCATGCCCATTCCGGGGCACATCGATCCCGTGCCCGTGCCCCGCGGCGTCCAGCCGCGACCCGATGGCCGCGTCGATCTGGTCGGGCTGTCCAAGGATGCCCTGCGCGCGGCGCTCGCGGATGCGGGGATGGAGGCGCGGCAGGCCAAGCTGCGCGCGAAGCAGATGTGGCACTGGATCTACAATCGCGGCGCGACCGACTTCGCGCAGATGACCGACATCGCTAAGGCGCAGCATCCCTGGCTGTCCCAGCGCTTCGTGATCGGCCGGCCCGAAGTGGTGGAGGCGCAGGTGTCGTCGGACGGCACGCGCAAATGGCTGCTCCGCTCGCCGGACGGGCAGGACTACGAGGCGGTGTTCATCCCCGACGCCGACCGCGGCACACTGTGCGTGTCGAGCCAGGTCGGGTGCACGCTCAACTGCACCTTCTGCCACACCGGCACGATGCGGCTGGTCCGCAACCTTTCCGCGGGCGAGATCGTCGGGCAGGTGATGCTGGCGCGCGACGCGCTGGGTGAGTGGCCCTCGCAGCCCGAGGGGCGGATGCTGACCAACATCGTGATGATGGGGATGGGCGAGCCGCTGTATAATTTCGAGGCGGTGCGCGACGCGTTGCAGCTGGTGATGGACGGCGACGGCCTCGCGCTGTCCAAGCGGCGGATCACGCTGTCGACCAGCGGGGTGGTGCCGATGATGGCGCGCACGGGCGCGGAGATCGGGGTCAACCTCGCCGTGTCGCTCCACGCCGTCACCAAGGACGTGCGCGACGAGATCGTGCCTTTGAACCGCAAGTACGGGATCGAGGAGCTGCTCCAGGCGTGCGCCGACTATCCCGGCGCCAACAACGCGCGGCGGATCACGTTCGAATACGTCATGCTCCGCGACAAGAACGATTCGGACGCGGACGCGCACGAACTGGTGCGGTTGCTGCGCCACTATCGCCTGCCCGCCAAGGTCAACCTGATCCCCTTCAACCCGTGGCCGGGCGCGGCGTACGAGTGTTCGACCCCCGAGCGCATCCGCCGGTTCAGCGACATCGTGTTCGAGGCGGGCATCTCCGCTCCCGTCCGCACCCCACGTGGACGCGACATCGACGCCGCCTGCGGCCAGCTCAAGACGGCGGCGGAGAAGAAGAGCCGCGCCCAACTCGACCGAGAGGCGGCCGCCGCACTTGCCTGATTGGGACATCGCGGCGCTGGCGGCGGGTGCGGGAGTCGTCGGCGGGGCGATGAACGCGCTCGCGGGGGGCGGGACGTTCGCGACCATGCCCGCGCTGCTCGGCATCGGGGCGCCCGCCAACGTCGCCAACGCGACCAGCAACCTGGCACTGATGCCGGGCGCGGCGGCGAGCGCGTGGAGCTTTCGGGCCGAGCTGAAGCCGGTCGGCGGGGTGCCGGTGCGGCTGCTCGCGGCGATCACCTTCGTCGCCGGGCTGGTGGGCAGCGCGCTGCTGGTCGCGACGCCTGCCTCCATGTTCGACTTGATCGTGCCGTGGCTGCTGCTCCTCGCATTTCTCGCGATCGTGTTCGGTCGCAGCGGCACCGAATGGCTGAGCCGGCGGATCGCCATCGGCGCGCCGACGCTGATGGTCGCGCAGGTGCTGCTGGGCACCTATGGCGGTTATTTCGGCGGCGGGGTCGGGATCATGACTACCGCCACCTACGGCCTCCTGGCCGGCGAGACGCCGCGATCGATGTTCGCGCCGCGCACGCTGATGCTGGCGGTGGCGAACTTCGCCGCCGCGATCGTGTTCATCCTGTGCGGCATGGTCCGCTGGGACGTCGGGCTGCCGATGCTGGCGGGTGGGGTGGTCGGCGGCTGGGCGGGGGCAGGCCTCGGCAAGCGCTTGCCGGCCGGCGTCGTGCGCGGGTGGACGATCCTGGTCACCGCCGCGACCACCGCGGTGTTCTTTGCCCGCGCGTACGGCTGAATCGGCAGCGATGTAGGCAACCTCTTAACCTGGATCGGTTACCAACCGGACCTGTCGAGTCGTCCGACCAAGGCATGGGGCACCGACCGGAGGAGAGGTGATGCAGGCAGACGGTGCAGTCCGGACGGCGCTGGTCGGGGATATCGGGCGCAAGCGGCTGTGCTTTGCGCTGACTGACGCGGCCGGGCACCTGCGCCCCGAAACAGTCCGTCGCTATGACTCGCAGGCGACCGCGACCGTCACCGGCGCGCTGCAACGGTTCCAGGCGGATGCGGGCCTAGCGATCCTGCCCGACCGCGCGGCGATCGCGGTGGCGGGGATGCCGCGGGGCGAGGCGGTGTCGATCACCCGCAGCCGGCTGATCGTGTCGCGCACCGGGCTGACCGCGATGTTCGGCCGCGCGCCGCTGCTGGTCAATGACTGCGCGGCGCAGGCCTGGGCGCTCGCCGACACCGCCGCTCGCCCGCAGGAGGTGTTCGCGGGGCCGTCCGACCTCTCCACCCGGCGGCCGGGCTGCTATTGTCTGGTCGGGGCCAATACCGGGCTGGGGGTCGCGGTGCTGATCCGGGACGAGAGCGGCGGGGTGACGGTGCTGCCGACCGAGGCGGGGCATACCGGGCTTGCGTCGGGTTCGCGCGAGCAGGCGGATCTGGTAGCCTCGTTGTTTCCCGATCGCCATCCGGTGCCGGCCGAAGAGCTGGTGTCCGCCCCCGGGCTGCTTGCGATCTATACCGGGCTGCACCGCCGTCAGGGGACCCATCCCAATGCTGCGAGCCCCGAGGAGGTCACGGCGCGCATTGCGTCCGATCCGGTCGCGCGGCAGGCCTGCGTCCTGCTGGCTCGCGCGTTGTGGGCGCAGGCGGGGAACATGGTGCTCGCCTATGGCGCATGGGACGGCGTGTTCCTGACCGGCAAGCTCGCTGGCGCGCTGCGGGCGATCCTGCGCCAGCCCGATGTGGCGGACGCGTTCGCGCTGCCGGGCAAGTACCAGCGGCTGCTGAACACGGTGCCGCGCGCGCTGGCGGGGGGCGAGGGGGCGGAACTCCGCGGCGCTGCCGAGGCGCTGCGCCACCGGCGAGAGGCGCTGCCGCCACTGGCGAGCGCAGCCTGATCCGCTTCCCGTGCGTTGGGGGGCAATGGCGCACAAGAAACTCAACCTGCCCACCAAGGTCTGCGTCGCGTGCGAGCGCCCGTTCGCGTGGCGCAAGAAGTGGGAGCGCGACTGGGACAACGTGAAGTTCTGTTCGGATCGCTGCCGGTCGGCCGGGGTGAGCAAGTGTTGAGGCGGGATCGAACCACTGCTCTTCCAACCTCCCCTGCAAGGGGGGGGGGGGGACCGCGACGAAGGCGTGGTGGTGGGGTGTTTGCACCTGCGAGGATAGGCAAACCTGGCAACCGGTGACACCCCTCCGTCAGCGCTTTGGGCTGCCACCTCCCCTTGCAGGAGAGGTTAGGTAGCGGCCCTCAATCCGGCCTCTTCATCCGGAACAGCGCGTCCTCGGTGATCTCGAAATAATCGGCCGGGCCGCCGCCGCGGGTGATCGGGCGGGGGCGGGCGGTCTGGTAGATGCCGTCCTCCAGCATCGCGACGTCGATGTGGATCCCCACCGCCTCGCCGATCACGAGCCATTGGTCGAGCGGGTCGCCTTCCCTGGTGGTCAGCCGCACCATCTGGGTCAGCCGGCATTCGAACGATACCGGGCTTGTCGCCACCCGAGGCGCCTTGATCAGGCGGGACGGGGCCGCCTCCAACCCCGCAAGCGCGAACTCGTCGGCGTCCGGCGGCACCGCCGCGGAGGTCGCGTTCATCGCCTCCGCCAACGCGCGGGTGGCGAGGTTCCAGGTGAAGCAGCCGGTTTCCGCGATGTTGGCGACCGAATCCTTCCACCCCATCGACGAGAACGCGACCAGCGGCGGTCGGTAGTTGACGACGTTGAAGAAGCTGTACGGCGCGAGGTTGCGGACACCCGAACCGGAAACGCTGCCGATCCAGCCGATCGGTCGCGGCGCGACGATCGCGTTGAGGGGGTCGTGGGGCAGGCGGTGGCCGTCGCGGGGCTCATAGAAATGCCATTCGGTCATCCGTGCACAACTGCTAAGGGGTTCGCATGGCTCCGCTTCCTCCCGGCCGTACCGTGTTTCGCCACCGGATCGCCACGCGCCTGTGGCATTGGGTCAACGCGGTGGCGCTGTTCGTGCTGCTGGGGTCGGGGCTGGGCATCTCCAACGCGCACCCGCGGCTGTATTGGGGGCGGTACGGGGCCAATTTCGACCATGCGTGGTGGCAGTTGCCGCGCTTCCCGGCGTGGCTGACGATCCCTTCGGGGTACAATCTCGCGATCTCGCGGCGGTGGCACCTGTTCTTCGCGCTGGTGCTGGCGTTCGGATTGCTGGCGTACATGGTCGCGAGCCTCGTCAACCGGCACTTCACCCGCGACCTGCTCGTGCGGCGCGGCGAACTGGGGGCGGCGCATCTGGCGGAAGATGTGCGCGACCATTGGAACTTCCGCTTCCACGATCCCGACGATCCGGGGCGGTACAACACGCTCCAGAAGCTGAGCTATATCGTCGTCCTGTTCGTGCTTCTGCCGCTCGTCATCCTGTCGGGGATCGCGCTGTCGCCGGGGATGAACGCGGCGTGGCCTTGGATGCTCGCGGTGTGGGGGGGGCGGCAGTCGGCGCGGTCGGTGCACTTCCTCGGCATGATCGGGCTGGCGGGCTTCACCGTCGTCCACCTCGTGCTGGTGATCCTGGCGGGTGCGGTCAACGAGGTGCGGTCGATGCTGACCGGCAGGTGGCGCGTCCCCGAAACCGGAGCGAGCGAATGATCCTGCCGCGCCGATCGCTGCTCACCGCGGGCACCGGCCTCGCGCTCGCCGGGTGCGACCGGGTCATCCAGCTGCCTGCCGCCCGCCGCATCCTGTTCGCAGGGGAAGACATGCAGCGCGGGCTCCACCACGCGCTGGCCGACCGCGGCGCGCTGGCGCCCGAATACCGGGTCGACCAGATGTCGCCGCTGTTCCGGTCGAACGGCACCAACGATCCCGGCACGCCCGAATACCACGCGCTCGCCGCCGACCGGTTCGCGAACTGGCGGCTGGGCGTCGGCGGGCTGGTCGACCGGCCGCAGGCGTTCTCCCTCGCGCAGCTGCGGTCGATGCCGATCCGGTCGCAGATCACGCGGCACGACTGTGTCGAGGGGTGGAGCGCGATCGGGCAATGGGCGGGGCCGATGCTGGGCACGCTGCTCCACGCGGTCGGCATCCGGCGATCGGCGCGTTACGTCGTGTTCCGCTGCGCCGACCTGTATGGCGGCCAGCCCTATTACGAGTCGATCGACACGGTCGACGCCTTCCACCCGCAGACGATCGTCGCGCTGGAGCTGAACGGCAAGGTGCTCGATATCCCTCATGGCGCGCCCGCCCGCCTCCGGGTCGAACGCCAGCTCGGCTACAAGCACGCCAAGTACCTCCAGGCCATCGAGGCGGTCGCCTCGCTCGACGGGATCGGCAAGGGCCGTGGCGGCTATTGGGAGGACAATGTCGACTATGACTGGTACGCCGGCATCTGAAAATTGAGGCAGGTAAGGGTGGAACGATCGGTCCGCCGCCATTAGCCGCGACACGATGGCCCTGATCGACACCTTCCTGTCCCGCGCGATCCGCCGCGGCGAGCTGACGCTGACCACCGCGAACGGGCGCACCCGCCGCTTCGGCGCGCCCGACCCCGAGCTGAACCCGGTGGCGATGCGCTTCGCCGACCGTTGGGTGACTCCGGCGATCCTGCGCGATCCGGCACTGGGGGTGGGCGAGGCGTTCATGGACGGGCGGCTGGTGCTCGAGCATGGCGACATCCTCGACCTGCTGACGCTCGCGACCGCCAACAGCCGGTGGGAAAACGGGAGCAACCGGCTGGCGGCGAGCGGGATCGCGCGCGCGCTGGGGCGGCTGCGCCATCGCCTCGGCCGCAATCCGGCGATCCGGTCGCGGCGCAACGTCGCGCATCATTACGACCTGTCCGACCGGCTGTACGACCTCTTCCTCGACGCCGACCGCCAGTACAGCTGCGCCTACTACACCCATCCCGACCACGGGCTGGACCGCGCGCAGGCGGACAAGAAGGCGCACATCGCCGCCAAGCTGGCGATCCGCCCCGGCGACCGCGTGCTCGACATCGGCTGCGGCTGGGGCGGGATGGCGCTGTACCTCCACGCCAAGACCGGGGTGGAGGTCACGGGGATCACCCTGTCCGAGGAGCAGCTGCTGGTCGCGCGGCGGCGTGCGGCGGCGGCGGGGGTCACGGGCAAGGTGCGGTTCGAGCTGATGGACTATCGCAGCGTGACGGGGCCGTTCGACCGCATCGTGTCGGTGGGCATGTTCGAGCATGTCGGCGCGGCGCACCTCCGCACCTTCCTGTCCAAGTGCCGCGACCTTCTGACCCCAGACGGCGTGATGCTGCTCCACACGATCGGCCGCGCGGACGGGCCGGGGTTCACCGACCGGTTCACCGACAAGTACATCTTCCCCGGCGGCTACATCCCCGCCCTGTCGGAGGTGCTGCGCGCCAACGACGGGCTGCGATGGTTCGTCAGCGACGTGGAGGTGCTGCGGCTCCATTATGCCTGGACGCTGAAAGCCTGGTACGACCGCACGGTGGCGGCGCGCGAGGCGATCGTCTCGCTCTACGACGAGCGGTTCTTCCGGATGTGGACCTTCTACCTCGCGGGGGCGTACGTCTCGTTCCTCAACGGGCCGCTGGTCAATTATCAGGTCCAGTTCTGCCGCGACCGCGACGCGCTGCCGCTGACGCGGGACTACATGGCCGAGGGCGAGCGGCGAATGGCGGGCGGATTCCGGGTGTAAAGCCGGGGGTGATCCTCCCCTGCAAGGGAAGGTTTGCTGCCCTACCGCTTCGGCCCGGCGACCGCGCCGGCTTCCTTCAGCGCCTGCGCCCGCGCCGCGGCACGTTCGGCCTGCGTCACCGTGCCGTTGCCGTCGCGGTCATAGGCGCGGAAGGTATTGGTGAGCAGCCGGTCGGCTTCCGCCTTGGTCACCTTGCCGTCCTTGTTCGCGTCGGCGCGCGCGAACCACAGCCGGGCGAGCGTCTGCGTCTGCTGGGGGCTGAACTTGTTCTGCGTGGTGCGCATCCGCCCGATCCGCGCCTGCACCTCGGCCAGCGACAGCACGCCGTCCTTGTTGGCGTCGGTCGCGCCGAACTCGCGGCCCATGTCCGCGCCCGCGCCCCCGCGGGTCTGGGCGAGCACGGGCGCGGCGACGAGGCCGATCAGGGCGAGGGCGAGGCGCATCGGGAACTCCGGGTGAGAAGCCGCCATGACCGGGGCGGCGTGTACGCGCCATGAATGTGCGCGGTTGCGCCGCGGTTCCCGCCCGCATAGGGGCGCGGCCAATCATCGTTGAAAGGCTTAGGCATGAGCGAGAGCATCAAGCGGGTCGTGCTGGCCTATTCGGGCGGGCTCGACACCAGCGTCATCCTGAAGTGGCTCCAGACCGAATACGGGTGCGAGGTCGTCACCTTCACCGCCGACCTGGGGCAGGGCGAGGAGCTGGAGCCCGCGCGCGCCAAGGCCGAGCTGCTGGGCATCCGCCCCGAGCACATCTTCATCGACGACCTGCGCGAGGAGTTCGTCCGCGACTACGTGTTCCCGATGATGCGCGCCAACGCGCTGTACGAGGGGCTGTACCTGCTCGGCACCTCGATCGCGCGCCCGCTGATCGCCAAGCGCCAGATCGAGATCGCGCGGCAAGTCGGCGCGGATGCGGTCAGCCATGGCGCGACCGGCAAGGGCAACGACCAGGTCCGCTTCGAACTCGGCTATTACGCGCTCGCCCCCGACATCCGCGTGATCGCGCCGTGGCGCGAATGGGACCTGACCAGCCGCAGCAAGCTGATCGATTTCGCCGAGAAGAACCAGATCCCGATCGCGAAGGACAAGCGCGGCGAGGCGCCGTTCTCGATCGACGCCAACCTGCTCCACACCTCGTCCGAAGGCCAGGTGCTCGAGGACCCGTGGCAGGAGGTGCCCGACTACGTCTTCAGCCGCACGGTCAACCCGGAGGACGCGCCCGATAGCCCCGAGACGATCACGATCGACTTCGAGCGCGGCGACGCAGTGGCGGTCAACGGCGAGGGGCTGAGCCCCGCCTCGCTGCTCGCCAAGCTCAACGAGCTCGGCCGCGCACACGGGATCGGCCGGCTCGACCTCGTCGAGAACCGCTTCGTGGGAATGAAGAGCCGCGGGATGTACGAGACGCCGGGCGGCACCATCCTCCACCTCGCCCACCGCGCGATCGAGCAGCTGACGCTCGACCGGGGCGCGGCGCACCTCAAGGACGAGCTCGCGCCCCGTTATGCCGAGCTGGTCTACAACGGCTTCTGGTTCTCGCCGGAGCGCGAGATGCTCCAGGCGGCGGTGGACCATTCGCAGGCCAAGGTGACGGGCACGGTGCGCCTCAAGCTCTACAAGGGTGGGGTGCACGTGACCGGCCGCAAGTCGCCGCATTCGCTGTACTCGGAGAAGGTCGTGACCTTCGAGGACGACCAGGGCGCCTACGACCAGCGCGACGCGGCGGGGTTCATCAAGCTCAACGCGCTGCGCTTGCGGTTGCTCGGACGGCGAGATCGCTGACCGCCATGTGCCCCCGCGAAGGCGGGGGCCCAGACTGGGCTCCCGCCTTCGCGGGAGCACAAAGGGCTTATTGACCCCCCGTTAACCAATCTCCGGCATCCCGCTCTGCGACACCTCCGGGGGCAGGCATGACGGATACGGACGTTGCGATCATCGGCGCGGGGCCTGCGGGGCTGACCGCGGCGTACCTGCTCGGCAAGGCGGGGTATCGCGTCACCGTGATCGAGCGCGACCCGCATTATGTCGGCGGGATCAGCCGCACCGTCGAGCACAACGGCTTCCGCTTCGACATCGGCGGGCACCGGTTCTTCTCCAAGAGCCGCGAGGTCGTCGACCTGTGGAACGAGCTGCTTCCGCATGACTTCATCGAACGCCCGCGGATGAGCCGCATCTATTATGAGGGCCGCTTCTACAGCTACCCGCTGCGCGCATTCGAGGCGCTGCGCAACCTGGGCATCTGGCGCTCGACGCAGTGTATGGCGAGCTATGCGCTGGCGAAGCTGAAGCCGATCCGCGAGGTGCGCTCGTTCGAGGACTGGGTGGTCAATCAGTTCGGGCGCAAGCTGTATTCGATCTTCTTCAAGACCTATACCGAGAAGGTGTGGGGGATGTCGTGCGACACCATGTCGGCGGACTGGGCGGCACAGCGGATCAAGGGCTTGAGCCTCGGCGCGGCGGTGCTCGACGGGCTGAGGCGCTCGCTGGGACTCAACAGGCGCCCGAACGACGGGATGCAGACCAAGACGCTGCTCGAATCCTTTCGCTACCCGCGGCTGGGGCCGGGGATGATGTGGGATGCGGCGCGCGACCGGGTGGTCGAGCACGGCAACCGGGTGCTGATGGGCCATGCCCTCAAGCAGCTGTCGCACGACGATGCGAGCGGGCGCTGGCGGGTGATGGCGACCGGGCCAGACGGCGACGTCGCGATCACCGCCGGGCACGTGATCTGCTCGGCGCCGATGCGCGAGCTGGCCGGGCGGCTCCACCCGCTGCCCGCGGCCCTGCCCGAGGCCAGTGCGTTGCGCTATCGCGACTTCCTGACGGTGGCGCTGATGGTGCGCAGCCCCGACCTGTTCCCCGACAACTGGATCTACATCCACGATTCGAAGGTCAAGGTCGGCCGCATCCAGAACTTCCGCAGCTGGTCGCCCGAGATGGTGCCCGACCCCGCGATCGCCTGCGTCGGCCTCGAATATTTCTGCTTCGAGGGCGACGGACTGTGGGCGGCGAGCGATGCCGAGCTGGTCGCGCTGGCGACGCGCGAGATGGAAACGCTGGGCCTCGTCCGTGCAAGCCAGGTCGAGGGCGGCGTCGTGGTGCGGCAGGAAAAGGCGTACCCGGTCTATGACGAGGGCTATGCCGGCCATGTCGACGCGCTGCGCCGCGAGCTGGAGGCGCGCTGGCCGACGCTCCACTGCGTCGGGCGCAACGGCATGCACCGATACAACAACCAGGACCATGCGATGATGACGGCGATGCTGACCGTCCGCAACATCCAGGCGGGCGAGCGGGTCTACGACATCTGGGGGGTCAACGAGGACGCCGAATATCACGAGGCGGGTCGCGAGGGCGAACGGGCCGCGCTCGCCAGCGTGCGCGACGTACCACGGCGACTGGCGGCGTAACGTGCCGCGCGACCGTTTCTGGACGCCGGTGCTCGGCACCTGGGCCCTGGCGACGGTGATGATGCTGCTGACGACGCTGCCGGCGATCGTCGGGTGGCGCTTCCCCGACCCGGACGACACGCTGCGCCTGCTGGAAGCGCGCGACCTGCTGAACGGGCAAAGCTGGTGGGACGTGTCGCAGCATCGGCTGTCGAGCGGGCAGATGCACTGGTCGCGGCTGGCTGACCTGCCGCTGGTCGCGGCCATGGCGCTCGCCCGGCCGCTGCTGGGGGCGATGGGGACGGAAACCGCCGCGCTGGTCGCGGTACCGCTGTTCACGCTGCTGGTGGTGATGGCGCTGGTCGGGTGGCTGACGCGGCGGCTGCTCGACGCCGAGCGGATGGCCTACGCGCTGCTCATCGTGCCGTTGTCGGTACCGCTGGTCGAGCAGCTGCGGCCAATGCGGATCGACCATCATGGCTGGCAGATCGCGTCGGCGCTGCTGGCGTTGTGTGCGCTGACGATGCCGGGCCGGCGCGCGGCGGCGTTGGGCGGCGCGGCGCTGGGGGTGCTGCTGACGATCTCGCTCGAGGGGTTGCCGATCGCCGCGGCGCTGATCGGCATCGTCGCGCTGGGCTGGGCGATCGAGCCTGCGCGCCGCACGCAGCCGGTGGCGGCGAGCGCGGCGCTGTTCGCGACCGCGCTCGCGCTCCACGTCGCGACCCGCGGGCCGGGGATGTGGAGACCTGCCGGCGACGCGATGGCGCCGGCGTGGCTGGCAGGGCTGGGGGTCGGCGCGATCGGAATCGCGGCCGCGGTCGGGATCGCGCCGCGGACGCTGGCGCTGCGACTGGCCGGATTGGCGCTGGCCGCCGTCGCGGCGGGAACGGCGGTGCTGCTGGTCGATCCGGCGAGCCTCGCGGGACCGTTCGGGCGGCTCGACCCGCTGGTGCGTACCCTATGGTACGAACGAGTGATGGAAGGACTGCCGATCTGGCGGCAGGACCCGGTCACCGCGCTGATGCAGGCCGGGATGCCGCTGGTGGCGCTGTACGGCGGCTGGCGGGCGCTGAAGGCGGCAGAGGGCGAGCGGCGGGCTGCGTGGTGGATCGTGCTGGGCGCGCAGGCGGCGGCGTTCGCGTTGTCGCTGCTGGTCGCGCGCGCCGCGGCGACGGCCAACGCGTTTGCGGCGCCGGGTGCCGCCTTCGTGCTGGTCGGGCTGTTGACCCGTGCCAGGCAGGTAGTGCGGACCGGGCCGCGGATCGCCGCCACCGCCGGGGCGCTGGTCGCGGTGACGCCGGGGCTGGTGCTGTCGCCGCTGCTGCTGGTCGCGGACAAGGCGATGGCACGCCAGACCCTGCGCACCTTACCCCGCGGACGGGCACCATGCCTGGAAGCGGAGGACGCGCGCGCGGTCGGGCTGCTGCCTGCCGGGCGGTTGTTCGTGCCGATGGACCTCGCCCCCGACCTGATCGCCACCACCCGTCATCGCGCCATCGCGAGCGGCCACCACCGCAACGTCGCGGCGATGCACGACGTCATCGCCGGCTTCACCGCATCACCCGAGCGCACCCGTGCGATCGTCGCGCGCTATCGTCCCGATTACCTCGTCGGCTGCCCCGGCCTGCCCGAGACCCAGCTCTACGATCAGGTCGCCCCGCATGGCCTGTGGGCGCGGCTCGAGCGGGGCGAGCGTTTCAGCTGGCTGGAGCCGGTGCCCATACGCAACTCGCCAGTACTGGTGTGGCGGGTGACCCCCTTGCCGGAGCCCGTCGCCGCCCCGTAAGGGGCTGGGGATGACGGGCGAGCGCCTTCACTGGTGGCAGACACGGTGGTTCGTGGTGGCGATGGCGGTGCTCGCCGCGGTGCCGCTGCTGTGGCCCACCGTGCCGCCGCTGGTCGACCTGCCGGGGCATATGGGGCGGTATCGCGTCCAGCTCGACGGCGGCGAATACCCCTGGGTCGCCACCTGGTACAATTTTAACTGGTCGCTGATCGGCAACCTGGGCATCGATCTGCTCGTCGAGCCGCTGGCACCGCTGTTCGGGCTGGAGCTGGCGGTCAAGCTGATCGTGATCGCGATTCCCGTACTGACCGTCACCGGCCTCCTCTGGATCGCGCGCGAGGTGCACGGGCGCATTCCCGCCACCGCGCTGTTCGCGCTGCCGCTCGCGTACAGCTACCCCTTCCAGTTCGGGTTCGTGAACTTCGCGCTGTCGATGGCTGTGGCGCTCAACCTGTTCGCGCTGTGGCTGCGGCTCGGGCGGCTGGGCAGGCTGACGTTGCGTGCGATCGTGTTCGTGCCCGCCTCGTGCCTGTTGTGGCTGTGCCATACGTTCGGCTGGGGCGTGCTGGGCGTGCTCGCCTTCTCCGCCGAGATGATCCGCCAGCACGACCGGATGCCGGGGAGGGGACCCAGGCACTGGCTGACCGCGTGGATGCGGGCTGGGCTGGGCTGCCTGCCGCTCGCGCTGCCGTTCCTCCTCATGGTCGCGTGGCGGTCGGGCGAGCACGTCACCGGCCAGACCGGCGACTGGTTCAACTGGCGCGCCAAGATCGGCTATGTCCTGATGGTGCTGCGCGACCGGTGGATGGCGTGGGACATCGCGTCGGTGACGATTCTGTACCTGATCCTGTTCCGCGGGGTGCGCGACGCCCGGATCGAGTATTCGCGCAACCTGATCCTGTCGGCCGCCTTCCTGCTTGTGGTATACGTGCTGCTGCCGCGGATCGTGTTCGGATCCGCCTATGCCGACATGCGCCTCGCGCCGTTCGTGTTCGCGATCGCGCTGATCGCCGTCCGGCCCAAGCGGGGGCTGTCGATCCGCGGCGCGGCGGTGCTGGCGACGCTGGGGCTCGCCTTTTTCGCGGCGCGGATCGCGACGGGAACGGTGAGCAATTGGATCTACGACCGCGACTACCAGCGCCACTTCGCCGCGCTCGACCATTTGCCGAGGGGCGCGCGGGTGGTCAGCTTCGTCGGTCGGCGGTGCCGTGACGACTGGGCGTATACCCGGCTGGAGCATTTCCCGGCGCTGCTGCTCGAGCGCAAGCTCGCCTATACCAACGACCAGTGGTCGATGGCGGGCGCGCAGCTGCTGACCGCGCGGTACGCGACCGCGCGCGGCTTCGCGCACGATCCGTCGCAGGTGGTGACGCAATATCGCTGCCCGCGGCAATGGTGGCGCTCGCTCGATACCGCGCTGGAGCGGTTTCCGCGCAACGCGTTCGACTATGCCTTCCTGATCCACCCGCCGCCCTACGACCCGCAGAACGCGCGCGACCTGATCCCGATCTGGCGCAGCGGTACCAGCGTGCTGTTCCGGGTCGACCGGACCGCGCGCGCTACCCCCCGCGACGAAACGGGCTGAGCTCGGAAAGGTACGCCTGTTCCTCGCCGACCGCCTCGCGCTCGCGAACGAGGAACTCGGCGACCGCGCGGCGGAAGCCCGGATCGGGAATGTAGTGCGCCGACCAGGTGGTGACGGGCAGGTACCCGCGCGCCAGCTTGTGCTCCCCCTGCGCCCCCGCCTCGACTCGCGCCAGCCCGCGCGCGATCGCGGCGTCGATCGCCTGGTAATAGCACAGCTCGAAATGGAGGAAGGGCACCTCCTCGGTCGAACCCCAATAGCGACCGTACAGCGCGTCCGCCCCGACGAGGTTGAGCGCCCCCGCAATCGGCACTCCGTCACGCTCGGCGAGGATCAGCAGCACCCGCTCGCCCAGTGCCTCCCCCAGCAGCGGGAAGAACGCGCGGGTCAGGTACGGCCGCCCCCATTTGCGGCTGCCGGTGTCCTGATAGAAACGCCAGAACGCATCCCAATGGCGCGGCGTGATCTCGGCACCGGACAGGTGGCGGATCGTCAGGCCCTCGACGGCCGCCGCGCGCTCCTTGCGAATCGCCTTGCGCTTGCGGCTGGCGAGGGTGGCGAGGAAATCGTCGAACCCCGCATAGCCGTCGTTCGCCCAGTGGAACTGGGTTCCCTGCCGCACCAGCCACCCCGCCGCCTCGAACAGCGGCAGCTGCGCCTCCTCGACAAAGGTGGCGTGCGCCGACGACAGCCCGTTGCGGTCCACCACCGCCTCCAGCGCCGCGAGCAGCGCCGGCCCGGCGGCGGGGTCGCGCAGCAGCAGCCGCGGGCCGGGCACGGGGGAGAAGGGAGCGGCGACCTGGAGCTTGGGGTAGTAATCGCCGCCAGCGCGCTGCCACGCGTCCGCCCAGCCATGGTCGAACACATATTCGCCTTGGCTGTGCGCCTTGACATAGGCGGGGGCGACCGCGGTGGGCGCACCGTCCGCCCCGTCGACCACCACGGGCAGCGGCTGCCACCCCGACCGGCCGCCGACACTCCCCGACGCCTCCAGCGCGGACAGGAAAGCGTGGCCGACGAACGGGTTGCCGGGACCGGCGCAGGCGTCCCACTGGACGGCGGGCAGGGCGGAAACGCCGTCGAGGAGGCGGGCGGTGACGGTGTCGGACTCCGGGGTCATCGCGCGCCCATATCGGGTGCGGAGGCGCGGGGCTCAACCGTCTCCCCAAATCCTCCCCCCGCGAACTGAGGGAGGAACGGCGTCGTCACCCGTTCAACGGCGCATCCGCCAGCTGGACGACCGCGTCCACCTCCACCGCCGCGCCCAGCGGCAGCACCGGCACGCCCACCGCCGACCGGGCATGCCGCCCCGCCTCGCCGAACAGCGCCGCCATCAGCTCGGACGCGCCGTTCGCCACCTTGGGCTGGTCGGTGAAGTCGGCCGCGGAGTTGACGAACACGCCCAGCTTCACGATCCGCCCGACCCGCGACAGGTCGCCCAGGTACTTCTTCAACTGCGCGACGATCATCAGCCCGCACAGCCGCGCCGCCTCCTGCCCGTCCTCCAGCGACACGTCCTCGCCCAGCCGGCCGGTGACCAGCCGGCCGTCCTTGAACGGCAGCTGCCCCGACAGGTGGAGCAGCCCGCCCGCCTCGACCACGGGGACATAGGCGGCGACTGGGGCGGCGGCCTCGGGCAGGGTGAGGCCCAGCTCGGACAGCTTGCGGTCGATGGCGGTGGTCATGCGTCAACTCCTTGCGTGATGGGGGCGGGAACGCCCGCGGCGAAACGGTCGGTGATCCAGCGCTGCGCCGCGGCCCAGTCGTCGATCCGGGCATGGGCGTAGGTCGCGGGCGGCACCGCGGGAGCCATGGCGGGCTCGGCGATCAGCTGGAGCCGGTGAACCTGCGGCGCGTTCCGCGCGACCGATTCGTGGTGGACGCCCAGGTCGTCGACGAAGACGGTGACGGGGTCGCCATGCTCGGACACCAGCGCCGCGACCGGCCCGCCCTTGCCGCCCTGGTTGCACACCACCCGGTGCTCGATCCCGACCTGCGCGAGCTGTTCGACCCGCGATGCATGGCAAACATCCTTGACGTTGGTGAGGATGACGATGTCGGCGCGTTCGGCGATGACGGCGAGCGCCTCGACCGCGCCCGGGACAGGAGTCTGCCGCGCCATCTCGGCAGGGAAGAACCCGCCGAGCAGCGCCCACATCTCGTCGGGCGTGGGTGGGGCGCCGCCATCTCGCCGGGTCATCGCGCGGCCGAAATCGGGGCTGTCGAGCGCGAAGTCGATGTCGTGCGCTTCACCCAGCCAGGCGCGGAAATGCCGCACCATGTGGAGCAGCACCTCGTCGCAGTCGGTGATGAGCAGCGGCCTCATGCCCCCCACTCCCTTGGCCCCTCCAGCTGGGCTCGGATCGCGACCAGCGTCGCGGCGGGCACGCCCAGCGCGTCGGCGCAGGCGAGCAGGTCCGGCTCGTGCGACTCGAGGAACGTCAGCGTCGCCGCCAGCACCGCCGGGTCGCCGGCGCGGGCGCGCAACGAGGCCGGGTCGAGCCCGGTCAGGTCGAGCAGCCGGTGCGCCCGCGCCGGATCGGACAACGTCCAGGCGAGCGCCGACAGCGCCAGCGCATCGGGAGCAGCGTTAGCAACGTCTTGATTTGTGTTGGGCACAGGCTTTGCCTATCACGGATCAGGAACAGGGGTGGGCGCGCGGTGGCAAAAAGGGTGCTCGTTGTCGAGGATAACGAACTCAATCTGAAGCTGTTCTGCGATCTGCTGCGCGCGCACGACTATCATGCGGAGCCGGTGCGCGATGGCCGCGAGGCGGTGGCCCGCGCCCGCGACTTCGCGCCCGAGCTGATCGTGATGGACATCCAGATGCCTCATGTCACCGGCCACGAGCTGATCGTCGCGCTGAAAGCCGACGAGGAGTTGCGCGCGATCCCGGTCATGGCGGTCACCGCCTATGCCGGCCGCGAGGACGAGGACCGCATCCGCGCGGCGGGGGCGGAGGCGTACGTCTCCAAGCCGATCAGCCTGATGCGCTTCATGGACACGGTGCGCGCGCTGGTGTGAGGAAGGGGGGGCTCGCCCCGCATCCTCCGTCATCCCGGCCCTGTGCCGGGGTCCACGGCACCGGGAGCGTGACGTTCGCTCCCCGAGCCGAAGCACCTGACGCGAGGTGGATCCCGGGGCGATGGTCGGGGTGACGGTTTTGGTCCGCGTGACAGTTAAAAAGCCGCAGGCGTCGCCACCCGCGGCTCTCGAACGTCAGCGTAGGCCTCGCGCCTTGGCAAAGCCGCCTCGTCGATCGTCGGCAGTGCCGACGTCGGCCGGGCCGAATTGTCAAATCAGCGTGCTGATCCGACGATTCGCCTCACTTGATCTTCGCTTCCTTGAACTCGACGTGCTTGCGCGCGACGGGGTCGTACTTCTTGAAGCTCAGCTTCTCGGTCTTGGTGCGCGGATTCTTCTTGGTAACATAGAAGAAGCCGGTGTCAGCCGAGCTGACGAGCTTGATCTTGACGGTGGTCGGCTTGGCCATGGCCCCAAATCCTGAAAACGAAAAGGAGCGGGGGCGCAGGGCCGCCGCTCGGACAGCCGCGGCGCATGGCGGATCGTCGCGCCCAAGTCAACCGGCACCGCCGGAGGCACGTCAACCGGCACCTCCGGAGGCGCCGGGCTTAACGCGACTTTCACCGAACCTGCATAGGGTTAAGGGCAGGACGAGGACGGAGCGGAACACATGGCCACGAAGCCGGTGGTGACGGTAATGATGGGGGGCGACCCGGAGCGGGTGCGGGCGGACCTGCATGCGCGGATCGCCGCGATCGACGTACGCGTAGCCTATCTCTCGGCGCGCGAGCTGGCGCCGGAGATCGATGCGATCCGGCTGATCGCGCACGGCGCGGGGATGGCGCCCGCGGTGACGGTGGCGCACTTCATCGATTCGGCGTTGTCGCGCGGCGAGCGCGGCTCGCTGGTTCATGGCTGGCTGGGCATGCTCCACGACGCGGTGGGTAGCGAGCGGCAGGACCTCGACGCCGCCCACGCCTTTGCCGCCGCCTGCTCGGTGCGCCTGGCGCATTAGGCCATGGACGCGCTGATGGCGGCGCTGGTCGCGGGGCTGCTCGCGCAGGCGGGGGACCGGCCGGCGTGGCTCCTCGCGATCCTCGCCGATCGCTGGCGGCCTGCGCCGGTGCTGGTCGCCGCCGCGCTGGCGCTGGTCGCGGCCGGCGCGCTGGCGGTGATGGGCGGCATCCTGATCGCGCCCACCCTGTCCGAACGGGCCGCGCGGCTGCTGCTGGCGCTGGCGCTGGCGGTGCAGGGGGCCGGCCAGTTCTGGCCGGTGCGCGCGCCCGACCGCCTCGCCGGATGGCGACTGGGCGCAGGGGGCACCGCCTTCGCGGGGCTGCTGACGCTGTTCGCGGGAGACGGGCTTCAATTCATCGTGCTGGCAGTGGCGGCGGGTGCGGACCTACCCTGGCTGGCGCTGGCGGGGGCTACGCTGGGAGCGTTTGCCGCGATCGCGCCGGCGGCGCTGCTGGGAGAGGCGCGGTGGCGGCAACTGCCGCTCGCCACGATCCGGCGTGCGGCGGCGGCGCCGCTGCTGCTGGCGGGTTTGTGGATCGGCCTGGCGACCTTTGGCCTGATCTGATCGGGAGCCTATCGCCGGCTGGCGTGTTCACCACGCCGACCCCGAAACGACCAACGGAGCACACCATGGCCGATATCGATCCGGCGCTGCGCACCCCCACCGACCTCAACCGCAACGACACGCGCACGGTGGCGGACGCGCTCAACACCGCATTGGCCGACTGTTTCGCGCTGTACCTCAAGACCAAGAACTTCCACTGGCATGTCTCTGGGCCGCATTTCCGCGACTATCATCTTCTGTTCGATGATCAGGCGGCGCAGATCCTGGGCATCACCGACGCCATCGGCGAGCGGGTGCGCAAGATCAGCCAGACCACCCTGCGCTCGATCGGTGACATCTCGCGCCGCCAGAGCATCGCCGACAACGACCGCGACTATGTGACGCCGGACGAGATGCTGGCCGAACTGCGGGAGGACAACCTCAAGCTGATCGAGGTATTCCGCGACGCGCGCGAGCGGGCGGAAGCGGTCAACGATACCGCGACCTCATCGATCGCCGACGACTGGATCGACCAGGCCGAGGAGCGCGCCTGGTTCCTGTTCGAGGCCAGTCGGCGGGGCTGAGGCGGACGGCCCCGCACCTGCGACAAGTAGCGGTTTTCGGAACCGAAGCCTTTCCAAACAGGCGCTTTCCTGACCGGTTCGTTCATCGGGCTGACAGGATTGCGGGCCTAGAGGCGTCCTTGCGGATGCGACGCCGTTCGGGATTTCCCCCCTGTTGCCCGGACTGGTCGATCGCTCCCCGCCTGCGTGACGAACGCTGAGTCGGCCCTCGCTCCATGCCCCCGGAGCGAGGGTCGTTTGCGTAGCGCGGCGAGCGCCATCCCCGCGCCCGACTCGCGCAAGCACGGCCGGGCTCGCGCGAGCGAACTTCAACGACGCGGCCTTGTCGCGGCGCAAGCATCCCGTTCCTCAGAAGAACGGTGCTTCGACAAGCTCAGCACGAACGGGGTAGTTGAAGCGCTGCATCCCTCCTAAATCCCCCCGCGTGAAGATCGCATCCTGGAACATCAACTCGGTCCGGTTCCGAATCGGGATCGTCGAGCAATTCTTGGTGGAGGTCGTGCCCGACATCCTGTGCCTGCAGGAAACCAAGGTGATCGACCCGGACTTCCCCGCCGCGGCCTTTCGCGCGCTCGGGTACGAGCATGTCGTGATCCACGGCCAGCCGATGCACCACGGCGTCGCGATCGTCTCGCGCATCCCCGTCGAAGCCGACGACCGGCTCGACTGGCAGGCCAATCGCGAGGCGCGCCACCTGGGCGTGCGGCTGCCGAACGGGGTTCGGCTGGAGAATGTCTACGTTCCCGCCGGCGGCGACGTGCCCGACCGCACGGTCAACCCGAAGTTCGGGCAGAAGCTCGATTTTGTCGACCGAATGACCCGCTGGTCGGCGGCGCTCGACGGCCCGACGATCCTGACCGGCGACTTCAACATCGCGCCGCTGCCCGAGGACGTGTGGAGCCACAAGCAGCTCCTCGACGTGGTCAGCCACACGCCCGTGGAGGTCGAGGCGCTGGACCGCTTGCAGGCGTCGAACGGCTGGGTCGACCTTGGCCGCCACTTCCACCCCGCACCGGCCCGGCTCCATACCTGGTGGAGCTATCGCGCGAAGGACTGGGCGAAGTCGGACCGCGGCCGCCGGCTCGACCATATGTGGGCGACCGCCGACGTCGCCGCGCGCGCGGTGCGGCACACGGTGTTCGAGGATTGCCGCAATTGGCTCAAGCCGTCGGACCACGTCCCGATCATGACCGAGTTCGACTGGTGAGCACAGGCAGGGCGGCATCCCGCGCGATCGACGCGATGCGCCGCGGCTGGCCGATCGCGATCCACGCGGCCGGCGAGGACCCGCTGACGCTGCTCGCGGTCGAGACCGCGGACGAGGCCGCGCTCGACGCCTTCGCCCCCGCCGGCGCCTACCCGCTGCTGATCTCCAGCGGGCGCGCGGCGACGCTCAAGCTCACCAATCAGCTCGCCGCCGCCGATCCCGACCTGCCCGTCGCGCTCGAGCCCGCGCCCTGGCTCGACTTCGCGACCGCCACCGCGCTCGCCGACCCGCAGCTCGATCTTGCGACCCCGCTCAAGGGCCCGTTCCGGACCGAGGCGCTGGCGTCGCCGGTGGCGGCGGCGGCGGCGATCCGGCTGGCGCGGATCGCGGGGCTGCTGCCGGCCTTCTTCACCGACGGGATCGACCCGGAGGTGACGATCACACCCGAGGATATCGAACGGCACCAGTCGGCGGCGGCGCTGAGGCTCGCGGTCCGCGCCCGGCTGCCGGTCGAGGGGGCGGAGGATGCGGAGATCGTCGCCTTTCGCCAGCCCGACTCGGCCGACGAGCACGTCGCGCTGGTGATCGGCCGTCCCGATGGCCGTCCGCCCTTGGTGCGGGTCCATAGCGAGTGCCTGACCGGCGACGTGCTCGGCAGCCTCAAATGCGATTGCGGGCCGCAGTTGCAGGCGGCGATCGCCGCGATCCGGGCGAGCGGGTGGGGGATCGTCCTCTACCTGCGCCAGGAGGGACGCGGGATCGGCCTCGTCAACAAGCTGCGGGCGTATCAGTTGCAGGACCAGGGGCACGACACGGTGGACGCCAACACGCGCCTCGGCTTCGCGATCGACGCACGCGACTTCGGCGTGGCGGCGCGGATGC
>Ga0325400_1000186_pt1 | contig 41883 bp, 40 predicted proteins | sample PopdelMetagenome_2_FD_205662 | JGI IMG/M metagenome (GOLD analysis project Ga0325400, IMG submission 205662) | Populus deltoides microbial communities from Bellville, Georgia, United States - Xylem-PdKOR-R1 | ecosystem: Host-associated > Plants > Phyllosphere > Stem > Wood/Secondary xylem... | reverse complement strand
CCGTCAGGCGCAGGATGGAGCCCGCCCGCTCGTGGATCATCTGGCGAAACATGCCCTCGTTCGCTTCCAGCGTCCGGCCGATCCACAGGATCGCGGCGTTCACCACCGGGCGGTGGCGGTCGCCCGCGACCACCGCCTGCAGCAATTGGCCGAGCACGGACGCCACCTCGATCGCGCGCGCGCCGCGGGTGATCTCGCGCTTCAGCAGGCCGCCCAGCCGCGCCGGATCCAGCGCCTCCAGCGCCTGCGCCACCAGCCGGGACGCGCCCGCGCGGAAGCGGCCGCCGGCGCTCTCGGGCGGATCGGTCAGCCAGCGCGCCACCGCGCCGGCCACGTCGAACCGGCGCATTTGGCGGTGGATCGGCGCCACCGCGATGAAGTTGCGGCGCAGAAAGCCCGCCAGCGTGTCGCCGATCCGCTCCTTGTTGGTCGGGATGATCGCGGTGTGCGGGACCGGCAGGCCGAGCGGGTGGCGGAACAACGCGGTCACTGCGAACCAGTCGGCCAATCCGCCCACCACGCCCGCCTCGGCGAAGGCGCGCACGAACCCCCAGCCCCAATGCGCCGGCTCCAGCGCGCGCGCGAGCAGGTAGAGCGTCGCCATCGCCACCAAGAGCCCGGTGGCGACGATCCGCATGCGGCGCGCGGGCGAGGGGGAGGAGAGGGCGGCGGCCATGGCGATCCAATCGCCCGGGCCGCGCGAAGGTTCACTCCGCCGGCTGCACCGCATGTCCGAAGGGCTCGTCCTCCCGCCGGTTGAGCGAGCGGCCGAGCCGGGGCGCCAGCCACCGCTCCAGCCCGTCCGCCAGGCTGAACGCCGCCGGCACGATCAGCAGCGTCAGCAGCGTGGACAGGAGCAGCCCGCCGATCACCGTCACTGCCATCGGCTGGTTGCGCGATCCGTCGGAGCCCAGGGAAATGGCGCTCGGCAGCATGCCCGCGATCATGGCGACGGTGGTCATGATGATCGGCTGCGCGCGCTTGTGCCCCGCCTCCAGGATCGCCTCCAGCGTCGGCCGTCCGGCGCGGATCTCCTCGATCGCGAAATCGATGAGCAGGATCGAGTTCTTGGCGACGATGCCCAGCAGCATCAGCAGCCCGATCAGCACCCACAGCGAGTTGGGCATGCCGAACAGGTGCAGCGCCAGCGCGCCGCCCAAGGGCGCCAGCAGCAGCGACGACAGGTTGACGAACGGCGGCATGGCGCGGCGGTAGAGCAGCACCAGCACCGCGAAGACGAGCAGCACGCCCGAGATCACCGCGATCACGAAGTTGGTCACCAATTCCGCCTGCCACTTGGCCTCGCCCGCCGCGGCGTAGCGCACGCCTTCGGGCAGATGCTGCATGGCGGGCAGCTTCATGATCTTGGCGCGCTCCTCGCCCGCCAGCGCGCCCGGCGCCAGGTCGGCGCTGATCACCGTGCGCCGTTCCTGCATGTAGCGCTGGATCTGCGACGGTCCTTCGCCGAAATTGATGTCCGCCACCACGCGCAGCGGTACGGTGCCGCCCGCCGCGGTCGGCACGGGCAGGTTCTGGATAGTGGCGAGGCTCGCGCGGCTATTCTCGTCCAGCGCCACGCGCACGAAGATCTGCCGGTCGGAGAGCGAGAAGCGCGCGACGTTCTGGTCGATGTCGCCGAGCGTCGCGATGCGGATCGTCTGGCTCAACGCGGAGGTGGTGACGCCAAGCTCGGCGGCGAGGTCGAAGCGTGGCTTGATCACGATCTCCGGCCGCGGCAGGTCGCCTTCGACGCGCGGCGCGCGCAGGCCGCCCATCTTCTTCATGCCGTTCAGCACCGCGACCGCCGCGCTGTTCAGCTTCACCGGATCGTCGCCCGCCAGCATCACGGACACATCGCGCGTGCTGCCGCCGCCGCCGCCCTGCGCGTTGAACGAGATGCGCGCGTCGGGGATGCGGTTGAGCAGCGGCGCCACCTCGCGCTCGAACTCGTAGCTCTTGCGCTTGCGGTCGTCGCGCAGGTTCATGGAGATGGCGGCGGTGCCGACGTTGACATACTCGACCGGCGTCAGCACCTCCTGCTGCTGGTTCAGGATGGCGACCACCTGGTCGGCGACCGCCTCCGTCTGCTTCAGCGTGGTGCCCGGCGGCATGGTGATCGACACGCGGCTGGTGTCGGTGTCCTGCGGTGGTTGGAACGTGAAGGGCAGGGTGTAGAAGGCGACCAGCGTCAGCACGAACGCGAGCGCGCCGAACACCACCGTCAGCTTGCGGTTGTCGCGCAGGCCCAGCCGCCACCACTTGCGCGGTCCCGCCCGGCGCCGCAGCGTCCAGCGCAGCGCGTCCATGTAGCGGTCCATCAGCCAGCCCTCGCCATGGCTGGCGGGCCCGGTCGACTTCAGGAAGTAGGCGGCCACCATCGGCGTGATGATGCGCGCGACCGCCAGGCTGGTCAGCACCGCCACCACCACCGTGAAGCCGAAATTCTTGAAGAACTGGCCGGCGATCCCCGGCATCAGGCCGACGGGCAGGAACACGGCGACGATGGAGAAGGTTGTCGCGACCACGGCGAGCCCGATCTCGTCCGCCGCGTCGATCGCGGCGCGGTAGGCGGTCTTGCCCATGCGCATGTGGCGGACGATGTTCTCGATCTCCACGATCGCGTCGTCCACCAGCACGCCCGCCACCAGGCTGAGCGCCAGCAGCGTCATGAAGTTGAGCGTGAAGCCCATCATCGCCATGATCCAGAAGGTCGGGATCGCGGACAGCGGGATGGCCAGCGCGGAGATGAGCGTCGCGCGCCGGTCGCGCAGGAACAGGAACACCACCACGACGGCCAGCACCGCGCCCTCGATCATGGCGTGCAGCGCCGACTTGTACTGCTCCATCGTGTACTTGGTGGAGTTGAACCGCTTCACGAAGTGGATCTTCGGGTTTTCCTTCTCCAGCTCCGCCAGCACCTTGATCGTGGCGTTGTAGACCGACACGTCCGACGCCCCGCGCGAGCGCAGGATGCCGAAGCTCACCACCGGCTTGCCGTTGAGCTTGGCGATGGAGCGCTGCTCGGCATAGGCGTCGCGCACGTCCGCCACGTCCGCCAGCCGCACCGATCGGCCGGGCGCGATCTGCACCTGCACCTGGCTCAGCGCGTACGCGTTGGGCGCGTTGCCGACGATGCGCACCGATTGCTCGGCACCGGCGATCTCCGCCCGGCCGCCGGCCGCGTTGAGGTTGATCTGCCTGAGCTGGTTGTTGATCTGCGCGGCGGTGACGCCCATCGCCTGCATCCGCGCGGGCTTCAGGATGACGCGGATCTCGCGGGTGACGGCGCCCACGATGCGCACGCTCTGCATCCCCTCGATCGACAGCAGGCGGCGGGACAGCGTGTTCTGGGCGAACCAGGACAGCTGCTCCATGGTCATGTCCTGGCCTTCGACCGAGAAGTTGGCGAGCGCATCGCCGTTGATCACCACGCGCTGGATCTGCGGCTCGATGATGCCGTCGGGCAGCTGCGCGCGGATCTGGCTGATGGCGTCGCGCACGTCGGTGGTGGCGCGGTCGACCGGCGTCTGGATGGTGAACTGGACGAAGGTCTGCGACTGGCCTTCCTGGATGGTGGAGCTGATCTCGTCCACGCCCTCCAGGTTCCTGACCGCCGCCTCCACGCGCTGCGTGATCTGCGTTTCGAGCTCGGTCGGCGCCGCGCCCGGCTGCGCCACCACCACCGACACCGCCGGGAAAGTGATCTCCGGCGAATCGTTGATCGGCATGGCGATGAACGACATGATGCCGGCCAGCGTCAGCGCCACGAACAGCACGATCGGGGCGACCGGGTTCTGGATCGACCAGGACGAGATGTTGCGCAGCGACATGGGATGGGGCGCCTAGCTGGCCGCGCGGGCGAGGCGCGGCTGCACCTTGTCGCCGGGGTTGAGGAAGGCGCCGGCGGAGGCCACCACGCGCTCGGTGCCGGCCAGCCCGCTCTTGATGGTGATGCCCTGGTCGTTGACGTCGCCGACCTTGATGTCGCGCCGCACCACCCGGTCGCCGTCGACGATGTAGACGTAATTGCCGCCGTCGTCGCTCATCACCGCCGATTCGGGCAGCAGCGGCAGGTCGCCCTGCGCGCCGCCGATGGCGGCCGCGGCGAAGCCGCCGGGACGCAGCGCAGGGTTGTACGGCAGCAGGATGCGGACCGTGCCCTGGCGGCTGGTGGGGTCGATCACCGGCGACATCTGCCACACATGGCCCGGCACGCGCACGGTGGTGCCGACGGGCGTGGCGGTGGCGGGCGAGCCGACGTGGACGCGCGCGAGGTCGGCCTCGGCCAGCCGCGCCTGCAGCTCCATGGTGCCGTTCTCCGCCACGCGGAACAGCGCCTGCGAGGCTGGGCCCACCACCTGGCCCGCTTCCACCGCACGCGTCAGCACCAGGCCGCCCGCGGGCGCCCGCACGTCCAGCCGCCCGATCAGCGCCTGCTGCTGGCGGAGCTGCGCCTGCGCGGTGGCGACGCGCGCATTGGCGCCTTCCAGCGCCGCCGTGCGCGTGTCGATGTCCGCCTTGCTGATGAAGCCGTTCTTGGTCAGCGCGCGCGCCCGGTCCAGATTGGCGCGCGCCAGCGCCGCATCCGCCTGCGCCAGGCGGATGGAGGCGGCGAGCGCCGCCGCCTGCTGCGTCTGCACCGACCGGTCGATCACCGCCAGCGTCTGGCCCGCGCGCACCCAGTCGCCCGCTTCCACCAGCACCGCGCGCACTACACCGCCCTCGCCCGCCACGCCCACGGGCATGTCGCGCTTGGCGGCGATGTTGCCCACCGCCGCGATCTCCGCCACCACCCGGTGGCGGCCGGGCACCACCACCGTCACCTGCGGCGGCGCGTCCGCGCTCACGGGCTTGGCGCGCGGCCAGCGCAGCCAGGCGATGCCGGCCACCAGCAGCACGGCGACGGCCAGCGCCGCGAACAGCCGCCGCCGCCGGCGGACGGCCCCGTCCGTCGCCGGATCGGCGGCCGTTCTGCTCCCGATGCCCGCTTCCATGTTCATGCCACCGTTCCGTTCCGCGCCCGCCACACCCCGCGGGAAAGTGTATTACTCTATTAAAGCACGTGCCTCAATCCCGCCGCCCGTCCCTTTCCAGCGCCAGGATCGTCCAGTCGCCGCGCTCCAGCCGGTCCGTTTCGCGCACGCCATGCGGGCGGTACGCCGCCAGCACCTCGTCCGCCTGGGTGGCGAGCAGGCCCGCCAGCACGATCGTCGCGTCGGCGTGGGCGATGTTGACGATGTCCCCTGCCATGGCGGCCAGCGGGCCAGCAAGGATATTCGCCAGCACGAGGTCGAAGCCGTCCGCCGGCAGCCCGGCGGCGCCGTCCGCCACCAGCAGCGCCACCGCCTCCGCGGGGATCGCGTTCGCGGCCATGTTGGCGCGCGCCACCTCCACCGCCACCGGGTCGATGTCCGTCGCCAGCACGGCCGCCTCCGGCCACAGCGCGCGCGCGGCAAAGGCGAGCAGGCCCGTGCCCGTGCCGAGATCGACCACCGATTCGAACCGCCGGCCGCGCGCGTGGAGCGCGTCCAGCATCTCCAGGCAGCCCGCGGTGGTGAAGTGGTGGCCCGTGCCGAACGCGCGGCCCGCCTCGATGCGGAACGCGGTCGCGTCCGCCGACACGGCGTCCTCGTGCGCCGCGGTGTGGACCAGGAAGCGGCCGGCGCGGATCGGGGGCAGGTCGCGCTGGCTTTCCGCCACCCAGTCGGCGTCGGGCAGGCGGGCGGCCACCGGCGGCTCCGGCGTGCCGGGCGCCAGCGCCGCCACCGCCGCAAGCAGCGCCGGATCCGGTTCGTCCTGCAGGTAGACGTCGATGCGCCAGCGGTCGGGCGCCGCGGGATCGGGCTCGCTGGTCGCAACCGTGGGATCGCCCGGCAGCTCGGCCCATGTCGCTGCCTCCGCCTCGGCGCGCGTGCAGGGCAGGCTCACCGTCCAGCCGTCAGCGGACATAGGAGGCTCCGTTGAGGTCGAGCACCGCGCCCGTCATCGACGGGGGCGCGTCCAGCGTCAGGAAACGCACGGCGGCCGCCACCTCCGCCGGCTGGGCGACGCGGCCGAGCGGGATGTCGCGCGCCACCGTGTCGCCCGCGAGGTAATCCTCCGCCATGCCGGTGGCGACGAAGCCGGGGCAGACGGCGAAGGCGAGGATGCCTTGTTCCGCATAGCCGCGCGCGATCGTCTTGGTCATCGCCACCATGCCCGCCTTGGCGGCGGCATAATGCCAATGGTCCGGGCTGTCGCCCCGATAGGCGGCGCGGCTCGCCACGTTGACGATGCGGCCGGGACGACCCCCGGCCTGCCAGTGCCGCACCGCCAGCCTGGAAAGCTCGGCCGCCGCCGTCAGGTTGATGTGAAGCGTGCGCTCCCACGCGGCGAGCCAGTCGGCATCGTCGCGGTCGAGGGGCGAGGCTTCGAACAGGCCGGCATTGTTGACCAGCACGTCCACCCCGCCGAGCCGGTCCAGCGCCTCGTGCCACAGCCGGCCTGCGGCGCCCGGCCGGTCGAAGTCGGCGCCGATCCGCCCGTCGCCGCCGCGCGTGCCGTGCCCCTGCACCGCCACATCGTCGCCCGCGAACGCCGCCGCGATCGCCGCGCCGATGCCGCGGCTGGTGCCGGTGACGAGAATGCGCGGGCGGCTCACTTGTCCGACCTGATCCCGCTCCGGCCGGTTTTCAAGAGGTGCAGAACAAAAAAAGAACAGTCAGGCGGCGAACCGCTCTACGAACGCGCCAGTGGTCTCGTCCAGCCGGCTGAGCTGCTGGTCGACCGAGCGGAAGCCCGTTTCCAGCTGGTCGATGTCGGCCGCCACCTGTTCCGTGTCGGCGCGGATCGCGGCGATGGTGCTGCTCATCGCGTCGGCCGCGAGCGCGGTTTCGTCCACGGCGGCGGTGATCATGGTCACCGTCTGCGCCTGCGTTTCCATCGCGCGGCGGATACGCTCGGCGGAGGTCTGCACTTCGGTCACCGTGCTGCGGATCGATTCGTTGGCGGACACCGTCTCCTTGGTGGCGGACTGGATCGCGCCGATCTTGGCGGCGATGTCGTCCGTCGCGCGCGCGGTCTGGCTGGCGAGGCTCTTCACCTCCTGCGCCACCACCGCGAAGCCGCGGCCGGCGTCGCCCGCGCGCGCCGCCTCGATCGTGGCGTTCAGGGCGAGCAGGTTGGTCTGTCCGGCAATGTCGCGGATCAGGCCCAAGATGGACTCGATGGTGCGCGCATGTTCGGACAGCGCGCGGCTGACCGCGACCGCCTTTTCGGACTGGTCGGCGGCGCGCGTCGCGACCTGCGCCGCCACCTCCACCTCGCTTCTCGCTTCCTCGATCGCGCGGATCAGCCCGGCCGCGGTCTGCGCCGCCTCGCGCATCGCCACCGCCGACTGTTCGGACGCGGCGGCGACTTCGGACGCCTTGCCCAGCATGCCGCGCGCGGAGCCCGCCGTCTCGGCCGTGCGGTGCTGCAGCGCGCCCGCATCCGCCACCGTGCCCTGCAGGATGCCCACCACCGTGTGCTGGAACCGCTCGCTCGCCTCCGCCTGCGCCAGGGCGGCGCGATGCTGCTCCAGGAACGAAAGCTGCGCCAGGATCAGCTCGATCTCGATGCAGTTCAGGCGCTGCACCGTGTCCACCAGCCGGCGCAGCACGTCGGGCTGCGGCATGAAGCGTTCGCGCAGCCGTTCCACCAGCAGTGCGGCATGCCGCGCGATGCCGTCCACCACGCTCGGCACGCTGATGCCAGTGACGAACATCTCGCGCCCCGGCAGCGCCAGCAGCGCCACCCACGCGGTGTCGAGCGGGCTCGTATATTTGGCGCGGGTGATCGCCTCGATGCGGGCCAGCAGGCTGTCCAGCGGCATGGTGACGGCTGACAGCCGCTCGCCATGGATCTGGCGCCCGGCCGCGAGCCCGCGCCACACCTCCTCCGCGCAGCTGAGCAGGATGTCGGATGCGCGATCCCACAATTCGGCAGTGTCGGCGGCAAGCTTGTTGCCGGCATTGTAGATCGCCAGCCGCCGTTCGGCCTCTTGCGCCGGCATCGGCACCAGCGCCTCCGGCGGCAGTTCCATCAGAAAATAGGTCTCGGCCATCGGGGGCGACTCTCCGCTCGCAGGCTTCCGGGCCTAGCCGTGCAAGGGTAAACGCCCCGTTAGCTTGAATGGCGGGCGCGCATGCCCGCGATTGCGCCCGCCTGCCTTTGGGCTAAATGGCAGGCCTTGCTTCCTTGTCGGGAATGGTTGGAGTTTATGGCGCGCAATCCGGGGCGGCCGCTGTCGCCGCACCTCACCGTCTGGAAATGGGGCCCGCACATGCTGGTCTCCATCCTGCATCGCGCGACGGGCGTGGCGCTGTCGCTCGCGGCCGCCATGCTGCTGGTGTGGTGGCTGGTGGCGCTGTCGGGCGGCGAGGCGAGCTATGCGCGCTTCATCGACCTGATGACCGCCGACCGCAGCGGGCGGCTCAACTTCATTCCCTTCCTGGTGCTGGCGGGCCTGACCTGGGCCTTCTTCCAGCACCTCTGCTCGGGCGTGCGCCACCTGCTGCTCGACACGGGCGCGGGCTATGAGCTCCGGACCAACAAGCAGGGCGCGCTGGCGACCATGGCGGTGTCGGTCGCGCTCACCATCATCGTCTGGGCCTCTCTCCTGATGCGGGCATTCTGATGGGTACGGGAACGGGCATCGGCCGCGTCCGCGGCTTCGGCTCCGCGCATGCCGGCACGCACCATTGGTGGCGCCAGCGGCTGACCGCGGGCAGCAACCTGCTGCTCCTAACCTGGCTGGTGGCGAGCCTCATCCGCCTGCCGATCACCAACTACCGCGCGCTCGTGCTGTGGCTGTCGAGCCCATGGGCCAGCGTGCCGCTTATCCTCGCGATTGTTTCCCTGTTTTACCACCTGCGCCTCGGCCTGCAGGTTGTGATCGAGGATTATCAGCACGATTTCAGCCGCGTGGTGGCCTTGGTGCTGCTCAACTTCTACGCGATCGGCGGGGCGGCGCTGGCCATCTACGCCGTCCTGCGCGTCGCATTCGCCGGAGCCCTGCACTGATGCCTGCCGCCTACCAGATCGTCGACCACGTCTATGACGCCGTGGTGGTCGGCGCCGGCGGCTCCGGCCTGCGCGCCGTCATGGGCATCGCCGAACAGGGCCTCAAGACCGCCTGCATCACCAAGGTGTTCCCGACGCGCAGCCACACGGTGGCGGCGCAGGGCGGCATCGCCGCCAGCCTCGGCAACATGGGCCCGGACCATTGGACCTGGCACATGTACGATACGGTCAAGGGCTCCGACTGGCTGGGCGACCAGGACGCGATCGAATATCTCTGCCGCGAGGCGCCCGCCGCCGTCTACGAGCTCGAACATGCGGGCGTGCCGTTCAGCCGCACGGAGGCGGGGCGCATCTACCAGCGCCCGTTCGGCGGCATGATGCAGAACATGGGGGCAGGCCCGCCCGCGCAGCGCACCTGCGCCGCCGCCGACCGCACCGGCCACGCCATGCTCCACGCGCTCTACCAGCAGAGCCTGAAGTATGACGCCGACTTCTTCGTCGAATATTTCGCGCTCGACCTCATCATGGAGGCGGGCGAGTGCAAGGGCGTGCTGGCGCTCTGCATGGAGGACGGCACCATCCACCGCTTCCGCAGCCATGCCACCGTCCTGGCGACGGGCGGCTACGGGCGCTGCTATTACTCCGCCACCTCCGCGCACACCTGCACGGGCGACGGCGGCGGCATGGTGCTGCGCGCCGGCCTGCCGATGCAGGACATGGAGTTCGTCCAGTTCCACCCGACCGGCATCTACGGCGCGGGCGTGCTGATCACGGAAGGCGCACGCGGCGAGGGCGGCTATCTCACCAACTCGGAAGGCGAGCGGTTCATGGAACGCTATGCCCCCTCCGCCAAGGACCTAGCCAGCCGCGACGTCGTCTCGCGCTCGATGGCGATGGAGATCCGCGAGGGCCGCGGCGTCGGCAAGCATGGGGACCACATCTTCCTGCACCTCGATCATATCGATCCCAAGGTGCTGGCCGAACGGCTGCCGGGGATCACGGAAACGGGCAAGATCTTCGCCGGCGTCGACCTCACGCGCCAGCCGCTGCCCGTCACGCCCACCGTCCACTACAACATGGGCGGCATCCCCTGTAATTATCATGGCGAGGTCGTCACGCTGAAGGACGGCAACCCGGACAGCGTCGTCCCCGGCCTGTTCGCGGTGGGCGAGGCGGCGTGCGTGTCCGTTCACGGCGCCAACCGCCTGGGCTCCAACAGCCTGATCGACCTCGTCGTGTTCGGCCGCGCCACCGGCTTCCGCGTGGGCGAGCTGGTCAAGCCGCAGTCCAAGCACGGGGTCGTGGTCAAGGAGGCCGACGACAAGGCGCTCGCCCGCCTCGACCATTACCGCCACGCCGAGGGCGGCTCGCCCACCGCGCAGATCCGCGAGGAGATGCAGCGCACCATGCAGAGCGACTGCGCGGTGTTCCGCACGACGGCGACCTTGCGCGAAGGCATGGGCCGCATCGACCAGACGTTCGCGCGAATGCAGGACGTGCGCGTTTCCGACCGCTCGCTGATCTGGAACACCGACCTGGTCGAGACGCTGGAGCTCGACAACATGCTGCCCCAGGCGGTGGTGACGATGCATTCGGCCGCCAACCGCCACGAAAGCCGCGGCGCGCACATGCACGAGGACTTCCCCGAGCGGAACGACGGCGAGTGGATGAAGCACACGGCCGCATGGTTCGAGAAGGGCGCAGTCCGCATCGACTACCGCCCGGTCCACGACTACACGCTGACGGACGAGATCGAGTACATCAAGCCCAAGGCGCGGGTGTATTGATCTGGTATGAAGCTCTCAACTCACCAGATCAAGAAACTTGCCAAGGAGAAGCTGCAAGCGGCTCCAAAGGGGCTCCGGTGGATTAATCTTGTAAAAGAGATAAGTTCGGAGTCTCCGGAAACTCCGGTAAATGCCATTTGGGGTAGTACTACATCTTTATTCAAAAATGATCCTGATATCGAGAAGGTATCTAAAGGCATTTACGCGATAAAGTTTAGCGATAATGATGAAGTCAAAGCGCAGGATGGCAAGCCCGAGGTAAGCGTTCAAACGGCATCAGGTAATGTATATTCCGAGCAAGATTTTTATGAGCCCTTTGCCAATTGGCTGCGAGATGGCCTTGATGAGGTCACGGAGGCCATATCGATTGGCGGAAACATCTTTAAAGGTAAATGGAACACGCCTGATGTGATCGGGGTACTTCGCCCATTAAAGGGCGACCTAATTAAATTCGAGCCTCAGATTATCTCAGCCGAAATCAAGGTAGATCCATCTCAGCCGGTAACTGCTTTTGGGCAAGCGATTTCTTATCGTTTGTTTTCGCATAAATGCTATCTAGTGCTTCCTAGCACCGTAGCTGATGATGACTTCGATCGGGTGCAGGCGCTAGCGGTAGTATTCGGCCTTGGGCTTGTAACCTTTAATCTTGATCCAGCTGATCCAAGATTTCTATTGGTAGTAAGGGCAACCATAGCGCAGCCAGATATGGTGTATGTCAACCAGATGGCACAGCGGCTGAATGCTCACGATTCAAAAGCCTTTGATCGGTTGTTCTAAAGCTTGTTGTGTTACCTCCACCTGAGCTTGTCCCGCGACAGCTCGCCGACGTTGCGCACGCCCATCAGCTTCATGCCGCGCTCGATCTCGTCGCGCAGCTTGCCGACGATGCGCTCCACCCCTGGCTGGCCGGCGGCGGCGAGGGCGTAGAGGTAGAGGCGGCCGCCCGACACCGCCTTGGCGCCGACCGCCAGGGCCTTGAGCACGTGGGAGCCGCGCCGCACGCCGCCGTCGAGGATGACGTCCAGGCGGTCGCCGACCGCATCGACGATCTCGGCCAGTTGGTCGAATGGGGCGCGGCCGCCGTCCAATTGGCGGCCGCCGTGGTTCGAGACCATGATCGCGGTCGCGCCGATGTCGGCGGCACGGCGCGCGTCCGCCACCGACATCACGCCCTTCAGGCAGAACTGGCCGCCCCAGTCGGCGCGGATGCGCTCCGCCATGCGCCAGTCCATGCGCTGGTCGAGCATGGTGTTGAAATAGTCGGCCACCGACATGGGCACGCTGGTGCCCGCGGCGACATGCGTGTCGAGGTTGGGCAGCGCGAACTTCTCGCGGAGGAGGTAGTCCAGCGTCCAGCGCGGGTGCGCGGCGAAGCTGACCGCGGACGAGGGCGTGAGGCGCGGCGGCGAGGTGAAGCCCGTGCGCAGGCACCGCTCGCGATTGCCCGCGACGATGGTGTCGACGGTGAGCGCGATGCCGTCGAACCCCGCCGCCTTGCAGCGCTCCACCATGGAGCGGTTCAGCCCTTCGTCCTTGTGGATGTAGAGCTGGAACAGCTTGGGGGTGGAGATCATCCGCCCGATCTCCTCGATCGAGACGGTCGCCAGGCTGGAGATGCCGCACCAAGTGCCGAACTTCTCCGCCGCCGCCGCCACCGCGCGCTCGCCCTGCCAGTGGAACAGCCGCTGCAAGGCGGTGGGCGACAGGAACAGGGGCATGGCGATCTCGCGCCCCATCACCGTGGTGCGCATGTCCACCTGGTCGACGCCCGCCAGCACGTCGGGGACGAGGTCGGCATGGTCGAACGCGGCGGTGTTGCGCGCTTTGGTGCTCTCGTCGTCGGCGGCGCCGTCGATGTAGTGGAAGACCGGGCTCGGCAGGCGGCGCTGGGCCAGCCGGCGGAAATCCTCGACATTGTGGCACTGGTCCAGCCGCATGGGCATGCTCTCCTTGGATGGGAGCCTAGCGCACGCGGCCGGACCCGGCCACCGGCGTCAGATGCGGAAGCCGCCGTCGATGTCGATGGTGGTGCCGGTGATGTAGGACGCCTCGTCGCTCGCGAGGAATGCGGTGAGCGCCGCCACTTCCTCGACCGTGCCGTAGCGGCCGACGGCCGTGCGCGGGGTGAGCTGCTTCGCGAACTCGCCGTCCTGGGGGTTGAGGTCGGTATGGATCGGGCCGGGCTGGACGACGTTCACCAGGATGCCGCGCGGGCCGAGGTCGCGCGCCCAGCCGCGGGCGAGGCCCGCCACCGCCGCCTTGGTCGCGCTGTAGATCGCGTCGGTGCCGAACGAAGTGTCGGCCGACACGCTGCCGATGATCAGGATGCGCCCGCCGTCGCGCAGATGCGGCACCGCCGCCACCGTGCCCACGAACACGCCGTCGACGTTGACGCCGAACAGCCGGCGGTAGCTTTCCTCGGTGGCTTGGGTCACGGGCGCCATCTCCGCCACGCCCGCATTGTGGACCAGGATGTCGAGCCCGCCGAGCGTCTCCGCGGCTTCGGCCACCGCCGCGCGCACCGCGTCGGGTGAGGCGGCGTCGGCCTGGATCGCGCGGCCCTTGACGCCCGCGCCAGTGATCGCCGCGACGACGCCGTCCGCCGCCTGCTTGTTGCCGGCATAGGTGATGGCGACGTCCGCCCCCTCCGCCGCCAGCCGCCGGGCGATCCCTGCGCCGATGCCGCGCGATCCGCCCGTGACCAAAGCCGTCTTGCCGCCAAGCCGTCCTGCCATGTCCGTTCTCCTTCGTCCCGCCGGGGAGCCGCCGGGGATGGCGCCATCTAGGGCGGCGCCCGCCCCGCGAAAGCGCAAGAGAAAGTTGGCGGCCCCCTTGATTGACTTGGGGGTGGGCGCGGTGCGATCCGGGCGCGGAAGAGGGAGGCGGGCATGACGGGGATCGGGGCTGGCGAGGTCGTGGAGGGCGGGTGCCTGTGCGGCGCGATCCGCTATCGGTTGACGGGGCCGGCGGCGTTCGTCTCGCAATGCTGCTGCCGCGATTGCCAGAAGGCGACGGGCACCGGCCACACCACCATCATCGGCGTGCATCGCGACCAGCTGGGGTGGGAGGGCGCGGCGCCCGCCACCTTCACCAACAGCGGCGACACGGGCGGCCGCGTCACGCGCCATTTCTGCGGCACCTGCGCCGGCCGGCTCTACACGTCGGGCGACCTGCCGGGCGAGATGGTGATGGTGCAGGCGGGCTCGCTCGACGAGCCGGGGCGGGTCAGCCCCGAAAGCATCATCTACCGCAAGGATGCGGTGGCGTGGGACCGGTTCGACCCCGCGCTGCCCAGCTTCGACGCCATGCCCGCACGGCCGACGCATGCGGGAGCCGACGCGTGAGGCGGCTGCTCGCGCTGGCGCTGGCGCCGCTGCTGATCGCGGCCACGGCACCGCCCCCCGCGGTGCTGCCGCTGCGCCAACAGGTGGAGGTGATCGACCGCGACCTGAAGACGCGCCTTGATACGATCGTGCCCGCGCTGATGCGCCGCCAAGGCGTCGACATGTGGGTGCTCGTCGCGCGCGAATATTTCGAGGATCCGGTCGTCGCGACCATGCTCGACGCGCGCAGCCTGCACGCCCGGCGGCGCACGATCCTGGTGTTCTTCGATCCGGGCGAGGGCAAGCCGGTCGAGCGGTTGACGGTCAGCCGCTACGGCCTTGCCGGCCTGTTCGCCCCCACCTGGGACCCGGCCAAGCAGCCCGATCAGTGGCGCGCGCTCGCCGACCTCATCGCACAGCGCAATCCCAAGAAGATCGCGGTCAACGTGTCGTCCTTGACCGCGTTCGCCGACGGCATGACGGCCAGCCAGTACCGCGACATGCTGGCGGCCCTACCCGAGCCCCTGCGCGGGCGCGTGGTGGAGACGCCCGAGCTCGCAGTCGGCTGGCTGGAGACGCGCAGCCCCGACCAGCTTGCCGCTTATCCCGGTATCATGAAGATCGCGCACGGCATCATCGCCGACGCCTTCTCGTCCAAGGTCATTACGCCCGGCAAGACCACCACCGCGGACGTGCAATGGTGGATGCGCGAGCGCATCCGCAGCCTGGGGCTGGAGACGTGGTTCCATCCCTCGATCGACGCGTTCCGTCAGGGCGAGAAGGATGCGCTCGACGGCGACACGGTGATCCGGCCGGGCGACATGCTGTGGTGCGATTTCGGCATCACCTATCTCCGCCTCAACACCGACACGCAGCACCTGGCCTATGTGCTGAAGCCCGGCGAGCGCGATGCGCCCGCGGGGCTGAAGGCGGGGCTGGCGGGCGCGCACAAGGTGCAGGACGCGCTCACCTCGCGCTTCCGCCTGGGGGTGACGGGCAACACGCTCTTGGCCGAGGCGCGCGCGGCGGCGATCGCGCAGGGGTTGCAGCCCACCATCTATTCGCACCCGATCGGCTACCATGGCCATGCCGCGGGCTCGGCGATCGGCTTCTGGGACGATCAGGGCCCGGCGCCGACCGGCAACCACCCGCTGGTGGCGAACACCGCCTTCTCCATCGAACTCAGCAACGCGATGGCGGTGCCCGAATGGGGCGGGCAGGTGGTCTCGTTCCGGCAGGAGGAGGATGGCTGGTTCGATGGGCAACGCTTCCAGTGGATCGACGGCCGGCAGGAGAGTTTCTACCTGATCCCGTCTTGATGCGTTGCGGCATGGGGAGCGGGGCTCTATCTGCCGTTCATGGCCGAATTCGCGCTCCCCAAGAATTCCAAGATCAAGCGGCAGGGCCGCGTCCACAAGGCGCCCGCCGAGGCGAAACGCGTGCGCGCGTTCAAGGTCTATCGCTACGATCCTGATAGCGGTGAGAATCCGCGCTACGACACGTACGAGCTCGATCTCGACCAGACCGGGCCGATGGTGCTGGACGCGCTCCTCAAGATTAAGAACGACGTCGATCCGACGCTGACCTTCCGCCGCTCGTGCCGCGAAGGCATTTGCGGGTCCTGCTCGATGAACATCGACGGGCGCAACGGGCTCGCCTGCACGACGGCGATCGAGGACGTGCCGGGCGAGGTCAGGATCACGCCCTTGCCGCACATGGACGTGGTCAAGGACCTCGTCCCCGACTTCACGCACTTCTACGCGCAATATGCGAGCATCCGCCCGTGGCTGCAGACGGTGACGCCGGCACCGTCCGGCAAGGAGCGGCTGCAGTCGCCGGAGCAGCGTCAGGCGCTCGACGGGCTCTACGAGTGCATCCTGTGCGCCTGCTGCTCCACCTCGTGCCCGAGCTATTGGTGGAATTCCGACAAGTTCCTGGGGCCGGCGATCCTGCTCCAGGCCTATCGCTGGCTGGCCGACAGCCGCGACGAGATGACGGGCGAGCGGCTCGACGAGCTGGAGGACCCGTTCCGCCTCTATCGCTGTCACACCATCATGAACTGCGCCAACGTCTGTCCCAAGGGCCTGTCGCCCGCCAAGGCGATCGCCGAGATCAAGAAGATGGAGATGGAGCGCCAGCTCTGATCGCTTGTGCCCCGGCGCAGGCCGGGGCCCAGGTGCGGTATGCCAGCGTGGGCGCCTCGCCTCCGATGCAGGGCCTCTGGGCCCCGGCCTGCGCCAGGGTACGTGCATGACGGCAGTCATCTCCCGCTACGACGCGCTGGTCGCGTCGGGCGAACTTAAGCCCGATCCCGCCCAACGTGGGCTGGCCGAGCGGCTCGACCGCCTCGCCGCCGCGCTGGAAGCGCCGGTGCCGAAGCCTGGCCTCTTCGCCCGCCTGCGCGGGGCGCGTCCCGATCCGGTGCGCGGCCTCTATCTGTGGGGGGGCGTCGGGCGCGGCAAGTCGATGCTGCTCGACCTGCTGTTCGACAATGTCGCCGTCGCGCCCAAGCGCCGCGTCCACTTCCACGCCTTCATGCTGGAGGTGCATGCCCGGCTGGCCGAGGCGCGCGCCGGCCAGAAGGGCGATCCCATCGCGCCGGTGGCGGCGGCCCTGGCGGGCGAGGCGCGGCTGCTCTGTTTCGACGAGATGGTGGTCAACAACATGGCCGACGCCGCCATTCTGTCGCGGCTGTTCACGGCGATGCTGGACGCCGGCACCACGGTGGTCGCCACCTCCAACCGGCCGCCGACGGACCTCTACAAGGACGGGCTCAACCGCGAGCTGTTCCTCCCGTTCATCGCGCTGCTCGAACAACGGCTCGACGTGGTGCCGCTCGACGGGCCGACCGACTACCGGCTGCAACGGCTGGGCGGCTTCCCGACCTGGTATTGCCCGCTGGGCGATGCGGCGACGCAGGCGGTGAGCCGCATGTTCTTCCGCCTGACCGACTTCCCGCCGGAAGATCGCGCCAACGTGCCGTCATGCGACATCGCGGTCTCGCCCGGCCGCACGCTGCACGTGCCCAAGGCGCTGAAGGGCGTGGGCGTGTTCTCGTTCAAGCGGCTGTGCGGCGAGGCGCGCGGGGCGGCCGATTATCTCGCGGTGGCGCACGCCTTCCACACGGCGATCGTGGTCGGCATTCCGGTGATGGGGCCGGAGCGGCGCAACGAGGCGGCGCGCTTCGTGACCTTGGTGGACGCGCTCTACGAGCATAAGGTCAAGCTGCTGGCGGCGGCCGCGGCCGAGCCCGACGCGCTCTATTCCGCGGGCGACGGCAGCTTCGAGTTCGCGCGCACCGTGTCGCGCCTGCACGAGATGCGATCGGCCGCCTATCTCGCTGCCGGGCACGGGCTGGATTGATCCGGCCAAAGGCGGTTGTCTCCCACGGCCGGCGGGGCTAAGCGCTCGGCCCATCTCTCGGCCCGCATGCGAAAGGTCGCGCGGGCGCATCCAGCCAGGGGACCAGCATGGCCCGGAACAAGATCGCGCTGATCGGCGCGGGCAATATCGGCGGCACGCTCGCCCACCTCGCCGCCGCGAAGGAGCTTGGCGACATCGTCCTCTTCGACGTGGTCGAAGGCGTGCCGCAGGGCAAGGCGCTCGACCTCGCGCAATGCGGGCCGGTGGAAGGGTTCGACGTCGAGCTGAAAGGCTCGAACGATTATGCCGATATCGCCGGCGCAGACGTGATCATCGTCACCGCCGGCGTCGCGCGCAAGCCGGGCATGAGCCGCGACGACCTGCTCGGCATCAACCTGAAGGTGATGAAGGCGGTCGGCGAGGGTATTCGCGACAATGCGCCCGACGCGTTCGTGATCTGCATCACCAACCCGCTCGACGCGATGGTGTGGGCGCTGCGCGAATATTCGGGCCTGCCGACGCACAAGGTGGTGGGCATGGCGGGCGTGCTCGACTCGGCGCGCTTCCGCCATTTCCTCGCCGACGAGTTCGGCGTGTCGGTGCAGGACGTGAGCGCCTTCGTGCTGGGCGGCCACGGCGACACGATGGTGCCGGTCGTGGAGTATTCGACCGTCGGCGGCATCCCCATCCCCGACCTGATCGCGATGGGCTGGTCCACGCAGGAGCGGATCGACGCGATCGTGAAGCGCACGCGCGGCGGCGGCGGCGAGATCGTAGCGCTGTTGAAGACGGGCTCGGCCTATTACGCGCCCGCCACCAGCGGCATCGAGATGGCGGAAGCGTTCCTCAAGGACAAGAAGCGCGTGCTGCCCGCAGCCGCCTATGTCGACGGGCAATATGGCGTCGACGGCCTCTATGTCGGCGTGCCGGTGGTGATCGGCGCGGGCGGCGTCGAGAAGATCATCGAGGTGAAGCTCGGCGAGGAGGCCAAGGCCAACCTCCAGGTGTCGGTGGACGCGGTCAAGGAGCTGCTGGAGGCGTGCCGCGGCATCGACGGGGGGCTGGCGGCGTAAGCCATGGCCGAGCGCGATCCGCAGATCGGGAGGACGGGCCGCCCCACGGCGGACAGCGACTTCGCGGCCTGGATCGCGCACCAGGTGGCGGCGCTCCGCGAGGGCCGTTTTGCCGATCTCGACGTGGACGATCTGACGGACGAGGTGGAGAGCTTGGCCAGGCGCGACTTCAAGAAGCTGCGCAGCTACATCCGCGTCATCCTGATCCACATGCTCAAGTGGGACTATCAGCCGGAGGGGCAGGGCGCGTCGTGGCGCCGGTCCATCAACGCCAGCCGCGAGCGCGTCTGGGGCGAACTTGCATCCAGCCCGAGCTTTCGTGCTCGGATCGCCGAGGCGGTGGAGCAGGCGTTCCCGTTGGCGCGCCTCAAGGCATGGGAGGAGACCGGCCTGTTCAAGCTGGAGCATGAACCCGCGACGTGCCCATACAGCTGGGACGAGATCATGCACCGGCCGCATGAATTGCCGCGCGACCGCGTGCCGCAAGATGGCAACGATCCCTTCCAGGGCGATCTGTCTGGTGAAGACGATTAGCCGGTCACCCACGACCGCGAACCAACTGCGCCCCCGGCATAGGGGTACGATGGAGAAGAGATGAGCATCCTCGTCAATGCCGACACCAAGGTGATCTGCCAGGGCTTCACCGGGCAGCAGGGCACCTTCCACTCGCAGCAGGCGATCGCCTACGGGACCAAGATGGTCGGCGGCGTCACGCCGGGCAAGGGCGGCTCGACTCACCTCGACCTGCCCGTGTTCGACACGGTGCAGGAGGCGGTGGAGCGGACGGGCGCGGATGCCTCGGTCGTCTACGTACCGCCGCCCTTCGCCGCCGATTCGATCCTGGAGGCGATCGACGCCGAGGTGCCGCTGGTCGTGTGCATCACCGAGGGCATCCCCGTGCTCGACATGGTGCGCGTCAAGCGTGCGCTCGCGGGCTCCAAGACGCGCCTGATCGGGCCCAACTGCCCCGGCGTGCTGACGCCCGGCGAGTGCAAGATCGGTATCATGCCGGGCAGCATCTTCAGCAAGGGATCGGTCGGCGTCGTGTCGCGCTCGGGCACGCTCACCTACGAGGCGGTGTTCCAGACCACGGGCGAGGGCCTGGGGCAGACGAGCGCGGTCGGCATCGGCGGCGATCCGGTCAACGGCACCAACTTCATCGACGTGCTGGAGCTGTTCCTGGCCGATGACGAGACCAAGTCGATCATCATGATCGGCGAGATCGGCGGATCGGCGGAGGAGGAAGCCGCGCAGTTCCTGCGCGACGAGGCCGCGCGCGGCCGATCGAAGCCGATGGTGGGCTTCATCGCCGGCCGCACTGCACCCCCCGGGCGCCGCATGGGGCATGCGGGCGCGATCGTATCGGGCGGCCAGGGCGGCGCCGAGGACAAGATCGCGGCGATGGAAGCGGCGGGAATCCGCGTCGCGGCGTCACCGTCCGAGCTCGGCACGACTTTGTCGGCGCTGCTTCGGGGTTGATTAACCGGCAGGTCAGGCGCACCTGCCTATTCGCTTCGCCCACGACGAGCCGATGGCGGGCTGCGACCAAGCGAACGTGAAGGACGGTGACATGGGTTTCGAGGGCATGGGCTTCGACGGGCTCGAGGGTGTGAGTCCGTCGTTTGCGGAGGCCCTGTACCAGCGGTTCCGGGCCGATCCCGGCTCGGTCGAGGCCGACTGGCGCAGCTACTTCCAGGCGCTCGAATCGACGGTCACGGGCCCGAGCTGGGCACGGCCGAACTGGCCGCCGGCCGACACGGACGCGCTGACCGCAGGCCTCGACCCCACGCAAATGACGGTGGAAGCGCCGGCCAAGCCCGCCAAGGGCAAGCCGGCCGCGGCGCCCGCGCCCGCGCCCGCCGCCCCGCCCGCGCCGTCCAAGGCGGACATCGCCGCGGCCGCGCTGGACGCGATCCGCGCCTCCATCCTGATCCGCGTCTACCGGGTGCGCGGCCACCTGCTGGCGGACCTCGATCCGCTCGGCCTGGCGCGCGCGGACGTGCCCGACGACCTTGATCCCGGCTTCTACGGCTTCGGCCCGGACGACCTCGACCGGCCGGTCTTCCTCGGCGGCGCGCTGGGCTTCGACTGGGCGACCATCCGCGAGGTGGTGGCGGTGCTCCGCCGCAATTATTGCGGCAAGGTCGGCCTGGAGTTCATGCACATCCAGGACATCGTGGAGCGCAACTTCCTCCAGGACCGGATGGAGGGCAAGGACAAGGAGATCGCCTTCACCTCCGAAGGCAAGCGCGCGATCATCGGCAAGGTGATCGAGGGCGAGCAGTGGGAACGCTTCCTCGCGCGGAAATATGTCGGCACCAAGCGCTTCGGCCTGGACGGCGGCGAGAGCATGATCCCGGCGCTGGAAGCCGTGATCAAATATGCCGGTGCGGCCGGTGTCGAGCAGATCGTGCTCGGCATGGCGCATCGCGGGCGGCTGAACGTGCTCGTCAACGTGATGCACAAGCCCTACCGCGTGGTGTTCGCCGAGTTCGCCGGCGGCTCGGCCAATCCGGAGGATGTGGGCGGGTCGGGCGACGTCAAATATCATCTCGGCACGTCCACCGATCGCGAGTTCGACGGCAAGCGCATCCACCTGAGCCTCGCACCCAACCCGTCGCACCTGGAGGCGGCGGACCCCGTCGTGCTGGGCAAGGCGCGCGCCAAGCAGACCCGCCTCGGCGACAATGAGCGCGAGAAGGTGATGCCGATCCTGATCCACGGCGACGCTGCCTTCGCAGGACAGGGCGTGGTGATGGAATGCTTCGGCTTCTCGGGGCTGAAGGGCTACAATACCGGCGGCACCGTCCACTTCGTCATCAACAACCAGGTGGGCTTCACCACCTCGCCCCAGTTCGCGCGCTCGTCGCCTTATTGCTCGGACATCGCCAAGATGGTGCAGGCGCCCATCCTGCACGTGAACGGCGATGATCCGGAGGCGGTGACCTTTGCCTGCAAGGTCGCGACCGAGTTCCGTGCCGCGTTCAAGCGCGACGTGGTCATCGACATGTGGTGCTACCGCCGCTTCGGCCACAACGAGGGCGACGAGCCGGGCTTCACCCAGCCGCAGATGTACGAGGCGATCCGCGCGCACCCGCCGGTGAGCAAGATCTACGCCGACCGGCTGGTGGCCGAGGGCGAGGTCACGCCCGAATGGGTCGCCGAACAGGAAGCGGCGTTCAGCGCGCGGCTGGAGGAGGAGTTCGAGGCGGGCAAGAATTATCGCGCGAACAAGGCCGACTGGTTCGAGGGCGACTGGGCGGGCCTTGCCGCCCCACGCGAGGCCGTCACCGAACGGCGCGCGGCGACGAGCGGCGTGACGCGTGAGACGCTGGACAAGGTGGCGGGCGTTCTCACCACCGTTCCTGACGGCCTCGCCATCCACAAGACGCTGGGGCGCGTGCTGGAAGCCAAGCGGCAGATGTTCGCCAGCGGCGAGGGGATCGACTGGGCGACGGCCGAGGCGCTGGCCTTCGGCACCCTGCTGCTCGACGGGTTCCCCGTGCGCCTGTCGGGCCAGGATTCGGGCCGCGGCACGTTCAGCCAGCGCCACGCTGTGTGGGTCGACCAGACGGACGGGCACAAGTACATCCCGCTCTCCACGATCGACCGGCGCTTCCAGGTGCTGGACAGCCCGCTGTCCGAGTTCGGCGTGCTGGGCTTCGAATATGGCTATGCCAGCCAGGACCCGAGCACGTTGGTGCTGTGGGAAGCGCAGTTTGGCGATTTCGCCAATGGCGCGCAGGTGATGATCGACCAGTTCATCGCGGCCGGCGAGGCCAAGTGGCTGCGCGCCAACGGCCTCGTAATGCTGCTGCCGCACGGCTACGAGGGACAGGGGCCGGAGCATTCGTCGGCACGGCTGGAGCGCTATCTCCAGCTCTGCGCCGAGGACAATATCCAGGTCGCGAACTGCACGACGCCCGCCAATTATTTCCACATCCTGCGCCGCCAGATGCTGCGCCCGTTCCGCAAGCCGCTGGTGATGATGACGCCCAAGTCGCTGCTGCGGCACAAGGCGGCGGTGTCGCGCGTCGAGGAGCTGCTCGGCGACGGCCACTTCAAGCGCATCCTGTCCGATCCCGGCGCGCCTGCCGACGCAGCCGTGGAGCGGCTGGTCCTGTGTTCGGGCAAGGTGTTCTATGATCTGGCCGACGCGCGCGACCAGGCGGGCGACACCGCCACCAGCATCCTGCGCGTGGAGCAGATCTATCCCTTCCCGTCCGACGCGCTGATCGCGCGCATCCGGCGCATGCCCAACCTGAAGACGGTGGTGTGGGCGCAGGAGGAGCCGCGCAACAACGGCGCCTGGTTCTTCGTGGAGAGCCTGATCGAAGAGGTGCTGACGACGGCGGGCAAGGCGGGCATGCGGCCCGTCTATGCCGGGCGGCGCGCGTCGGCCGCGACCGCGACCGGCCTGATGAAGAACCATGCCCGCCAGCAGGCGGCGCTCGTGGCGGAGGCGCTCGGCCATGACCGGCCGGCGACCGGCCAGCAAAAGGCCGCCTGAGCGGCCGCTAGAACAAGGAAGACGTTGATGGCGACCGATGTGGTGGTGCCGACGCTCGGCGAATCGATCACCGAGGCGACGCTGGGGCAGTGGCTCAAGCAGCCGGGCGAGGCGGTGAAGGCGGACGAGCCGATCGCCAGCCTGGAGACGGACAAGGTCGCGGTCGAGGTCAACGCCCCCGTGGCCGGCGTGATGGGCGAACTGGTGGTGGCCGAGGGCGCCACCGTGGAGGTCGGCGCGGTGATCGCGCGCGTGCAGGCGGGCGCCGAGGCGCCATCCGCCGCCACGCCCAAGGCCGAGGACCGCACGGCGGTTGCACAGGCGGAACGGGCCGCCCCGCCCGAACCCGCGGCGGCGCCCGCTGCGGCGGCCGAGCCTGCGGCCACGCCCGCCGGCTACGGTAATCATGGCGAGGCGGCGGTGGACAGCGATCCGCAGGCGCTGTCGCCTTCCGTCCGCCGCGCGGTGCAGGAATATGGCGTCGATCCCGCAACCGTGCGCGGCACGGGCGTCGACGGTCGCATCACGCGCGAGGACGTGATGGCCGCCGCGCGCCAGGCGCCCGCCGCCAAGGCGCCCTCCGCTCCGGCCGCGGCACCGGCCCCTGCCGCCGCGTCCGCCCAACCCGCCGCCGACGGCCGCCGCGAGGAGCGCGTGCGCATGTCGCGCCTGCGCCAGACGGTCGCGCGCCGCCTGAAGGAGGCGCAGAACACGGCGGCCATGCTGACGACGTTCAACGACGTCGACATGAGCGCGGTGATCGCCGCGCGCACGCGTTACAAGGACCTCTTCGAGAAGAAGCACGGGGTCAGGCTCGGCTTCATGGGCTTTTTCGTGAAGGCGGCCTGCATGGCCCTGAAGGACGTGCCCGCGGTCAACGCCTCGATCGAGGGCGACGAGATCGTCTATCGCGATTATGCCGACATCTCGGTCGCGGTGTCCGCGCCCAACGGCCTCGTCGTGCCCGTGATCCGCGATGCGCAAAACCTCTCGGTCGCGGGTATTGAGAAGACGATCGGCGATTTCGGCCGCCGCGCGAAGGACGGCAGCCTCAAGATGGACGAGATGAAGGGCGGCACCTTCACCATCTCCAACGGCGGCGTGTTCGGCTCGCTGATGTCGACGCCGATCATCAACCCGCCGCAGGCCGCGGTGCTCGGCCTCCACCGTATCGAGGAGCGGCCGGTGGTGAAGGACGGCGCGATCGTTGCGCGGCCGATGATGTACTTGGCGCTCTCCTACGACCACCGCCTGATCGATGGGCGCGAGGCGGTCACCTTCCTGGTGGCGCTCAAGAACGCGATCGAGGATCCGACGCGGCTCCTGATCGACCTGTAGCGGAAGCGGCGGCCGGGACCATATGGGTAGGAAGCCGGCCGCCTCTGCGCGCATCGGCGCTGAGGAAGAGCACGCACAATGGCTGACTACGACTATGACGTCCTGGTGATCGGCGCCGGGCCCGGCGGCTATGTCGCCGCGATAAGGGCGGCGCAGCTGGGGTTGAAGACGGCGTGCGCGGAAAGCCGTGAGACGCTGGGCGGCACCTGCCTCAATGTCGGCTGCATCCCATCGAAGGCGCTGCTGCACGCGTCCGAACTGTATGACGAGGCGGCTTCGGGCGCGCTCGCCAAGCTCGGCGTCAAGATCGACGGCATGAGCCTCGACCTGGAGGCGATGCATGGCCAACGGCGCGACGCGGTGAAGCAGCTGACCGGCGGCATCGAGTTCCTGTTCCGCAAGAACAAGGTGGAATGGCTTAAGGGCCGCGCCGCCTTCACGGGCGCGGACACGGTGGACGTCGGCGGCCGCAGCGTGCGCGCCAAGAACATCGTGATCGCGACCGGATCTTCGGTGACGCCGCTACCGGGCGTTTCCATCGACAACGAGGTCGTGATCGACTCCACCGGCGGGCTGGAGCTGCCGAAGGTGCCGAACCACCTCGTCGTGATCGGCGGCGGCGTGATCGGGCTTGAGCTGGGCTCGGTCTGGCGGCGGCTGGGGGCCAAGGTTACGGTGGTCGAGTATCTCGACCAGCTGCTGCCCGGCATGGACGGCGACGTCCGCAAGGAAGCCGCCAAGATCTTCCGGAAGCAGGGCATGGAGCTGCGCCTGTCGACCAAGGTTACCAAGGTCGAGCGGCAGGGGCCGGGTGCCGTGCTGACCGTGGAGCCGTCGCAGGGCGGTGCGGCCGAGACGATCGAGGCGGACGTGGTGCTGGTCGCGATCGGCCGGCGCGCGAATACGGAGGGGCTGGCGCTCGACAAGGCCGGGCTGCAGCTCAACCAGCGCGGGCAGGTGGAGGTCGACCACGACTTCGCGACCGCGATACCCGGCATCTGGGCGATCGGTGACGTGGTGCCGGGCCCGATGCTCGCGCACAAGGCGGAGGACGAGGGCATCGCGGTGGCCGAGAACATCGCGGGGCTGACCGGCATCGTGAACCACGACGTGATCCCCGGCGTGGTCTACACCGCGCCCGAGTTCGCGGGCGTCGGCCTGACGGAGGAGCAGGCGCGCGCGCGGGGCGAGGTCAAGGTCGGCAAGTTCCCGATGCTGGCGAACAGCCGCGCCAAGACCAACCACGAGCCCGACGGCTTCGTGAAGATCATCGCCGACGCGAAGAGCGACCGCGTGCTGGGCGTCTGGGCGATCGCGTCCGTCGCCGGCACGATGATCGCGCAGGCGGCGCAGGCGATGGAGTTCGGCGCGACCAGCGAGGACATCGCCTATACCTGCCACGCCCATCCGACGCATTCGGAGGCGATCAAGGAGGCGGCGATGGCGGTCACCGGGAAACCGATCCACATCTGACGCGTACGCTTCCTCCGTAACGACCCGGAAGGAAGCATATGCGCAAGGCTCTGGTCACGCTGCTGGGCAGCGCGCTTGCGCTCGCCGGCTGCGGCAAGGAGACGCCGACGCTGCCCGCCGAGCGGCTCGACCAGGCGGCGGCGTGCAGCGCGATCCAGGCGGCGAGCGAGCAGGAGGCAGTGGGCGCGGCCGGCCACCTGTCTGCGGCGGCGCAGGAGCGCGTGCTGCATTACGCGCTGCTGGCGGGCACGCGCGACGGCGCGTTCGACGACCAGGTCGGCAACCAGGTAATCCAGCGCACCAAGGCGCAGTTCGACCGGACGGTGAAGGGCGGCTGGAAGACGCTCCGGCCCGCCTGCGCCGCCGCGTTCCCCGCCGCCGCGCAGCGCACGCCGACGCTGCCCGCCAAGGCCGACGATCGCGTGCTGCAATGCTATGTGCTCGCGCAGTTAATGCGCCAGGCGCTCGGCCAATATGAGGGCCGCTACAACGAGGACACGGTGACGCTGGGCGTCCTGTCCGACAAGCTCGACCTCAAGGTGGGCGCCCTGGCCAAGCGCGACGGGCTGAAGGACGAGGCGCTCGCCGCGCGCAAGGCGCAGGCCTTGGCCGCCGCGGCCGCGCTGGGCCAGCCGCCGGCAGTGCTGGAGGCGTGCGGCAAGGCCCGTTGAGGCATCAGCTGCGCTGCGCGACGACTTCGTAGGCGGCGACCGCCAGCGACACGGCGGCGTTCAGGCTGTCGGCCTTGCCCGCCATCGGGATGCGGATGCGGTGGTCGCACGCGGCGGCATAGGCGGGGGGCAGGCCCTGCGCCTCGTTGCCGACCAGCAGGAAGGTGGGCGCGGCGTAGCGCACCGCGCGATAATGGTCGGACCCGTCGAGCGCGAGGCCTACGAGTTGGCCCGGTCCGCCGCGCAGCCAGGGCAGGAACGCGTCCCAGCGCGCCTGAACGATCCGTTGCGTGAACAGCGCCCCCATGCTGGCGCGCACCGCCTCGACCGAGAAGGGGTCGGCGCTGTCATCGAGCAGGATCAGCCCGCCGGCGCCCGTGGCGTCGCCGGTACGCAGCGCCGTGCCGAGATTGCCGGGATCGCGCAGCGACTGCGCCACGAGCCACAGGTCGGCGGCAGTGCGATCGACGCCCGCCAGCCCCGTGTCGAACTGGCGGTAGACGCCCAGCACCGCCTGCGGATTGTCCTTGCCCGACAGCTTGTGGAGGATGTCGCGCGTGGTGAGGATCGCCTCGCCGCCCGCCGCCTCGACGCGGGCGGCGAGGCGCGCAACCTGCGGATGCGCGGCATCGGCGTGGAACAGGTGGAGCGGCAGGATGCCCGCCTCCTCCGCCTCCAGCAGGATGCGTAGGCCCTCCGCCAGGAACAGGCCCGTCTCGCGGCGGTGGCGCTTGTCGCGGAGCGCGCGCACCTGGCGGACGAGCGGGTTGGAGAAGGCGGTGATCTCGCGGGGCACGGCCGCCCGTCTAGGCGGCCCGCCCCGCGGCGTCATGTCCGATCGTTCAGCTGACGCTGTTGATCCGCGACGTGGTGCGGCGGCCGTCCGTGGGCCGGACGGTCGCCTGGCCCTGCTTGGACGGCGGCGGCAGCGTCACCAGCACGTCCTCGCCCGAGCGGCCGGGGAAGCCGGTGAACAGGGCGTCAACGAGGTTCGGCACCACGCGCTGGAGCGAGGGATCGGTCGAGCGCGCGCGCGCCCGGCCTTCGAACACGACGCGCGAGTCGCTGGCGCGGCGGATGCGCATGTCGACGTGGCTGACGAAATAGGTGTAGCTGTCGACGCTGCCGCCCCAGCCGCCCAGGCCGTAGCCGAACGGGCCGCCGAAGCCACCATAGCCGAGCCCGCCATAGCCGCCCCAACCGCCGAGCCCGCGATAGCGGCCGTAGCCGAGGCCACCGCCCCAGCCGAGCCCGCCATAGCCGAAGCCGCCGCCATAGCCGCCATACCCGAAGCCGCCCCAGCCGAAGCCGGGCGTGCTCACCACCTTCTCGTGGCCGTTGTCGACACCGTAATCGAGGTTGACGACCAGGTTGGCAGGCTGGCCTTCCGTCACGGGCGTGTAGCCCAGCGACGCGAGCCGGTTGGTGACGAGGTTGGCATACATGCCGAACTCGATCCCGCCTTGGTTCTGCGGATCGGCCGCCTGGATGGCGAAGGTCTGCCCCTGGGGCGGCGGCATGGTCTGGAAGCGCGTGACGTTGGCGCGGAATGAGGTGGCGCACCCTCCGGCAAGGAGGAGGGCGGCGGGGGCGAGGATGGCAAACGTGCGGCGGATGGTCATGGGATTACTCGGTTCGAGTGATGTGGCCCGTTTGCCACAATGCAGTTGAACCCCCGTTGAACGCATGGGGTACAGGCGCGGTTGCTCCGTCCATCGCAGGCGGAAAAATCCCTATAATCCCATAGCTTTGTACGCGTCGGCGAGCGTGGGTGCGGCGGCGTCGCGCGCGCGTGCCGCGCCCGCCGCCAGCAGCCGGTCGAGCTCCGCCGGATCGGCGGCGAGCGTGGCGAGGCGCGCGGCGATCGGGCGCAGCGTTTCCACCGCCAGTTCGGCCAGAGCGGGCTTGAACTGGCCGAAGCCCTGCCCGGCGAAGCGCGCCAGCACCGCGTCCACGCTTTCGCCGGCCAGCGCCGCATAGATGCCGACGAGGTTGCGCGCCTCCGCGCGGCTCGCCAGGCCCGCGGCCTCGCCCGGCAGCGGCTCGGGATCGGTGCGGGCGCGGCGGATCTTCTGCGCGATCGCGTCCGCGTCGTCGCGCAGGTTGATCCGGCTCGCGTCGGAAGGATCGGACTTCGACATCTTGGCGGTGCCGTCGCGAAGCGACATGATGCGCGCGGCGGCGGGCGGGATGATCGGCTCGGGCGCCACGAACAGCGCCGTGTCGTAGTCGGTGTTGAACTTGGTGGCGATGTCGCGCGCGAGTTCCAGGTGCTGCTTCTGGTCCTCGCCCACGGGCACGTGGCTGGCGCGGTAGAGCAGCACATCCGCGGCCTGGAGCACGGGATAGGTGTAGAGCGCGACCGACGAGCCCTCGCGGTTCTTGCCCGCCTTGTCCTTGAACTGCGTCATGCGGTTCAGCCAGCCGACGCGCGCCACGCCCTGCAGCAGCCAGGCGAGCTCGGCATGCGCGGGCACGTCGCGCTGGCGGAACAGGTTGGCGGGGTCGACGCCTGCGGCGAGCAGCGCCGCCGCCATCTCGCGCACGGCGCGGGCGAGCGAGGCGGGTTCCTGGTAGAGGCTGATGGCGTGGAGATCGGCGAGGAAGAAGAAGCAGGCGCCGCCCGACGCCGCCGCCTGGTCCTGCAACGCCACCCAATTACGGATCGCGCCGAGATAATTGCCGAGGTGGAGGTCGCCCGTCGGCTGGATGCCCGAAACGATCACGGGCGGGGTGGTGGCGGCGCTGGTCATGGCCGCGGGCTGTTGACGGCGGGCGCGAGCGGGTCAAGCCGCGCGGGCGTGCTGGCCCTGATGCGCAGGCGGCTGTACGGCCGCGGCAGGCGCAGGAGCCGATGGGACGAGGATGGGTGCCGATGCGGAAAATGGGTGTGCTGGCCGCCATGGCCCTGGCGGGCGCGCCGGCAGCGGCGGCGGACTGGCGGCTGGCGGCTGAGTCCGACCGCGCGATCAGCTATCTCGATCTCGCCTCCGTGGTGCGCGACGGCGACGGCGCGCGCTTCGCGCGCACCATGGTGCTGGCGCGCGCCACCGCCGGCGGCGCGGACACGGTGCGCGACAGCTTCCGCGTGGAATGCGCGACGCACCGCTACCAGGTGATCAAGGCCGAGCTGTTCCAAGGCGACCGCGCTGCGGGCGAGCTTCCGGCGAGCGCCGGCACCGCGACGGACGGCACCGTGCTCGCCAGCCTGATCGACATCGCCTGCGGCAAGCGCCAGCCCGACGGCGCCGCCATCGCCGATCCCTATGCCGCGGGCAGGGCGCGGCTGCGCGGAACCGCGCCCGAGTCGCCGAGGGCGCGCGCGCCTGGAAGTTGACGAACTTGACGCCACGTCAGGGGTCGAGCGCCCCTCAGCCAAGGTGCGCGGGCCTGGCGAGAACAGGCGCTCAGGCGCAGCGAGGCGATCGGGAGGCAGCATACCGGGCTGAGGACGTACCACAAATGTTCTATTCTATCAACGCTGCAAGCAATGTCCTGACCCGAACCAAAGGATATCCTTTCTGCCGAGCAATGGCACGAAACGGCCATCAACTGCGGGGCAGGCATGATCTGACCCGGGCGGCATGCCGCTAGCGGGCGACCGCCCGCCGTGCCTGCGCTTACCGGGGCACCAGCAGAACCTCGGCCGGGCGAGCGGGATCATAGAAGAAGTAGGTATAGAAGGGCTTCCCGCCTGCCGGGCCCTTCGATCCTTTCAGCTTGTCCGCCATCATTGTGTGCGCTTTCGAAAGATAAGCCTGGCCCACTGAGACGCCGACCGCCTCCGTCATGTCCTTGCGTGGATCGGCGACCCGGGCGACTTTGAAGTCGGTGAGATCGCTACCATCGGCGCTTGCGGTGACCTCGAAAATCACAGCGTAGATGGTGGGTGCCTGCGCCTGCGCGGAGACCGGGAGGGCCAGCATCGCGGCACCCGCACGCATCAGCATCCCGTCGATCGCCCGCATGCCATTCTCCTCCCACCTCGGTGGTCGCGGTGCAACGCCGCTCAGCCGGCCATGTCCAGGATCGCCGCCCACTCCGCATCCTCGACAGGGCTGACCGACAGGCGCGACTGGCGGATCATGGCCATGTCCTTCAGCCGCGCGTCGGCCTTCATCGCCTTCAGCGTCACCGGGTGCGCGAGCGGGCGGACGGGGGCGAGTTCGACCGAGACCCACGGGCCTTCCTTCGCGGTGGGATCGGGCGCGGCGGTGCGGGACACGCGGGCGATGCCGACCGCCTCCAGCCCGGTCATGCTGTGGTAGACGAGCACCTCGTCACCCTTGCGCATCGCGCGCAGGTTGGCGGCGGCGGCGTGGTTGCGCACGCCCGTCCATTCGGTCTTGCCCTCGCGCACGAGATCGTCCCAGCCGTAGGATGCGGGTTCGGACTTGACCAGCCAGCGCGCCATCAGGCCGGCATCCGGTTGCGGATCAGCAGGTTCATGCGCGCGACGGCCACGGGGCGGGCGACATCGTCCTGCCACGCACTCGCCTCGATATTGGCGATGCGGCCGCCGCGCCGCGCGAGCCGCGCGCAGGCGAAGGTGTCGACATGCGCGCCCGGCCGCATGAAGTCGACGGTGACGGTCACCGGCTTGAAGATGGCGCGCGCCTCGCCGCCATCCTCCAGCGTGGCGTCAATCGCGGCGATGGCGGCGATCTCCAACAGGCCGGCGATAGCGCCGCCGTGGAGGATGCCGGGCGCACCGCCGAGGCCGGCGGCGAACGGCATGCGCAGCAGCGGCGCGCCATCCTGCTCGCCCACCGCCTCGATGCCGAGGAAATCGGCATAGGGGAGCAGCGTGACCGCGCTCACCGCCATTGGTCCAGCAGCATGAAGGTGCCGGCGACATGCGCTAGCGGATCGTCCGGGTCGCCGTCGTGCGCGGTGCCGCGGACGAACGCCACGCGCTGCGTCAGGCGATAGCAGCTGCCGCGGCCGACCACAGTGGCGCCGGGGCGGGCGGGGCGGAGATAGTCGATGCGCAGGTCCATGGTGGCGTGCGGACGCTGCGCGCCGCGGCGGCGCCACACGGCAAACGTGCAGGCCGTGTCCATCAGCGACACGATCGGCCCCGAGGCGAGGATGCCGCTCACCGCGTCCGACACCAGCCGCCGGTCATAGGGAATGGCGAGCTCGCACCAATCGTCGCCATGGCCGCGGTGGCGGAGGCCGAGCGCCACGGCATGGCCGTCGCGCGCGGCCGCCAGGAATGCGGCCGGATCGAACGGCGCCGGCGCGGCGGGATCGGGGACGGACATGGTGGCCGTGCATAGCCACCGCCGGGCCACGCCCACAAGGCGGCGGCGGAAAAAGGGATCGCGTCCGTTTCGGCGCGGGCCGGCGCGCGGCCCGCGGCAGCTTGCGCCGGATCGGAGCGGGCGCCAGCGCGGCTTAACCACGCTCTGTCCACCTCCGCGTCATGGCACAGGCATGGACAGGCGGCGCGACGCCGCACGGAGACAAGGTGACGCTGGGCACGGTGGAGGTCGACCGCGCCCGCGGGCGGGTGGAGCGCGGCCGACAGCCGATCTGGCTGACGGCATCGGAAGAGGCGCTGTTGTGGCGGCTGCTCGACACGGACGGCGTGGTCGGGCGCGAGGAGCTGCTAGTGGCGCTGGGCGAGCGCGCGGTCCACCCGCGCAGCAACGCGGTGGCGGTGCACGTGTCGCGGCTGCGGCGCAAGCTGGGCGCGGCCGCGATCGCCACGGCGCCCGGCGGCTACCGCGCCGCGCGGGGCGACACGCCGCCTACTTGATCTTGGCTTCCTTGAAGTCGACATGCTTGCGCACGACGGGATCATACTTCCGGAAGGAAAGCTTCTCCGTCTGGTTGCGCGGATTCTTCTTGGTCACGTAGAAGAAGCCGGTATCGGCCGAGCTGACGAGCTTGATCTTGACGGTGGTCGGCTTGGCCATGGCCCGGGTGCCTCGAATGCGATGTGGACGGCGCGGGGCGCCAAACAACAAGAGCGGCGTCGCCGCCGCTTATCGCTGTCCTCCATGCCGCGATGGCCGCGCAGAGTCAAGCCAATCGCCCCGATCGCGCTTCCGTGTGCCACCATTTCGGTGGTCGGGAGTTAGCCGGGCGACCAACCTGATGGAGACAGCCATGGCGGACACGCCGAACCCCACGCTTGCGACCCCCACCGACCTCAAGAGCAACGAGGTGGCGACCGTCGCCGATGCGCTCAACGCCGCGCTGGCCGATGCCTACACGCTCTACATTAAGACCAAGAACTTCCACTGGCATGCGTCCGGCCCGCACTTCCGCGACTACCATCTGATGTTCGACGATCAGGCGACGCAGATCCTGGAGGTGACGGACGCTATCGCCGAGCGCGTGCGCAAGACGGGCAACACCACGCTTCGCTCGATCGGCGACATCGCGCGGCGGCAGAGCATCCGCGAAAATGACGCGGACTTCGTCTCGCCCGCGGACATGCTGGCGGAGCTGCGCGACAGCAACCTCCAGCTGGTGGAGCGTTTCCGCAAGGCGCGCGAGCTGGCCGAGGAGGCCAACGACACGCCGACCAGCAGCCTGGCCGACGAGTGGATCGACCAGGCCGAGGAGCGCGCCTGGTTCCTGTTCGAGGCCAGCCGTAAGTCGTGAGGAACAGGCGCTCCGCGCACTCGTTCTGCCCCCGTAAGGAGTATGGGCCATGCTGAAATGGGCTTTGATCTTCCTGGTGGTGGGCTTGATCCTGGGTGCGATGGGCTTCGGCGGGATCGGCGGCGCGTTCGTCAGCATCGCCAAGATTCTGTTCTTCATCGCGATCGCGCTGTTCGTGCTGTTCCTGGTGCTGGCGCTGCTGGCCGGGCGGGCGATAACCTGATCGGACAATCCGCGACGGCGACAAGGGGGCGGTCCGCAAGGGCCGCCCTTCTACGTTCGATCCTCCCCATTCCGGGGGGAGATGCGCATGCGTGATTTCTCGCAGCTGCTTGACGCGCTGGTCTATACGCGCTCGCGCAACGCCAAGCTCAAGCTGATCGCCGACTATCTCCACGCTACGCCCGATCCCGATCGCGGCTGGGCGATGGCGGCACTGACGGGCGGGCTGGACCTGCCGCACGTCAAACCGGCGGCGATCCGCGCGATCGTGGACGAGCGCGTCGACCCTGTGCTGTTTTCCATGAGCCACATTTTCGTGGGCGACTTCGCCGAGACGGTGGCCTTGCTGTGGGTCAAGCCGGAGGGCGTGCCCGCGGAGGTGGACACGGGCGATCTGGCGATTTCCGCGGTGATCGAGCGGCTGCGCACGCTGGGGCGCAGCGAGGCGCCGCGCGCGCTGGCGGCGATGCTGGACCAATTGGACGCATCGGGCCGCTATGCGCTGCTGAAGCTCGCCACCGGCGAACTGCGCGTCGGCGTGTCCGCGCGGCTCGCCAAGACGGCGCTGGCCCAGGCGTTCGACCTGCCCGTGGATGACGTCGAGGAGGTGTGGCACGGGCTTTCGCCGCCATATGCCGCGCTGTTCGCGTGGGGCGAGGGACGGGCCGTGCAGCCGACCGCCGCCGACGTGCCCGTGTTCCGCGCCTTCATGCTGGCCCATCCGCTCGAGGACGGGCGCGTCGACCTGGCCGACTATGCCGCCGAATGGAAATGGGACGGCATCCGCGTGCAGCTGGTGCGCGTCGGCGGCACGACCCGGCTCTACAGCCGCGCGGGCGACGACGTGACGGCGAGCTTCCCCGAGATCGCGGAGGCGTTCACCGCCGACGGCGTGCTCGACGGCGAGCTGCTGGTGAAGGGCGAGGCGCAGGGCGGCGGCATCGAGCATGAAGGCGCCGCCAGCTTCAACGCGTTGCAGCAGCGGCTGGGGCGCAAGGCGGTCACCACCAAGGTGCTGGCCGACTATCCGGCGTTCGTCCGGCTCTACGACGTGCTGTTCGACGGCACGGAGGATGTGCGCGCGTGCCCGTGGACCGAGCGGCGCGCGCGACTGGAGCGGTTCGTGGGCCAGCTCGACCCAGGGCGGTTCGATCTGTCGGCGGTGATCGAAGCGGGCAGTTTCGAAGCGCTGGAGGCGATCCGCGCGGGCGCGCGCGACGCGGCGATCGAAGGCATGATGCTAAAGCGACGCGACAGCCCGTACGTCGCCGGCCGCCGCGTCGGCCTGTGGTACAAGTGGAAGCGCGATCCGCTCACCGCCGACTGCGTGGTGATGTACGCCCAGCGCGGGCATGGCCGGCGGTCGAGCTACTATAGCGACTATACCTTCGGCTGCTGGACCAAGCCGCCGGAGGAAGGCGGCGAGCTCCTGCCCGTAGGCAAGGCCTATTCGGGCATCACGGACGAGGAGGTGCGCTGGATGGACCGCTTCGTCCGCCAGCACACGACCCAGCGCTTCGGCCCCGTGCGCGAGGTGGAGAAGAGCCTGGTGCTGGAGGTGGCGTTCGACTCGCTGCACCTGTCCAAGCGGCACAAGTCGGGCGTGGCAATGCGCTTCCCCCGCATCGCGCGCATCCGCAAGGACAAGCCCGCGCACGAGGCGGACCTGATCGGCAGCCTGGAGAAGCTGGTGACGTAACCTTCGCCCTCCCGTCGCGTCGCAGGTCAGGAACATGGACCGCCGCACGGGCGGGAACCTGCGTCAGACTGGACGACCGGACCCTGGCTGCTGCATCGCCTCCCGCCAGAGGAGGGCAACCAGCTCGGCGGCGGGCAGCGGCCGACTGAGTGGCGCTCCCTGGCCCGCCCATTGTGCTCCGAAGCCCGTCTCGCCGACCGCCTTGGCGGCTCCGTTCAGCGCCTTTCCCGCGTCATAGGCGATAGGGTAGTCGGGCGTGTCCAAGCGGCTGCTTGCGCCCCAGCGCGTGAACCGGTTCGCCAGACACCGCGCCGGCCGGCCCGAGATCGCCCGCGTCATGATGGTGTGATGCGCAGCGTCGCTGGCCAGAGCGGCGCGGTAGGCCGCATCCGCATCGCTTTCCGGGCACGCGACGAAGGCCGTGCCGAGCTGCGCCGCAGCAGCTTGGAGGACGAGAGCGGCGCGGATGCTTGCACCGTCCATGATCCCGCCGGCGGCGATCACGGGCAGGCTGGTCTGCGTGACGAGCAACCTCGTCAGCGCCAGCGTGCCGAGCTGGTCATCCGGCTCCGCGGGATCGAACATGCCGCGGTGCCCACCCGCTTCCCACCCCTGTGCCACGATGATGTCGATGCCCGCCGCCTCGATCTGCCGGGCTTCGGCGAGGCAAGTCGCGGACGCGACCAACACGCAGCCGACGCCCTTCAACGCAGCGATCCGATCCGACGACGGGACGCCGAAATGAAAGCTGACCACAGGCGGCGCCGTTTCAACCAGCATCGCCAGCATGTCGCCATCATCGGCGAAACTGGAGTAGATCGTCCGCAACGTCGCTGGCGGCTCTGCTCCGACGGTTGCGAACAGCGGCCGCAGCGCCTCGATCCAGCGAGTTTCGCGTGCAGCATCCGCACGTACCGGGCCGTGGACGAAGACATTGACGTTGAACGCTCGCCGCGTTCGCGCGCGAGTGGCGTCGATCATCGCGCGGGCGCCAGCAACATCCGTGGCGCCGATACCGATCGAGCCCAGGCCGCCCGCGTTCGAGACGGCCGCCGCCAGTTCCGGCGTCGACACGCCCGCCATCGGCGCCTGCACGATGGGGACGGTCAGGCCGAGCCGGGAAAGCATCGTCATGGCCGGACAATGCGCGCGGCCACGTATGCCCGCAACCAGGCGCGAGCGGCCTGACGGCCTGATCGGCCTGTGGTTCTACTCCAGTCGGCCGAACGGCAGCAGCCGCTTGGCGAGGTTGGCGGCCGCGCGGCCGTCGCCCGCGCGGAGCGGCACCAGGATGGCGGCGGCGGCCTGCTTGCCCGCGCGATCGAGCGTGGTGGTGGCGGGTGCGGCGGCCGCCGCTTCCGCCAGGCGACGCGGCGTGGCGACATCGGCCGGGTCGGCGCGGATGCGGAACAAAGCGGCATAGCCGGTGACGAACGGCCGCCCGTTGGCGAGCGCCACCGCGCGGTCCAGCGTCGCCAGCCCCACGTCCTTCTTGGCGCCGAGCACGGTGGTGGCGAGGATGCCGGCCGCGACCGTGTCGAGATGCCAGCACGCGATCGCGAACTGCCCCTCCGGATCGCGCGGATTGTTGGTGGCGAACGCCTCGAACAGGCGGCGCGCGGTCTTGGCGTCGGACGGCGACTTGGTCAGCTTGGCGCGGTCGCCGATCGCGACGGCATATTGCAGCTGCGCTTCCTTGTCGTTGGGATTGGCGGCAAGCTGCCCCTGCGCCGCGACCAAGGCCGCGCCGACCAGCGCCAGCGCCTGCTTGCGATCGGGCGTCTGCAACGCGGCGGTGGCGAGCAGCTCGCGCGGGGTGGCGGCGGAGGCGGAAACGGCCAGCGCCAGCGCGGCCGCGGCGGCGATCAGTCGGACCATGCGGCATCTCCCGAGATTACGGGCAAGAAGCGCGTCCCTCCGGCTTTCGATCCATGGCCCTGCGACGGGCGGAGGTCAGCGCGCGAGCGCGTCGGCCAGCAGCGCGCGCGTGCCGGGGATGCCGTAGAGGCTGATGAAGCTGCCCATGCGCGGGCCCTGCGCGCTGCCCAGCAAAGTCTCGTACAGCGTGCCGAACCAGCCGCGCAGGCCCTCCTGCCCGAAATGGCGCTTGCCGATGGCGTAGGCCTCGTTCTGGATCGCGGTAGCCTCGTCGTCCGCGCCCGCGAAGCCGGCGAGAAAGGCGTCGAGTTCGGCCAGTGCGGGCCGCTCCGCCTCCGTCGGCGCGCGCCGGTGCAGCGTGGCGGCGACATGGTCGCGGTAGAAGGCGAGCGCGTGGCCGATCAGCGCGTCCAGCGCGGGATGCGCGATATCGGGGCGGTAGCGGCGCAGATAATCCCACATCACCGCGCGGTCGCCCTCGCCGATCACGCCGGCCAGGTTGAGCAATAGCCCGAAGCTGACGGGCAGCGGCTCGGCCGGCACGGCGTCCCCATGGATGTGCCGCACCGGGTTGGCGAGCCGCTGCGCGGGCGTCTGGCCGGGATAGTCGGCCACCGCCTTCCAGTAATCGTCGATGGCGCGCGGGATCACGCCGGGGTGGAGCTGCTTGGCCCGCTTGGGCTCGCGATAGGCGAAATAGGCGAGGCTCTCGGGCGGGCCGTAGGCGAGCCATTGCTCCATGGTCAGGCCGTTGCCCTTGGACTTGGAGATCTTCTGGCCGTGCTCGTCCAGGAACATCTCGTAGTTGAAGCCTTCCGGCGGCCGCGCCCCCAGGATGCGCGCGATGCGGCCCGATTGCGTGACCGAATCGATCAGGTCCTTGCCCGCCATCTCATAGTCGACGCCGAGCGCCGCCCAGCGCATCGCCCAGTCGACCTTCCATTGCAGCTTGGCGCGGCCGCCGAGCGCGCTCGCCTCGATCGTCTCGCCATCGGGGGCGGTGTAGCGGATGGTGCCGGCGTCGGCGTCCACCACCTGGACGGGCACCTGCAGCACGATGCCGGTCTGCGGGTGGATCGGCAGCACGGGCGAATAGGTCGCGCGCCGCTCCTCGCCCAAGGTCGGCAGCATCACGCCCATGATCGCGTCATAATGGCGGAGCACGCCGCGCAGCGCGTCGTCGAAGCGTCCGCTGCCATAGCAGTCGGTGGACGACACGAACTCGTAATCGAAGCCGAACCGGTCAAGGAAGTCGCGCAGGGTGGCGTTGTTGTGCGCGGCGAAGCTTTCGTGCGTGCCGAACGGATCGGGGATGCGCGACAGCGGCCGGCCGAGATGTGCGCGCAGCATGTCCGGCTGCGGCACGTTGTCCGGCACCTTGCGCAGGCCGTCCATGTCGTCGGAAAAGGCGACGAGCCGGGTGGGCTGGTCGGACAAGAGCGCAAAGGCGCGGCGTACCATGGTGGTGCGCAGCACCTCGTTGAACGTGCCGATGTGCGGCAAGCCGGAGGGGCCGTAGCCCGTCTCGAACAGGATGGGCGCACCGTCCGGCTTGCCGTCGGGCCAGCGGGCGAGCAGGCGGCGCGCTTCCTCGAACGGCCATGCCTTGCTGGCGAGGCCAAGGTCGCGCAACTCGTTTGTCATGGGCCCCGTGCATCGCTAGAAAGGTGGGATCACGCCCTTAACGAGGGGGGCGGGGGCGTGGGAAGCTCTTTCGGGCCGAGGAGTCCGCTTGCCCATGCATGCCGAAGTTCTGCCGCCCGAGCCGGGCCTGCCCGGGCCTTCCACCGTGCCGGCGCCCTATGTACGCCGCATGGACCGCATCGCGGAGCGGGTGGGCTATGTCGCGCGGCCGGGGCTGCGCGCGCTGCCCTCGGGCGCGTTCACATTGGTGGCGTTCGGCGCCTTGCAGGTGTGGACCATGACCATCCTCTTGTGGGCGATCTGGTGGCCCGCACCGATCAGCTCGGGCGATTGGGCCTTTTCGCTCACTACCACCGGCATCCTGTTCGGGCTGGCGCTGGGCGTGTTCGTGCTGCTGCTGCGCAAATATCCGGGGTTCGTGGCGGCCGTGCTGCGCGCGCCGTTCATCCGCCTGACGGTCACCGACCGGCGCGTGGTGTGGAGCGTGCCGTGGAACCGCCGCCCGTTGATGGAGATAGGGCGCGAGCGCGTGCTGGGCGGCATCCTCGGCTTGGTCGACCGCAAGGGCGCGGGACCGGCGGCGCTGATGTTGGTGCCGGGCGACCCGGCGGCGGACATCGACGGCAACATCCATTTCGACCGGCTACCTGATGCGGCGGGGTTCGTGGCAGCGCTCAGGGAGTGGTGACAGAGAGGCTCGGTCCTCGATGGCTGGATGGTGTTACTCCTTATTTTGGCTCGAAATCGAGCGATGTTAAGAGCGGCCGTTTTCGACCACCTCAAAGGTGCAACCACCCTCCTGCTGTGGGGTGATAGAGAAGGCATTGCTGCACTGCTTCGCGGCTTTGACGCGCTTCGCATCGGCCATGGCGACGAGTTCGCCATCGACGGTCTAAAAGGCGGTTTAACCATCATCGAAGGTGAAGGCTCAACACTAACCGGCAACGGAGCCAATCTATGTTGGCGCTGTTCGCGTGAGATGATGGAACTAGCTGTCGACCTGATCGAGCCGCTACTTAAAGGAGGTGGCCATCAGTATTTGGACGTTCGCGGGATAGCCAAACAGCTCATTATATCGCGAGATGAGTATCCGGCCGACATGCGCTAATGTCCGCGTGGGGCGTAATCGGCCACGCGGAGCCAGCGCTCCCAGCGTGTGCTCAGCAGGCGCTACGTGTTCGCGACATCGTCCAGTGGTGATGAGGCGTGCGCCGCGCCTCACCTCGGCGGCGCACCATCCGGTGCCCAATCCCACGCCTTCATCATCACGTCGAACAGGTAGGTGTTCGGGAAGTAGCCGCGAACGCGCTCGGCGCCCGCGCCGATCGCCAGCGCCGCCACCTCCTCGCCGGTGTGCGTGCGGTTGACCAGCACGTTCTTGAGCCGGACGATGTCGTCCTTGCTCTTGGCCGCCTTCCATTCGTCATAGCCGGCCAGCAACGGCTCACCCCGGCGTCCGCCATCGACCTGAAGGCCGAAGCTGTGGTCCGCCGTGAACAGCAGCAGCGTGTCGTGGAGATCGACGCGCGCCTGCACCTCCTTGATCAGCCGGTCGAAGTCGACGACGTGCTGCAATCCGTCGCGCACGTCGTCGGTGTGGGCGTCCCACTCGACCACGAGCAGATAGCCCTTGGGCGACCGCTGGAGGAGGTCGAGCGCCTTCAGCGTCGCGGCGCGCGCGTCCATCGCCTCGCCGACCACAACCGGACGCGTTTCGCCCGCGCCGATTTGGCCTAGCGTGGCGTGGATCGGGCGGCCGTTGGTGCGCCCGATCTGATCGAAGCTGGTGCCGGCGGTTGCCAGCTGCTCGCCGATCTGCCGCCGGCCGGCGCCGAACAGCACGTCCACCCCGTCGCCGAACCGCGGCTTGAACGCCTGGAGGAAGATCTCCCCCCATTTCCGGCGATCGTCGACATGGGCGTAGGTCGCGGCCGGGGTGGCGTCGGCAATCGATTGGGTGGTGACCACGCCGGTCAGCAGCCCGTGCTGCTCGGCATATTCCAGCACGGTCTTGGTCGGGGTGCCGTTCTGCTTGCCGCGCACGGCGTCGGGCCCCTGGCTGATCACGCCGTTACGCGTCTTCACGCCCGTCACGATCGCGCTCATGCCGTTGGCCGAATCGGAGACGAACGCGTCGATGGGCGAGGTCTCGCTCAGGCCCAGATGCGGCCATTGCTGTACGCCCAGCCGGCGCGGCTCGCCATAGCCCAGCAGGCTCGCCGCGTGCAGCACCGGCACGCCGCCCGCATCGGCCAGGAAGAGGATGATGTTCCTGGCTTTTCCTTGGGTCCGGGGCGGCGCATTCGTCCGGATCAGCGCCCGCTTGGCTGTCGGCTTCTGCGCGTGACCCGTCGCCGGCACCAGGCAAGCGGATGCAAGCATGCCGAGCAGGCAGGTGAGCACGTTTCGCTTCATGATCTCACCCTGTCGCAACCGATCCGTCACCTCCGTGGAGCGCTGCCGTGTCAGTTCCGTTACGGGGCCGGTCGCCACTCGCAGTCTGGCGCCACCTTCGTCCGCTTGTTCAGTTCCTGTTCCCGTGCCGGCGCGCTAAGTGGCCGCCCGTGATGCCCCCGCTTCCGTCCCTCCACGCCACCCATGCCGGCATCTGGCTGGCCGAGGGCGGCGCGGTGCGTGAGGTGGGTCGGGGGGAGGCGGTGGCGTGCGCGTCGGCGACGCCCACCGTGATCCTGAACGCGCCCCTGGTGGCGGCACGGCTGGAGCTGGCCGAGCTGTCGGGGCTCGACCTGCTGGAGCTGTTCGCCTTCGTGCACCCCGCGCGCTTCGCCGTGCCGACGCCCGCCGGGCTCGCCCGCGCGCTGGGCATGGACGCGCCTGAGGAGGGGGCGGGGGCAGCGCCGTTCCTGCTGGACGCGGCGGGGCGGTTGCTCGCGACCTTGGGCGATTCCGCCTGGGGGGAACGCGAGGGGGCGTGGGATGCGGCGCACGCGCTTGCCAGGCTGCGCTGGCCGTGGGCGGGGCTGGTCGGCCAGGCGATCGCCAAGCCCGGCCGCACCGAGCGCGGGCTGTTCACGCGGCTGCCCGCCTGGGAGGAGGCCGCCCCCCGGCCCGAGCCCAGGCCGCATCGGCTGAGCGAAGCGGACGCGCTCGCCCGCCTCGCTGACCTCGTCGGCCAGGGGGCCGAACCGCGCGAGGGGCAGCGCCGCTACGCCGCCGCCGCCGCGCGCGCGTTCGATCCGCGCGACGCGCCCGGCCGGCCGGGCGTGGTGCTGGCGGAGGCG
>Ga0325400_1000185_pt1 | contig 41897 bp, 51 predicted proteins | sample PopdelMetagenome_2_FD_205662 | JGI IMG/M metagenome (GOLD analysis project Ga0325400, IMG submission 205662) | Populus deltoides microbial communities from Bellville, Georgia, United States - Xylem-PdKOR-R1 | ecosystem: Host-associated > Plants > Phyllosphere > Stem > Wood/Secondary xylem... | reverse complement strand
CGGAAGCATCGCCGCAGAGCGGACAGGAGATGAGGCCGCCAGCCGCCTGATCCTCGTAGGAGGCGCCGGACGCGAACCACGCCTCGAACACATGATCCCGGCCGCAACGGAGGTCGAAGGCGATCACGACATCGCCTCTACCGGCGGAATGGCCCTGCGGTGCGCGATCACCGGCACGCGCGCCCGCGCCGCCGCGACGCAACCCTGATCGATCTCCGCGAAGGCGAGGCCGGGCGCATCGCCCATGTCGAGCAGGACCTCGCCCCAGGGATCGACGACGAGCGAGTGGCCGAACGTCTCGCGTCCGTCCGCGTGCCCGCCCGCCTGCGCCGCCGCCACCACGAAACAGGCATTCTCCACCGCGCGGGCGCGCAGCAGCAGGTGCCAGTGCGCGAGCCCGGTGGGACGGGTAAAGGCGGCGGGCACGGACAACACGGTCGCCCCCGCCCCGCTTAGGGCGGTGAACAGCGCGGGAAAGCGCAGGTCGTAGCAGATGGCCAGTCCCATCCGGCCCAGCGGCGGATCCGTCACGACCGCCGCGTCGCCCGCGACATAGGTCGCCGATTCACGCCAGCTCCCGCCGTCCCCCAGGTCCACGTCGAACAGGTGCAGCTTGTCGTAGCGCGCGCGGATGGCGCCCGCGTTGTCGATCACGTAACCGCGATTGGCCAGCCGGCCGTCCGGCCGCCGTATCGCCAGCGAGCCCAGATGGACCCACAGGCCCGCCCGCGCCGCCGCGTCGCGCACGGCCGCCAGCACGCGGTCGCCCCCCTCGTCCGTCAGCGACGCGGCGGCGCTCGCCCGATCGCGGTCGAGCAGGTTGGACATCTCGGGCGTGAACAGCATCGCGGCGCCCCCGGCGGCGGCGCGCGCCACCGCGTCGACCAACTCGGCGGCGTTGCGGGCGGGATCGATGCCCGTGCAGGTCTGAAGAACGGCGGCGCGTGTCACGCCAGGAGCGGGTCCAGCCCGCCGCGCGCGTCCAGCGCCACCAGGTCGTCGCAGCCGCCGACGTGCCGCCCATCGATGAAGACCTGGGGCACGGTGGTACGCCCGCCCGCGCGATCGATCATCTCGGCCCGACCGGCCGCGTCGAAGGTCACGTCGCGTTCGTCGGGCGTCACGCCCTTCGACCGCAGCAGTCGCAGCGCGCGGGTGCAGTAGGGGCAAAAGGCCTTGGTGTAGATTTCGACGCTCGCCATGGGGCGGAGGTGTGGCGGCCGCCCCCGCTTGTCAATCGACGCGCACGCCCGCCCCGTCCAGCACACGCGCCCAGCACAGGATCGTGACCGACGCGGCGCCCGCCTTCAACAGCGTGCCGACGGCCGCGTCGGCGGTGGCGCCCGTCGTGTACACGTCGTCCACGAGCCCGATCCGGCGCCCCGCGATCCGCGCCCGCCCGGCAGGGGACACGGCGAAGACGCCGCGCACCGCGCGCCGCCGCTCGGCGGGGCCGGCACCGCGCAGGGAGGGCGTGGCGCGCGTGCGAACCAGCGCCTCGTGATCCCAGTATCGGCCCGTCCGCCGCCCGACCGCCGCGGCGATCAGCGCCGCCTGATTGAAGCCGCGCGACCAGAGGCGCCAGTGGTGGAGGGGAACGGGCACCAGCATGTCCACGTCCGCCGGGACGAGTGGCGCCAGGTAGCGCGCCATGACGCGCGCAGCCCCCGTCCGCCCGCCGTATTTCAGCGCCAGCGCGAGGGCGGCCGATCGCTCGTCATAGGCGACGGCGGCGCGTATGCCCGCGTGGCGCGGCGGGCGGGCCAGACAGGCGGCGCAGCACGCCCCCGCCTGCGGCTCGACGGCGAACGGTCGGCCGCAGCGCGCGCACCAGGGCGGAGCCAGGAATCGCATCGCGCCCCAGCAGGCGGCGCAGAAGCGATCGTCCTCCGTCTGCACGTCGCCGCACCCGGGGCAGCGCGGCGGCAGCACGAGGTCGGCGGCGTAGCGCAACGCACGCAGGGGAAGCGCGATGGCCGGGGAGACTGGCACGCGACGGAGCTTGTGCCGGCCGCCGAGCCCCGGCAAGTCCCGTCCGTGCCGGATACCCCGAACGACCCCGAGATCTTCGACCGCGCGGCCCGTCGCCTGCGCCGCGACCGCGCGGCGCTCCGCTTCGCGAACTATGATTTCCTGCGCGCCGCGATGCTGGACGGCATCGGCGAGCGGTTGGACAGCGTGAAGCGTCCGTTTGCCGACGTGCTCGAGATCGGCAGCTTCGCCGGTGACTGGCCCGGCCCACCCGACGCGCGGGTGACGCGCACGGACGCGGGCGCCGCCTTCGCCGGCGCGGCGGGGGGCACGCAGGCGGACGAGGACCGGCTACCCTTCGCGTCCGCCAGCTTCGACCTGATCGTCAGCGCGGGCGTGCTGGACCAGGTGGGCGACCTGCCCGGCGCCCTGATCCAGGCGCGACGCCTGCTCCGGCCCGATGGGCTGTTCCTGGGGGCGTTCGCGGGCGGCGCCAGCTTGGGCACGCTCCGCCGCGCGCTGCTGGTGGCCGAGCCCGACAGGCCGGCGGCGCGCGTGCACCCGATGGTGGACGTGCACTCGGCCGGCGATCTGCTGATGCGCGCAGGATTCGCATTGCCCGTGGCGGACGTGGAAACGCTGAACGTCCGCTATTCCGGGCTCGGCCGGCTGCTGGACGACCTGCGCGGCAGCGCGTCGTCCAACGTGCTGCACGGGCGTCGGGCGCTTACCCGCGCGACGCTGGCGCGCGCGGCGGCGGCGTTCGGGGCGCAGGCGGACGCGGACGGGCGGACGACCGAGCGGTTCGACCTGGTCTTCCTGACGGGCTGGGCGCCCTCCCCCGACCAGCCGAAGCCGGCCGCGCGCGGCAGCGGCCGGACCTCCCTGGCCGACGCGCTTCGCCGCTTTCCGGATGAACGGATCTCCTGATCCCCGCCGGCCAGGATACCCGTCGGCGTCGAGCGATCCTAACCGTCCATCTTCACGTTCAGGACAGACATCGTGGGCTTGATCTCATAGTCCAGTTCCGCCTTTGATCGAGAAAGCAGAGCGAACGATTCCGGGTCGTAGTGACCGAGTGTCATGTAAAGCAGGCCAAAGCGGTAATCGACGATGAAACGACACTCCACGTGCAATGGCTCCGCGAAGGTGTATTCCAAGAACTGCCCTTTGGTGGCTGCGTTCGCGGACCTTTGATTATGCGGCAACTCACCGTATATTTGAGCAGCGGACATGACAGCCGGCGCCGCCGATCCCTGACGGCTGGTCCCACCGTCGGTCGAGTAAGGCAGATACCCGTTCTCGTTCTGGTGTATCGACCGCGTGGAGCCCTTCATGCCCTCCAAGGTCGCGTACACCGACGAATAGGTGAAGGACAGTCCCATCGTCTTCCTTATGGCCTTTAGAAGCTTGTACGTCCCCTTCTCACCTTCCAGGCACTCGTCCTCGAAGATCGGCACCTGCCTGTCGTGATGCATCGAGTCCCGGAAGTTCAGGGTTCCGACGTAGCTGCTCGCACCGCAGTCGTTGAACAGCTTTCGCCGATCGGACGTGAATTTTCCACTACCGCTGCTGGACGCGTCGAGGCTTACCGCTCGGAATGGCATCTTCGTCTCCCTGTTCCGTTATCCCCCGATCCTGCCGGGATTGCGGCACAGTTCAACAGATCACAGCTGCGCCGTCGAGCCCCCCACCTTCACGCCGCCTTCTTCAGGTGGCGCCGACCCAGCAATTCCGCGATCTGGACCGCGTTGAGCGCCGCGCCCTTGCGGAGGTTGTCGGACACGCACCACAGCGACAGGCCGTTGTCGACGGTCGGGTCCTCGCGGACGCGGCTGATATAGGTGGCGTACTCGCCCACGCACTCGACGGGGGTGACGTAGCCGCCGTCCTCGCGCTTATCGACCAGCATCACGCCCGGCGCCTCGCGCAGGATCGACTGCGCCTCCTCGGCCGACAGCTCCTCCTCGAACTCGATGTTGATGGCCTCCGAATGGCCGACGAACACGGGCACGCGCACGCAGGTGGCCGTCACCTTGACCTTGGGGTCGAGGATCTTCTTGGTTTCCACCACCATCTTCCATTCCTCCTTGGTGGAGCCGTCGTCCAGGAAGCTGTCGATGTGGGGGATGACGTTGAACGCGATCTGCTTGGTGAACTTCTTCGGCTCGGCCGGATCGCCGACGAAGATGTTGCGGCTCTGCTCGAACAGCTCGTCCATGCCCGTCTTGCCGGCGCCCGACACGGACTGGTAGGTCGCGACCACCACGCGCTTGATCCGGGCGCGGTCGTGCAGCGGCTTCAGCGCGACCACCATCTGCGCGGTCGAGCAGTTGGGATTGGCGACGATGTTCTTCACGCGGTAGCCGTCGATGGCCTCGGCGTTCACCTCCGGCACGATCAGCGGCACGTCCGGGTCCATGCGGTAGAGCGAGCTGTTGTCGATCACCGTGCAGCCGGCCGCCGCGAACTTTGGCGCGTAGACCTTCGTCGCCTCGCTGCCGATGGCGAACAGCGCCATGTCCCAGCCGGCGGGGTCGAAATGCTCGATGTTCTTGACGGTCAGCGTGCGTCCGCTCTCGCCGTAATCCACTTGGTCGCCCGTGCTGCGGCTGGAGGCCAGCACGGCGATCTCGTCCGCCGGGAAGTCCCGCTCGGCCAGGATGTTCAGCATCTCGCGCCCGACATTGCCCGTGGCACCCGCCACGACCACCCTGTACCCCATATCACTCGCTCCTGCTGCGCCGCGGGGCTCGCCTAGCGACCCGCGGTACGGCCGTACAGCCTGTCAGCCGCCCGCGGGGGTGGACGCGTCCGGCTTGTTCTTCACCGTCCGGTCCAGGAAGCGCAGGATGGTGTGCCACAAATGCTCGCTCACGCCCGGCCCGCCGACGCGGTGCGTGTAGCCGGGGTAGAACATCATCTCGAACGGCGTGTCGGTGCGCTGCATCCTCGCGGCGAAGGCCGTACTGTTGTCCAGGAACACGTTGTCGTCGGCCATGCCGTGGATCAGGAGCAGCGGGTCCCTGATCTTCTGCGCGTCCGCCACCGCGCCCGAGCCGGCATAGGCGGCCGCGTCGGCGACGGGCGAGCCCATATAGCGCTCGGTATAGTGGGTGTCATAGAGCCCCCACTCCGTCACCGGCGCGCCCGACACGGCGGCGGCGTAGACGCCCGGATTTTTCTCCAGCATCTTGATCGACATGTAGCCGCCGTAGGACCAGCCATAGGTGGCGACGCGCGCGGGATCGACGAAGGGCAAAGACTTCAGGTAGTTCGCGCCGGCGAGCTGGTCGTCCACCTCCACCGAGCCCATGGCGCGGTAGATCTGGTCCTCGAAGGCCTTGCCGCGATTGTAGCTGCCGCGGTTGTCAATCTGGAAGAAGATCCAGCCCTGGTCCACGAGGTACTGCGGCAGCGCGCCCTGCCAGCCGCGCGTCACCTGCTGGCCCGTGCCCGGACCGCCGTAATGCTGGAAGAAGACCGGGTATTTCTTTCCCGGCTCCAGCGGTGGGGCGATCATCTCCCAGTAGAGGTCGGAGCCGTCGGCGGCCTTGATCGTGCCGAACTTCGTCTCGCGATGCCGCGCCAGGAAGGGGGCGTAGGGGTGGTCGCCGGCCACGCGGTTCTCGTTGATCCAGCTCAGCCGCTTGCCGCCCGCGTCGGCGAGGTAGCTCTGGGGCGGCTGGTTCGGGGCCGAGCGCGTGACGATCAGACGGGTGGACGCGCCGTCCATGGTGGCGCCGTTGGTGAAACCGCGCTCGGTCAGCCGGGTCACGCTGCCTGGCCGCTTCAGGTCGAGCGAGTAGACGTGGCTCTCCAGCACGTCGTCCTTGGTGCCCGTGAACCAGACACGGCCTTTCGCTTCATCCACGCCCACCAGCCCGGTCACGACCCAGGGCCCCTTGGTCACCTGGGTCCAGCGGCCGGCGCGATAGAGGTAGAGGTGGCTGTAACCGTCGCGCTCCGAGTTCCAGAGCAGGCTGCCGTCCTTCATCGGGTGGTAGGCGCTGGTCAGGTTGAGCCAGCTCCGCTCGCCTGAGCGCTCGGTGAACAGCACGGTGGACCGGCCCGTCGCCGGGTCGACCGACAGCATGTCGAGCCGCTTCTGATCGCGCGTCTGGCGCTGAACCAGCAGCGTGCGGCCGTCGGGCGTCCAGTCGACGCGCGCGAGATAGATGTCGCGGTCTGGGCCGAGGTCGACCTTCACCTGGCCCCCGCCGTCGGGGCGCATGACGTAGAGATCGACCAGCACGTTGGGCGTGCCGGCGGCCGGGTAGCGCTGCTCGTAGGTCTTGGTCCCGTCCGCGCCGATGGCCGCGCGGACCGAAACCTTGACCGGCGCCTCGTCGAACCGCTCTACCGCGATCAGCTTGTCGTCGGGCGACCACCAATAGCCGGTGCGGCGGTCCATCTCCTCCTGCGCCACGAACTCGGCCTCGCCGAAGTGCACCGTGCCGCCGCCGCCGCTGGTGACGGCGCGCGAGGCATCACCGGACAATGGCTGGACGTGGAGGTTCTGGTCGCGGACGAAGCTCAGATACGTGCCGCCGGGCGACACGGCGGGGTTCAGCTCGCCGCCGGGCGTCTCGGTCAGGCGGCGCACGTTGCCGGTCAGGTCGGCCAGGTAGAGGTCGCCGTCGAGCGGGACCAGGATGGACTTGCCGTCGGGCGCCCACTCGTACGCCACGATGCCGCGCGAGCCGGCGATGCGCGCGCGCTCGCGCTGCATCTTCTCGGCCTCCGACAGCTCGGCGCCGGTGCCGACCTTCTTCGAGTCCACCAGCATCCGCTCGACGCCCGTGCGCGTGTCGCGCGCCCACAAGTCCAGCCGCTCGCGCTCGTCGGCGCGCGGGCGGAGCGAGGTGAGCAGGCTGCCGTCCGGCGACAGGCGCACGGCGCGCGGCTGGGGGCCCGACAAATCGGGGCTGCCGAACACGCGGGCCAGCGTCAGCCGCCCATCCTGCGTTGCCGCTGCCGTCGCCGGGGCGGTCGCCGCACCCTGCGCGCCGTCAGCGGCCAAGGCGGCGGTTCCCGTCGAGCAGAGGGCAAGTGCCAACAACCATGCGCGCATCCCGATCCGTCCCCGTGCGGCCGCCCGCGCGGATCGGCGGGCGTCTCCGGCGCGGCTTATCGCGGCGGGCGGGCGCGTCGTAAAGCCGGCCTGCAAGAGAAAGGGCGCCGTTCCTGCCGGAACGACGCCCTCCTCCAAGCCCTCAGGCTCGCCGGATCACTCGGCGGCGGCGACGGTGCCCCTGGCCGGGCGCGGGTCGCGGCGCTCGGCGATGCGGGCGGCCTTGCCGGTGCGGCCGCGCAGGTAATAGAGCTTGGCGCGACGCACCGCACCCTTGCGCACCACCTCGATGGAATCGATGTTGGGCGAGTAGAGCGGAAACACGCGCTCCACGCCCTCGCCGAAGCTCAGCTTGCGCACGGTGAAGCTCGACCCCATGCCCTTGTTCGAGCGCGCGATGCACACGCCCTCGTACGCCTGGACGCGGGTGCGGTCGCCCTCGACCACCTTGACGCCGACCTTCAGCGTGTCGCCGGGACGGAACTCGGGGATAGCACGGTTGGCGGTCAGCTTCTGGATCTGCTCGGCCTCGAGCTGCTGGATCAGGTTCATCTCAACTCTCACCTTCGCGCCGCGCGCCAGAGGGCGACCGGACCCGAGCGTCCCCTCGACGCTCCCACAGGTCCGGCCGCCTTAGCCGAGTGTCGGTTTCCGCCCTGGACTGACGCCAGGCGGCTACCGCCGCGTGATCCCCCGACCGCAGCACCTCGGGGATCGCGCGCCCCTCCCACAACTGCGGTCGGGTATAGTGGGGATATTCCAGAAGGCCGCTCTCGAAGCTCTCCTCGTCCCCGCTGGAAGCGGCGCCCATTACGCCGGGGAGCAGGCGGACGCAAGCGTCCAGCAGCACCATGGCCGCCGCCTCGCCGCCCGACAGCACATAGTCGCCGATCGACAGCTGCTCCACGTCGCGCGCCTGGAACAGGCGCTCGTCGAACCCCTCGAACCGGCCGCAGATCAGCGTCAGGCCGGGGCCGGCCGCCAGTTCGCGCACGCGCGCCTGGGTGAGCGGCGCACCACGCGGAGTAAGCGCCACGGCGGGCCCCGGCCCGCGCTCCGCGTCGAGGGCGGCGGCCACCACGTCGGCGCGCAGCACCATGCCCGCGCCGCCGCCCGCAGGCGTATCGTCCACAGTTCGGTGTCGGTCGACGGCGTGGTCGCGGATGTTGGCGGCCCTGAGCGACCACAACCCCTGCTCCAGCGCGCGGCCCGCCAGCGCGTGGCCCAGCGGGCCGGGGAACATGGCGGGGTAGAGGGTGAGGACCGTCGCCGCGAAGGCGGGGCGCGACGCGGTCACGGCGTCGACGTCGGATCGACGGCGAAGTCGAGCACCTGGAGCGACAAGGCCGGGGTGGGTGCGCGCTGGACACGGCCCGCCACGCGACCGCGCGCGCAGGACCACAGGAACGTCCCCTCCATCGCGGAGAGGGGATTGATCGCCTGGTCCGCCGGACAGTCGCCGACCTGCGCCTTGACGGCCGCGATCTCCGCGCGGCGGCGGGCGGCGTCGCGGTCGAGCAGGACGTTCACCGCCAGCGGCGCGGCGGTGGCGTCGCCCGCGATCCAGGCGCGCCTCGCGGCGGCATAGGCCCCTGCCAGCCCATCCGACACGGGCACCGGCCGCTCGGGCGCCTCGCCCGCCATCTTCAGCATCCGCAGCGCGTCGAGCGCGGGGCGGCCGGCGCCGGCGTAGGTGCGGTTGGCGAAGGCGAACACCCCCACGCTGCTGTCGGGCAGCAGCATGACGATGGAGCCGTAGCCGGGATAGCCGCCGCTGTGCTGGACGATCCGTCCCGCAAGGCAATCCTCCACCACCGACCACCCCTGCGCGTAGGCGACGGGCGTGCGGCAAGTGCCGCCGCCGGGCAGCGGCCGCTCGGCTACCGTCACGAAGTTCGCGCCCTCCACGATGCCGCGCACCGTCGCGCGGCGCACGGGTCCTGCGTCGGCCCCGTCGCGTGCCGGCCAGGCGGAGAGCAGGAAGGCGACCCAGCGGGCATAGTCCCGCGCCGTGGTCTCTACGCCGCCCATCGCGCCGAACGCGCCGTCGGCCATGTCCGGCTCGCGCACCCAGGCTCCATCCTGCCAGCGGTAGCCGAACGCGCGGGTGGCGGGCGGACTGGCGAACACGTCGTAGCCGGTGGATGCCATGCCCAGCGGCACCATGATCCGGCCGCGGATATAGTCCTGGTAGCGCGTGCCCGACACGTTGGAGACGATCCGGCCCAGCGTGGCGTAGCCCAGGTTTGAATATTCCATCTGCAGGCCTGGCGCCTGCGCGAAGGGCACGCCCGCCCTCAGCATCGCGGTGAAGCCGGCGTCCGACAGCGGCTGCTGCCGGTCGCCCCAGGGATTGTCCTCAACGTAGCCGGCGGTGTGGTGGAGGAGGTCGGCCACCGTGATCCGGCGGCTGTCGGCGGTCGGATAGCGCCACCCCGCCATCTCCGGCACGTAGCGCTCCGCCGGCTGGTCCAGCGACAGCCGCCCCTCGTCGCGCAGCTTCAGGATCGCCAGCGCGGTGAAGGCCTTGCTCATGGAGGCGATGCGGAAGCGCGTGGCGCCCGTCACGGCGGGTCCGCCCACCTGTGCGGCACCCAGACCGCGGATCAGTACCGGGCGGCCGTCCTTTACCACGCCGAACACGAGACCGGGCACGTGGTTCGCGCGCATCCACTCATCGAACACCGCCGTCAGCCGGGGCGCCAGCGCCTCGACCGAGGCGGGCGCGGGCGCGGGCGCGGGCGCGGGCGGCGGCGCCTGCTGCGCGGCGAGCGGCGCTGCGGGGGATGCGGCGGCGAGCGCCGCGGCGAACGACAGGTGACGGATCATGGACGGGTCCTCCGGCCCGAACTGTTGAACGGCCGCCGTGCCCACCGCAAGACCGGCTATCGTCGGCGAAAGGTAACGCAGGGCAACCCATCACCCCGGTCCGCGTTCGCGCATCATGATCGACTGCGCCGTGATCGGAGCCGGGCCGGCAGGGCTCACCGCCGCCGTCTACCTGGCGCGCTTCGGCCTGTCGGTGGGGCTTTTCGACAGCGGATCGGCGCGGGCGGCGACCATTCCGTGCACGCGCAACGTGCCGGGCTTTCCGGACGGCATCGCCGGGGCCGAGCTGCTGGCCAGGATGCGCGACCACGCCGCCCGCTACGGCGCCGCGGTGGAGCGGGCGGAGGTGACGGCGCTGGCGGTGACGGACGGCGGCTTCCGGCTCGAACACGCGGGCGGCGAGGTCCGCGCGCGCGCCGTGCTGCTGGCGACGGGCGTGGTCAACCGGCGGCCGCCGATGGACGACGGGCTGCACGACCGGGCGGTCGCGGCCGGGCTGATCCGATACTGCCCGGTGTGCGACGGGTTCGAGGTGACGGACAAGCGCGTGGCCGTGATCGGCGCGGGTGACCACGGCACGCGCGAGGCGCTGTTCCTGCGCAGCTACACGCGCGACGTGACGCTGGTGAGCCCCGAGGCAGAGACAGGGCTGAGCCCCGAGTGCGAGCGCAAGCTGGACGAGGCGGGCGTGGCGCGCGTCGCGGGGCCGGCGGGCGGATGGGCGACGGAGGGGGAGCGGATCGCGTTCGACACCGCGCGCGGGCGGCTGGCGGTGGACAGCGTGTACCCAGCGCTGGGGTCGCACATCCGGTCGGAGCTGGCGGTGGCGGCGGGGGCGCGCGCGACGGACGAGGGCTGCCTGGAGGTGGACGACCACCAGCGGACCAGCGTGCCGGGCCTGTTCGCGGCGGGCGACGTGGTGAAGGGGCTGGACCAGATCAGCCACGCGGTCGGCGAGGCGGGCGTGGCCGCCACCACCATCCGCAACCACCTGGACGAGCTGCGGCCCCTGCGCCGATAGGCCCCGACCGGAGGCGCGTCGCTAGGCGTCGAGGTAGGCGGGGTCGGCGACCAAGCGCTCGGGCGACCATTCGGGTACGGCGGCGGGCGTCATGGGGAGCATGACGAGGCGGCCGTCGGGGCGTTTGACCTCCACCACGTCGCCGGCCCCGAAGTTCTCCACCGCCACCACGCGGCCGGCGGGCGCGCCGTCGGGGGTCACGACGGGCAGCCCGATCAGGTCGGCGTGGTAGTACTCGCCCTCGCCCAGCGGAGGCAGCTCGGCGCGGGGCACGGTGAGCATCGTGCCGCGGAGCGCCTCGGCGGCGGTGCGGTCGGGGACCTCGCGGAAGTTGGCGATGTTGCCGCGTATCGACGTGCAGTTCAGGGCGCCGCCGTTGAAGGTCCGATACGGACCTATATCGTCCGTGAAGAGCTTGAGCTTCACCGCGCCGCCGACGCCGTGGGCGCCGGCCACGACGGCGAGCGTCACCGTGTCGGGGTCGCGAGCGGCCGGCGCGTCACTCGCCGGGCGAGTCCTCGGTTCCGTCGGGGGCGTCGTCGGCGCCTTCCGCGGGTTCCTGCGACGAGACGCCGCGGTTGGGGGCTTCGGCGAGGCCATCGGTGTCGTTCTCGCGGGGGTCGGTCATCGGCGCGTCCTCCTGTATGGACAGGCAGAACGCGCCGACGGCCGACCGGTGCCCGTTACGCCTCGGCGGTCTCGGTCGTCTCGGTCGGAGCCGCGGCGGCCGCCTCGGCGGCGGCGGCCTTCTCAGCGCGCTCCTCGGCCCGCTCCTTGGCCTTCTCGCCCGGCTCGCCCTTCTTGGGGTTGGAGCGCGCCGCGCGCTCGCGCACGCCCGCCTGGTCCAGGAAGCGCGCCACGCGGTCGGTGGGCTGCGCGCCCACGCCCAGCCAGTGCTTGGCGCGCTCGGCGTCGAGCACCACGCGGTTCTCCGCGTCCTTGGCGAGCAGCGGGTTGTAGTTGCCGATCTTCTCGATGAAGCGGCCGTCGCGGGGCGAACGGGCGTCCGCCACGACGATGCGGTAATAGGGACGCTTCTTGGAGCCGCCGCGCGACAGCCGGATGCTGAGAGCCATTCTTTCTTCCTTCGCTTAAACGTCTACGGTTACTTGAACTTCTTGGCCGGAAGGCCGGGCAGGCCGCCGCCGGGTAGGCCGGGAAGCCCCTTCCCCGCCTGGCCCATCATCTGGCCGAGCTCGGGGCCGCCCAGCGCGTTGCCCAGGCCCGCCATGCCGCCGCCCGGACCGCCCTTGCCCAGCATCGCCATCAGGCCCTTGATGCCGCCCATCTTGCGGATCTTCTTCATGGCGTTGGCCATCTCGAGCTGCATCTTCATCAGCTTGTTGACGTCCTGCACCGTGGTGCCCGAGCCCTTGGCGATCCTGATCTTGCGCTTGGCGTTGATGAGTTCCGGCTTGGCGCGCTCCTTGGCGGTCATGGAGCCGATCATGGCGTCCATGTGGACCAGGATCTTCTCGTCCACCGCGCCCGACTTCATCGCGGCCTGCGCGCCCTTCATGCCTGGCATCATGCCGGCCAGCGCGCCCAGGCCACCCATGCGGCGCATCTGGGCCAGCTGGGAGCGGAGGTCGTTCATGTCGAACTGGCCCTTGGCCAGCTTGGCCGCGACGCGCTCCGCGTCCTCCTGCTGGATCGTCTCGGCCGCGCGCTCGACCAGCGACACCACGTCGCCCATGCCCAGGATGCGGCCGGCCACGCGCTCGGGATGGAACGCCTCCAGCGCGTCGGGCTTCTCGCCCGTGCCGGCGAACTTGATCGGCTTGCCGGTGACGGCGCGCATCGAAAGTGCTGCACCGCCGCGCGCGTCGCCGTCCATCCGCGTCAGCACCACGCCCGTCAGCGGGACCTGATCGGAGAAGTTCTGCGCGACGTTGACCGCGTCCTGACCCGTCAGCGAGTCGACGACGAGCAGGATCTCCTGCGGCGTCGCGATGTCGGCGACGGCGCGCATCTCGTCCATCAGCGCCTGGTCGACGTGGAGGCGACCCGCCGTGTCGAGCATCAGCACGTCGAAGCCCTGGAGCTTCGCCGCCTGGAGCGCGCGGCGCGCAATGTCCACGGGCTGCTGCCCCTGGATCACGGGCAGCGTCTGGACCTCCACCTGGGTGCCCAGCGTCGCGAGCTGCTCCTGCGCGGCCGGACGGTTCACGTCCAGCGAGGCCATCAGCACCTTCTTGCGCTCGCGCGTGGACAGGCGGCGCGCGATCTTGGCGGTGGTGGTGGTCTTGCCCGAGCCCTGGAGCCCGACCATCATCACCACCGCCGGGGGCGACACGTCGAGCATCAGCTCGGCCGCGTCTCCGCCCAGCGTCTCGACCAGCTGATCGTGGACGATCTTGACCACCTGCTGGCCCGGCGTGACCGAGCGAAGCACGTTCTGGCCGATGGCGGCCTCGGTCGCCTTGTCCACGAAATCGCGTGCCACGGGGAGCGCCACGTCGGCCTCGAGCAGCGCGACCCGCACCTCGCGCATGGCGGCGCGCACGTCGGCCTCCGTCAGAGCGCCGCGGCCGCGCAGGCGGTCGAACACCCCGCCTAAGCGGTCGCTGAGCGATTCGAACATGGGCCACGACCTCCGGACACTATCCACGGAAACGCGAAAAACGCCGGCGGGCGAAACCTCGCCGGCCAGCGCGGCGCCCGCCCGAAGCGGTGCGCCCATATCCCACGTTCCGCGAACGAAACGGCGGGTCCGGTAGCGCATCCCGTCCCGCGCGGCAAGCGCGGGCATGGGCTCGGACAGGTGGGTGCGTTAACCTGTCATATACCCGCCGATGGCACATCCGGGGCATCGATCGGGGCGGGACGAAGCGGATGGCGACGGACGAGGCACGATCGACGGCAGCGGTGCGGAGCTTCTCCGGTGCGGTGACGGGGGCCGCGATCCTGCTGTTCGCGGCCCTGGCGGCCGCCGTGCTAGGCGGGGTCGCGGCGGACGCGGCGGGACACCGGACGTTGTCGGTGGCGCTGATCCTGAACATCGCGCTGATCCTGTTCGGCTGGTTTCGCCAGCGCCGGCTGGCGCGCGCGGCGGCGGAGGCGGGCGCGCGGGCTGCAACGCTGGCGGAGCGCGACGCGCTGACGGGCCTGCTCAACCGCAACGCGCTGGTGATCGAGGGCGCGGCGCTGATCCGCCAGGCGGCGGCGCGCCGCGGGGCTGCGGCGGTGCTGATGCTGGACCTGGACCGGTTCAAGCCGGTGAACGACGCGCACGGCCGCGCGGCGGGTGACCGGCTGCTCCGGCTGGCGGCGGCGGAGGTCCAGGCCGCGCTGCCCGCGGGCGCGCTGGTGGCGCGGCTGGGCGGCGACGAGTTCGCGTGCGTCGTGCCTTTCGATCCGCCTTCCGACCCCGGAGAGCGCGCGGCGGCGGACGGGTGGGCGGCGCAGATCGTGGCGCGGCTCGGCCGCCCGTTCGAGGCGGACGGCGGCGCGCTCTACGTCGGCGCCTCGGTGGGCGTCGCGCGGTCCGACCGGGACGGCGGCGACGTCGACGCGCTGCTGCGCGCGGCCGAGATCGCCATGTATGCCGCCAAGGACGCCGGACGCGGCCGCCACCTGTGGTTCGAGCCCGGGCTGGAGCACGCGCTGCGCGCCCGGCACGAGATGGAGCGCGACCTGCGCGCCGCGGTGGCCGGGGACGAGCTGGTGCCCTTCTTCGAGCAGCAGGTGGAGTTGGCGACCGGTCGGCTGACGGGATTCGAGGTGCTGGCGCGCTGGGAGCATCCGGTGCGCGGCGCGGTGCCGCCCGACCGGTTCATCCCCGTGGCCGAGGCCGCCGGGCTGATCGGCGACCTGTCGCTGTCGCTGATGCGCCGCGCCTTCCTGACCGCGCGCGACTGGGACGCGGGCCTCACCCTGTCGGTCAACATTTCGGCCGTGCAGCTGCGCGACGCGTGGCTGGCGCAGAAGATCATCCGTACGCTGACCGAGACGGGCTTCGCCGCGCACCGGCTGGAGGTGGAGGTGACGGAGAGCGCGCTGTTCGGCAACACGGCGCTGGCGCGGTCCACGGTCGCCAGCCTGAAGAACCAGGGCATCCGCGTGGCGCTGGACGATTTCGGCACGGGCTATTCCAGCCTGGCGCACCTGCGCGCGCTCCCCTTCGACCGAATCAAGATCGACCGCAGCTTCGTGACGGGGCTGTGCGACCGGCCGGAGAATGCGGCCATCGTGACCGCCATCGCGCGCATGGGCGAGAGCCTGAACATGGCCGTCACCGCCGAGGGGATCGAGGACGCCGCCACCGCCGAGCGGCTGCTGGCCATGGGGTGCGAGCGCGGCCAGGGCTATCGCTACGGCCGGCCGCTGAGCGCGGCGCACGCCCGGCGGCTGCTGGCCGAGCGGCAACTGCTGAGCGCGCCGGCCGGGCCGCGGGCGGCCAGGCCCCTGCCCTTCCCCCTCCGCCGCGCGGGGTGACGACCGCGATCACCAGTGAGTAGACTAGGATTGGCGCTCGGCCTATCTGCGCGGCCATGTCGCCGCTCACAGGGCCAGAGGTGGTCAACCTCGGCTGCCGCCTGAACATCGCGGAGGGCGCGGCGATCGCCCGTCTGCTGGGCGAGCGCGACGTGGCCGTGGTCAATAGCTGCGCCGTCACCGACGCCGCGGTGAAGCAGACGCGCGCCGCCATCCGCGCCTTGCGCGCCGAGCGGCCCGGCGCCGAGCTGATCGTCACGGGCTGCGCCGCGCAGGTGGACCCGCACGGCTTCGCCGCGATGGCGGAGGTGGACCGGGTGATCGGCAACGCGGACAAGCCGGACCCGGCCGTGTGGGCGGGCGCAGCGGCCAGGGGCGTTTGGCACGCGCCGGCGGTGGCCGCGGGCTCCGACCGGTCGCGCGCCGTCCTTGAGGTGCAGAACGGGTGCGACCACGCCTGCACCTTCTGCGTCATCCCGGCCGGGCGCGGCCCGGCGCGCTCCGCGGACGCGGACGCGGTGGTAGCGCGCGCGGCGGCGCTGGTGGCGGACGGGCACCGGGAGCTGGTGCTGACGGGCGTGGACCTGACGAGCTGGCGCTCGGCCGGCGGCGCTGGATTGGGCGTGCTGGTGGATCGGCTGCTGAGGGATACGCGCGTCGAGCGGCTGCGGCTGTCCTCGCTCGACCCAGCGGAGGTGGACGACCGGCTGTTCGACCTCCTGGCGCACGAGGCGCGCGTGCAGCCGCACGTGCACCTTTCCTTCCAGGCGGGCGACGACATGGTGCTGAAGCGGATGCGGCGGCGGCATTCGCGCGGGCAGGCGGTGCGGCTGGTGGAGCGGCTGAAGGCCGCGCGGCCCGAGGCGGCGGTGGGCGCGGACCTGATCGCCGGCTTCCCGACCGAGACGGACGCGATGTTCGCCAACACGCTGGCGCTGCTGGACGAATGCGACGTGGTGCACGCGCACGTGTTTCCCTACTCCGCCAAGGCGGGGACGCCGGCCGCGCGGATGCCGCAGGTGCCGATGCCCGTCCGCCGCGCGCGCGCCGCCGCCCTGCGCGACGCGGCGGGGGCGCGGCGCGCGCGCTGGCTCGGCACGCTGATGGGCAGCCGGCAGCGCGTGCTGGTGGAGCGGCCGGGCACGTCCGGCCGCGCCGGCAACTTCGCCGTCGTCCGCCTGCCCCCCTCGCCCCCCGGAACCGTCGTCGCCGCGCGCGTGATTGCCGCCACCGACACCGACCTCGAAGGCTGTATCGAATGACCGACCGATCCTGGCACGACAAGCTGCTCGGCGGATTCCGCCGCACGTCCGACCGGCTGGTCGGCAACCTGGCGGGCCTGGGCGGGGCCAGGCTGGACGACGCCACGCTGGACGAGGTGGAGGAGGCGCTGATCGCGTCGGACCTGGGCACGGGCACGGCGGCGCGTGTGCGCGGCCGGCTGGCCGAGGGGACGTTCGAGCGCAACATGGAGGAGCTGGGCATCCGGCTGGTCGTGGCCGAGGAGGTGGAACGTGCCCTGAAGAAAGTGGCGCAACCCCTAGAGATCAGCGCCTTTCCCCGGCCGCAGGTGATCCTGGTGATCGGGGTCAACGGGTCGGGCAAGACCACCACCATCGCCAAGCTGGCGCACCTGTTCCTGGAACAGGACTACGGCGTGATGTTGGCGGCGGGCGACACGTTCCGCGCGGCCGCCATCGGCCAGCTCGCGACCTGGGCCGAGCGGGTCGGCGTGCCCATCGTGGCGGGCAAGGAGGGCGGCGACGCGGCGGGCATCGTCTACGAGGCCGTCAAGCAGGCGACCGCGACGGGCATCGACGTGCTGATCGTGGACACGGCCGGCCGGCTCCAGAACAAGCGCGAGCTGATGGACGAGCTGGCCAAGGTGCGGCGCGTGCTGGGCCGGCTGAACCCGGAGGCGCCGCACGACGTGGTGCTGGTGCTGGACGCGACCACGGGCCAGAACGCGCTGAACCAGATCGAGGTGTTCCGCAACGTGGCGGGCGTGACCGGACTGGTGATGACCAAGCTGGACGGCACCGCCAGGGGCGGCGTGCTGGTGGCCGCGGCCGAGCGCTACGGCATCCCGGTGCACGCCATCGGGGTCGGCGAGGGCGTTGGCGACCTGCGCCCGTTCGACCCGGGCGAGGTCAGCCGCATCATCGCGGGCGTGGACGGGCGGATCGCGCGATGAGCGCGCCTGCGAACCAGCCGGCGAAGGGCCATGCCGGCCTGAACGCGGCCATCGACTACGGGCCGCTGGCGGTCTTCTTCGCGGTCAACGTGCTGGCGCCGGGCGAGGCGGCGCAGCGCACCTTGTGGGCGACGGGGGCGTTCATGGCGGCGTCGCTGGCGGCGATCATCGTGTCGCGCGTCAAGCTGGGGCGGGTCGCGCCGATGCTGTGGGTATCGGCGGGGCTGGTGCTGGTGTTCGGCGGGCTGACGCTCTGGTTCAACGACAACACCTTCCTGAAGGTGAAGCCGACGCTCGTCTATCTGGGCTTCGCCGCGGTGCTGGGATGGGGGCTGGCGACCAGTCGCCCCCTGCTGGAGCAGCTGTTCGGCACCGTCTATCCGGGGCTGGAGGCCGAAGGGTGGCGCAAGCTGACGCGCAACTGGGCAGTGTTCTTCGTCGTCATGGCGGTGGCGAACGAGGCGGCGTGGCGCTGGCTGGCGCCGCTGCCGCAGAGCAGCCTCACCGCCTGGTCGGCCTACAAGCTGTGGGTGGCGATCCCGGCCACCTTGCTGTTCGCGGCCGCCAACGTGCCCATGCTGCTGCGCTATGGGCTGGTGCTGGGCGATGCGAAGACGGAGGACGAGGTGCCGCCCCAGGGATGACCGCCCAGCGCCGACGAATCTGCCTTACCGCATCATGCGGGACGGACAGCCGCGCGGAAGAGACGGATCGCCCCCGGTCGTGTGATTTGATATATACTCGAACACATGAATGTTGACTTACTCCTTCGACTTGCGTCAACCGGGCATAGACGAGCGGGAGGGATGACATGTTCGACGAGGCAACTTACAAGAATACCATCACCATCATGCGATCGGAAGCTGCCACCCAGGTCGGGGCAGCACTGAAGACCAGAACCAACATCGCAACCTATCAATACACCCTGACCGCCTTCAGCGACTATGGCGTCATCGTCCTGCACATCGCCATGCCGAATTTCTACCTGCAAGGCATCCAGGTCGACAACACACTTCATGTATTCTACAAGAATGGCTACAAGCCTATGGGGCTGCGCATCATCGAGATGAAGTTCGGTGAGACATACGCGAATATGGGATGGGACAAGAGCAACAGCAACACGACCGTAACCCTGGATGCCGTTAACAAGGCCATACTCAACGTTGTGTCCGGCGGATATGGGAAGGACAATTGGAAGGATATTGTCGTCGCGTTCAGCGAGGGTTTCCGGTTCGACAAGATCAGGGACAAGGTATGCGACGGCACACCGATAGGCGGTAAAGAACTTGATTGGTCGGCACCCGGAGCAACTGTGACCCAAGGTTGATGTCGCTCGACCCGCTTCGGATCAGCGGCCCCGATCTCGATGCAGCGGGGACATCATAGGCGGATAATGCGTGTCGTCGAGTCGACTCTCTGGTACGGTGAGACGGGCCTATATCCGGCGGCGGAAAGGTTCGCGAAGGGCCGGCCGCCGGAGCCCTCTCCCCTGCGGGAGAGGGCCGGCACCGTCAATTCGCGACCGCCGCGTAGCGCTGCGACACGGCGTCCCAGTCCACCACGTCCCACCACGCCTTGAGATAGGCGGCGCGGTCGTTCTTGTAGTCGAGGTAATAGGCATGTTCCCACACGTCGTTGCCGAGCAGCGGCGTGCCGGGCTCCTTGGCGTCGTCCATCAGGGGGTTGTCCTGATTGGGGGTGGACGTGACCTTGAGCGTGCCGCCTGCGTCGGCGATCAGCCAGGCCCAGCCCGAGCCGAACTGGCCCACGCCCTTGGCGTTGAACTGTTCTTTCAGCCCGTCCAGGCCGCCGAAGTCGCGGTCGATGGCGGCCGACAGCTCGGCCGAGGGCTGGCCCCCGCCCTTTTTCATGGAGCGCCAGAAGAAGTCGTGGTTCCAATAGCCGCCGCCATTGTTGCGGACGAGCGGCGGCTGGGACGAGATGCGACCGAGGATATCCTCGATAGAGAGGCCGGAGAGCGCGGCGTCCTTCTCCACGCCCTCGTTCAGCTTATCGGTATAGGCCTTGTGATGCTTGTCGTGGTGGAGCGTCATGATCTCCTTCGAGATCGTGGGCTCAAGCGCGTCGTAATCGTAGGGCAAGGGGGGAAGCTCGAACGCCATGGGGTTCCTCCTGGTTCGGCGGGGGTAACGCCCGGCCGGCCCTAACGCTCCGAACCCGTTACGCAACCGATCCTATCAGGTCGTGGCGGCGCAAGGCGTGGCGGAACTGGTCGTAGGTGAGGCCCAGCGCCTGGGCCGTGGTGCGCTGGTTGTAGCGGTTCTCTTTCAATGAGGCGGCGAGCAGGTCGCGCTCGAAGGCGGCGACGCGGCCCTTGAAGTCGGACGGGCCGGTCTCGCAGGCCACCACCGGCGCGTCCGGCTCGACCGGAGTCGATGCCGCTGCGGGCGTCGCGCCGGGGTCCGCGCCCGTGACGTCGGACGCTCGCGCGCCGGCCGCGGGCGCCTGCCCACGCGGACGGTAGGGCGAGTGGAACGGGTCCAGCTCCACCGCGTCCACCGGCCCCTCTTCCTCCCAGCGATAAACCGCGCGCTCCACCGCGTTGCGCAACTCGCGCACGTTGCCGGGCCAGGCATGGGCACGCAGAAGCTCCGTCGCGCGCGCGCCGAAGCCGTGCCAGCGCCGACGGCCAAGCTCGGCGGCCATACGCCGGCCGAAATGGTCGGCCAGGATCGCGATGTCGCCCGGCCGCGCGCGCAGGGGGGGCAGCGTCACCACCTCGAAACTCAACCGGTCGAGCAGATCGGCGCGGAACTGGTGGCGCTCCACCTTCTCGGGCAGATGCTCGTTGGTGGCGGCCACGATGCGCACGTCGACGCGCAACGGCCGCGAAGAGCCGATGCGCGTCACCTCGCCGTACTCCACCGCGCGCAGCAGCCGGTCCTGCGCGGCCATGGAAAGCGTGCCCAGCTCGTCCAGGAAGAGCGTGCCGCCGTCCGCCTCCTCGAAACGGCCGGCGCGCGCCTTGGAGGCGCCGGTGAAGGCGCCGGCCTCGTGGCCGAACAACTCGGCCTCGATCAGCGTCTCGGGCAGGGCCGCGCAGTTCATCACGACCAAGGGCTGCGTCCAGCGCGGGGACAAACGGTGGAGCCGCTCGGCCACCAGTTCCTTGCCCGTGCCGCGCTCGCCGATGACCAGCACCGGGCGGTCGAGCGCCGCCGCACGGCTGGCGCGTTCCAGCGCGTCCAGGAAGGGGCCGGCCTCGCCGATGACCTGCGTCGTACGCTCCATAGCCGAGAAGTGGCGCAAGGCGCCAAGCCTTGGCAAGGGGGCAATCGGCCGACTGCCGGCTCTTGCGCCTATGTAATTGCGATCCTGTGATATTCTAGTTTGGCACGAGAGGTGCAAAGTGGTCGGCATCTTCCGGATCGACCGGAACAAGGAGATACCAGATGGCCCGCACCGACCTCGCCCGCACCGCGCTGACCGCGATCTTCACGCTGGTGAGCAGCGCCGCGCTGATCGGCGCGGCGGTGGGCCCCGCCCAGGTGAGCCACGGCCCCGCCGTCGCGGTAGCGGCAACCGTCGCGACGGCATAAGCTGCGGCGCAGCGCCCCTTTCCGGAGTAAAAGAGCCCATGGGCATATTCTCACGCACCCGCGACATCGTGGCCGCCAACTTCGCCGACCTGCTGGAGAAGGCGGAAGACCCCGCCAAGATGATCCGCATGATCATCCTGGAGATGGAGGAAACGCTGGTCGAGGTGCGCGCGTCGGCCGCGCGCACCATCGCCGACGGCAAGGAGATCCGCCGCCACATCGCGCGCATGGACCAGCTGCACGAGAGCTGGACCGAGAAGGCGGAGCTGGCGCTGTCCAAGGACCGCGAGGACCTGGCCAAGGCGGCGCTGGTGGAGCGGCAGAAGGCGGCCGACATGGCCGACCAGCTGCGCGCCGAGGTGTCGGTGCTGGACGACGCGCTGAGGGCGTCGGAGGAGGACATCGCCAAGCTGCAGAACAAGCTGCGCGAGGCGCGCACCAAGCAGAACGCGGTGCAGACCCGGCTGGAGAGCGCCAACAACCGCGCCCGCCTGCGCGAGATGTACTCCGGGCCGAAGACGCTGGACGCGTTCAGCCGGTTCGACCAGCTGGAGCGCCGCGCCGACGACGCGGAAGGCCGGGCGGAGGCGATGGGCCTGGGCATCCCGAAGAGCCTGGAGGACGAGATCGCCGAGCTGCGCGCCGCCGACAAGGTGGACGAGGAACTGGCCGCGCTGAAGCGGCGGCTGGGCAAGGCCACCGGCGGGGAGGGGTGAGATGGAGGAGATCGTCATCCCAGTGATCGCCATATCGGTGACCCTGCTGGGGCTGCCGTGGCTGATCCTCCACTACGTCACCAAGTGGAAGCAGGCGCCCAAGATCACGGTCGAGGACGAGAAGGTCCTGGACGAGATGTACGTGCTGGCCCGCCGGCTGGAGGAGCGGCTGGACACGGTGGAGCGCATCGTGTCGGCCGACCATCCCGAGTGGAAGCCCGGACTGAACGCCCCCCGGACCGACGGCCCCGCCGCGATCCGCGACTACCAGTTCGACAGGAGGAACTGATGACCGAGCGTCGTACCAAGCTCTACGTCGACAAGCAGAACGCGAAATGGAAGGGCGTGTGCGCCGGGATCGCCGACTATACGGGCGTGGACCCGCTCTGGGTCCGGCTGGGCACGGCGGCGATGATCGTGATCGCCCAGCAGTGGTGGATCGTGGCGGCCTATCTGGTGCTGGCCTGGGTGCTCGATGCGAAGCCCGCCGGCCTCTACCAAGGCGCGGAGGACGAGAAGTTCTGGCAAGGCGTGCGGTCCAACCCGCGCCGCTCGTCGGCCGAGGTTCGGTCCAAGCTGCGCGACATCGACCGGCGGCTGGCGGACATGGAGACCTTCTACACCAGCCGCAACACGCGGTTGGCCAGCGAGATCGACGCGCTGCGCTGAGGTAGGCCACGCACGAGAGGGGAGTAGAGACGATGGACTGGCACGGACCCGGCTTCGTGGTCGCCCTGGTGCTGATAAGCACGCTGGGCTGGGTGCTGAACAACTGGGTGCGCGCGCGCCACGGCTACGCGCCCAGCGACGACTGGGGCCGCACCGGCGAGCCCGAGCGGCGCGACGTGGCGCTGCTGACCAGCGAGAACGAGCGGCTGGTGGGCCAGGTGAGCCGGCTGGAGGAGCGGATCGCGGTGCTGGAACGCATCGCCACCGACCCGGCCGCTCGCACCGCCCGCGAGATCGACGCGCTGCGCTGAGGCGCGGCGGGACAAGGGGAAACACGATGAGTCCGCTGCTGATACCGATCTTCGCCATGCTGATCCCGATCACGGCGATCCTGTCCAAGCTGGTGTTCCGGCCCTGGATCGACCTGAAGCACCGCCAGCTGGAGCAGAGCGCCGGCATGGCGGCCGAGAAGGCGGCGCAGTACGCGGCGCAGACCGAGCGGCTGGAGGCGCGCGTGCGCGTGCTGGAGAAGATCGTCACCGACCGCGGCCAGGACCTGGCCGACGAGATCGAGCGGCTGCGCGACGAACCTGCCCGGCTCGAACGCCCGCTGAACTGAGAGGAGGAACACATGACGTCCGAGAAGGTGCAGGTGCTGATGTCGATCTTTCCGCTGATCGCGGTGATCGTGTCGGTGACCATGGCGGCCTGGGTGTTCAACACCTGGCTCCGGATCAAGAACGGCTATCCGCTGGAGACGAGCTGGGGCAAGCCGATCTATCCGCAGAAGAATGCGGAAGTGGCCGAGCGCGTGACGCTGCTGAGCCAGGAGAACGCGCAACTCCGCGCCGAGCTGGGGTCGGTCAAGGACCGGCTGGCGAACGTGGAGCGGATCGTGACGGACGGGTCCCACGACCTGTCGAGCCGCATCGACGCCTTGCGCGAGCCCAGGCTCAGCAACTGACGACCTGACAAGAGGGGAGTGCCGGACCGTGGGTCCTTTCACCATGACCGTGCTGATCGTCCTGATCGTGGCGATCGCGAAGGTGCTGTCGGCGCGCTACAAGGCGCTGGGGCGGCAGGAGCGGGCGGCGCTGCCCGCGGCGGGCGAGCGCGACGAGTTGCGCGCCTTGCGCGAGCGGGTGGCGGTGCTGGAGCGCGTCGTCACCGACACCCACCAGGGCAGCGCGCTGGATCGCGAGATCGAGCGACTGCGCGACGAGAGGACCCGGCCGTGACGGACGCGAACATGATGGCGACGCTGGCGCTGTCGGGCCTCGCCGGGCTGGGCATGGTGGTGGCGGCAGGCCTGTCGGGCTGGCGCGGGTGGCTCCGGCTGCGGATGCGCGAGCTCGACGCGCTGGGGCGCGGCACGCCGGAGGGCGGGGGCGCGGGCCAGCGCATCGAGATCGCCGACCTGAAGGAGCGCATCCGCAAGCTGGAGGCAATCGCGGCGGGGGTGGACCTGTAGCAACGGCGGCGGGGCGCGCTATAGGGCCTGCCCATGAGCCGGCTGGACGACGTTCGCGAGGAATACGAGTTCCTGGAGGGGGACGATCGCTACCGCCTGCTGATCGATCTGGGGCGCGCGCTGGAGCCGATGCCGGCCGCCCTCAAGACCGACGCCACGCTGGTGCGCGGATGCTCCGCCTCGGTCTGGGTCTATCCGACGGACGGGGCGGACGGGCGGCTGCACTTCCTGGCGGACTCGAACGCCGCGGTGACCAAGGGCATCATCGCGCTGGTGCTGCTGGCGGTCCAGGACCGGACGGCGGCCGAGATCCTGGACACGGATGTGGGCGCGGCGCTGGCGCCCTTCGACCTGTCGAACCAGCTGAGCTCCAACCGGACGCAAGGAGTGCCCAACATGATCGCGCTGATCCGTGAGACGGCGGCGCGGCGTCAGGCTTCTTCGGGCACGGCGTAGCCGAGTTCGCCCAGAAGTTCGCCCGCGTCGCGGCCGGGGGGCACCAAGTGCCAGCGGCCGGGCTGCGCGGCGTCGACCAGCACGGCGGCGCGCTTCGGGCAGACGCCCAGACACTTCACCTCCACCACGCCCAGCGGCGCGCGCCGCTTGGTGCCGCCCCCCGAGGCGCGGCGCAGCGCCTTGGCCAGCGACTGGCGGCCGTCGGGGCCGAACCCGCCGCCCATCTTGCGCGAGCATTTGGCGCACGCCAGCAGCACGCCCGCCCAGTCGGACCGTACATGGTCCTTCAATCGACGTTCCGCCCGTCCGCCGCCGCCACGGCCGCGCGGCGCTCGTCGGCGGCGCGCAGCACCTCGTAGGCGGCCTGGACGCGGCGGAAGCGGTCGGCGGCGGCCGCGTCGCCGGGGTTCGCGTCGGGGTGATTGGCCTTGACCAGGCGGCGCCAGGCGGCGCGCACCGCCTCGGGCTCCGCGTCGGCCTCCAGTTCCAGCACGCCCAGCGCGGCCATCTCGTCGCGCGAGCGGGTGCCGTCGCCCGGCCCGCCCCAGGCGTAATGGCCGGCGGACGCGTAGCCGTTGGCCGAGCGGCGCTCGCCCGCCTCCCGCGCCGCGGCGTCCTCCGCCGACAGGCCGGCGAAATAGTCCCAGCCGCGATTATACTCGGCCGCGTGCGCCTGGCAGAAATACCAGCGTTCGGGGCTGTTGGGCGCCTTGGGCGCGGGGCAGTCGCCCGGCCGGTCACAGCCGTCGCGGTCGCACAGGCGCACGCGCGCGGCGCCGCGCTCGGAGCCGTAGCCGCGCCAGCGGGGAAAACCCCAGTCGGAGGATCGGGTGGGGCGCGCCATCGCGGAGGCAGATAGGGGGTGCGGAGGGCGGCGTCATCCACCTGTTCGCGAGTGGGCGGGACTCATGCCCGCTGGCGAGGCGGGCACGGGGGTGAATCCCTTGCCTCGCCGGTCCTCTATAGATGTGTGGGCCTCGCGGGCGCCCGGGCGTACCGTCGCGCGGTTGTCGCCACGCGACCCGGCGGTGGGGCGCGGGAGTAAATCCCGCGCTTCGTCGGTCCTCGTAGCTGCGCTGCGAGGCCGGCCGGGCTTCGGCATGCGCTGGGGGCGCACCGCCGCGTAGCTCTCGCTACGCGGCTCGCTGAAGCGCCAGGGAACCTGTAAGCCGGGTTCTGTCCACCTGCTGACGCAGGATGGGCGACCATTCCTCTAGGACGACGCTCGCGCGCCGCCTCAAGCGACCAACCCGGGCGACGGGCGGGAACACGCCCCGGAGCCTTTCGGCCCCTCGCCGCCCCTATTCGGTCTTGCTCCCGGTGGGGTTTGCCGTGCCGTTTCCGTTGCCGGAACCGCGGTGCGCTCTTGCCGCACCCTTTCACCGTGACGACCCCGAGGGGCGCGCCGTCTGCTCTCTGTTGCACTTTCCCTGACCCCGGTCGCCGTTTCCGGTTCGGGGGCCGGCGGGCGTTACCCGCCACCGTTGTTCCGCGGAGCCCGGACTTTCCTCGGTGCGACAGTGTCGCAACGCGGCCGCCCGGTTCCCTGGCCCCCCTCCCCTAGTCGTCGCCGCGCGGCTTGGGAAGAAGCAGGGCCAGCAGGATCATGCGGCACTCCGCGTCCACCTCGCCGTCGATCAGCTCGGGGCGGAAGCGGCGCTGGAACGCGACGGTGGCGGCCAACGGGTTGGTCACGTCGTAGCCGAAGCGCTCCAGCGCCAGCAGGAAGCCCGCGCCCGTCCAGCCGGGGTCCATCAGGTTCTTCGTGGGCCGCGGCAGCGCCAGGCGCAGGCGCGCCAGCCGGTTCCAGGGGAAGAGCTCGCCCGGATCGCGCTTGCGGGTCGGCGCGACGTCGGAATGGCCGACCACGTTGCCGCGCGTGATCTCGTACCGGTCCTTCACCTCCGCCACCAGCCGCACCACGGCGTCCACCTGCGCGTCCGGGAAGGGGCGGTAGCCCCATTCGTGGCCGGGGTTGGCGACCTCTATCCCGATGCTGGCCGCGTTCACGTCCGTGACGCCCCGCCAGTGCGAGGCACCCGCGTGCCACGCGCGCCGATCCTCGGCCACCATGCGCACCAGCCGCCCGTCCTCGCGGATCAGGTAGTGGGCGGACACCTTGGCGGCCGGGTCGCACAACCGCGCCTCGGCCGCCTCCGCGCTCTCCATGCCGGTGTAGTGGAGCACGATCATGCTGACGGGCGCGGAGCGCGCGTCGTGGTTGGGCGACGGCCTGTCGATGGGGGTCATCCGCTCGGCCCGTCCGCTTCCGTCATGATCCGCCGTCCCCTAGCGCGGGCGGGCGCCGGGGGGAACGGGGTTCAGGTCGACGCGGCGGCGGCCGGCTCGTAGAAGCCGCGGAACCGGGCGGAGGGCACGAAGGCGTCGGTCTGGCCGATCACCGTCTCGCCCGCGCCCAGCACCAGGAAGCCGCCCGGCCGGACGGCGGCGGCCAGCCGCTCGTACGCGCGCGAACGCGAGGCGGGCGACAGGTACATGAGCACGTTGCGGCACAGCACCGCGTCGAACCGGCCGGCGGGCGGCGCATCGGCGATGAGGTTGCACCGGCGATAGCTGACCTGCTGGAGCAGCTCGGGCCGGGCGGTCCAGTCGGGATCGGCGGGCTGGAACCACTGCACCATGCGATGCATGGAGAGGCCGCGCTGGATCTCGAACTGGGAGTATCGCCCCGCGCGCGCGCGTGTCAGCGCGCCGTCCGACACGTCGGACGCGATCACGTCGGCGCGCAGGCCCCGCTCGTCCAGAAGCATCGCCACCGACAGGGGTTCCTGGCCCGTGGAGCAGGCCGCGCACCAGACGCGCGGGCGTCGGCCGGCGGCGGCCGCCGCCTGCAAGGCGTCGCCGATCTGCTCGAACACGGCGGCGTCGCGGAAGAAGCTGCTCTCCTGGTTGAGCAGCATGTCCAACACGCGTCCGGGCAGCTCCGGGTCCTGACCGTGCACGATCCGCGCCACCAGCGCCTCCAGCGTATCCAGGCCGCGCTCGCGCAGCAGGGGTTTCAACACGGTGCCCACGCGCCAGCTGCGCGCGCCCAGGTGCTGGCCCGTCCGCGCCTCCAGCAGCGAGGCGAGAACCATCTCGGCTCCCGTGGCCGCGACCGGGGCGGAACAGTTCTGCCCGAGGTCGCGGCCCGCGGCGCCGCCGATCACGCCGCCTGTCCCGTCGCCGTCGCCGCCGCCGATCCCAGGGGCCGGCGCCCGGACGCCAGCAGGCGGCCGATCGCGTCGGGGGGCAGCAGCGCCGAGGCGACGCCGGCCGCGGCCACCGCGCCGGGCATGCCCCAGACGACCGAACTGGCCTGGTCCTGCGCCACCACGCAGGCCCCGGCGGCGGCCATGGCGCGCGCGCCCAGCTCGCCGTCGCGACCCATGCCGCTGAGGACGATGCCCAGCGCGCGGCGACCGAAGCATTCGGCCACGCTGGCCAGCATCGGGTCGACGGACGGCAGGCAGCCGCTGCGCGCCGGCTCGCGCGAGAGGCGCACCGCGCCGCCGCCGTCCGCCAGCCGCACGCAACGCACGTGCGCGTCGCCCGGCGCCACCACCACGCGCCCGCGCCGCAGCCGCAGCCGGTCCACCGCCACGTCGCACGGCCGACCGGCCAGCAGCGCGATCTGCGCCGCGAAATACGGGGTGAAGGAGGCGGGCAAATGCTGGGTGATGAGGATGGGCACGTCCATCTCGGCCGGCAGCGCGCGCAGCAGGTGGGACAGCGCGTGAATGCCGCCGGTCGACGCGCCGATGGCCACCGCGTCCCAGGCGTCGGGCGCGTCGTCCAGCCGGATCGTCGACGCGGACGCGCCCGCGGGCGCGAATCCACCGGGGCGCCGCGCCGGGGCCGGCACCGGCTCGCCCGCCAGCAGCCGTTCCAGCTTGTCGGCGAGATCGTCCTCGAAGGGGCGCGAGCGTTGGCCCGGTGCGGGCTTCACCAGCGTGTCGGCCGCGCCCAATGCCAGCGCCTGGACCACGGTAGTCGCCCCTTCGGCGCACTCGGACGACACCACCAGCACGCGCGCGCCCTCGCCCGCGGCCAGCAGGTCGGGCAGCGCGGTGAGCCCGTCCACTCCGGGCATCTGCACGTCCAGCACGATCAGGTCCACGCGCTCGCGCGCCAGGAACGCCATGGCGGCGGCGGCCCCGCTGACCGACCCCGCCACCGACAGGCGGCCGCGCGCCTCCACCGCACGCGCCAGCACGGCGCGCGCGACCGCCGAGTCGTCGACGATCAGCACGCGCGCGGCGGCAGCGGATGCCGGCGCGCCCGCGTCTCGGAGGAAGGGGGCCGCCGGCACGGGGATCAGGCGGCGCCGATGATCTGGAGCTTGCTCTCCAGCGTGTCGCGGTCGAACGGCTTCATGACGTACTCGTCGGCGCCCGCCTCGATGGCGGCGCGGATGTGCGCCATGCCGTTCTCGGTGGTGCAGAACACCACCTTGGGCCGCTCGGGCATGCCGGAGCCGCGCAGCGCGCGTAGGAAGTCCATGCCGCTCATCACCGGCATGTTCCAGTCGAGCAGGATCACGTCGGGCGGGGCCGCGCGGCAGTGGGTCAGCGCCTCCTGCCCGTCGCCCGCCTCGCTGACGGTGAAGTCCATGGTTTCCAGGATGTGGCGGGCGACCTTCCGGATCACCTTCGAGTCGTCCACGACGAGGCAGGTCTTCATTGAACGATCTTCCGATTGCCGACTGTATGGCCGGGATAGGGGAGGAGGCACTGACAAGACGTTAAGCGGCGGCGTCCATCGCGCCGCCCAGCAGCCCCGCCGGGTCCAGCACCAGCAGCGGCTCGCCGTCGCGCTCCACCCAGCCGCCGGCCGCGCGTTCCCACCGGTCCGTCAGCGCCACGCCCGACGACATGGAACGGCGCTCGAACGGACCCACGTCCTCCAGCTCGTCCATCAGCAGCGCGTAGTAATGGCCGTCCACCAGGCTGATGACGGCGCGGGCGGCGCCCCCTCCCCCGCTCGATCCGCGCCGGGCCAGCGGCAAACCCAGCGCCGCGGCCGTGTCCACCACCGTCACCACGCGGCTGCGTAGCGCGGCCAGGCCGCGAACCCAGGGCGCGGCGCACGGGATGGCCGTGACCTCGCCGATGTCGACCACCGAGTCGACCTGGCTGGCCGCGATGGCCACGCCGCGCCCGGCCACCTGGGCCAGGAGGAAAAGCTCGCTCACGCCGCCGCCCTCCGTCCGTTCGCGCACTCGGCACCCATGTGGTCCGCCACCGCCGCCAGCAGCGCGTCGCGGTCGTAGCGGTAGACGCCGTCGCCGCCGCCCGGCTCGCGCCGCAGACGGACCAGCGGCACCTCGGCCGGCAGCGCGTCCGTCTGATCGAAGGCCAGCGCCACCGCCGCCTCCTCGCCGGGCGCCAGCCGGGTGGCGCAGCGATAACCCGCCCCCTCCAGCAGCTGGCGCAGGAACAGGTCGGTCCAGCCGCTGGGGTCCGGCCCCAGCAGGCAGACGCGCTCGGGCGGTGCGGCGGCCGTCGGTCGGACCGCGCCCTCGTCCGCGAACACGCGCAGCAGGTCCAGCACCTCCACCGGTTCGCCGCCGATCACCGCCACGCCGGCGTACGGGCTGCCCGCCGCGGGCGGGGCCAGGCTGGCCGGCAGGTCCACGATGTCGGCGGGCTCGGCAATGGCGTAGGCCAGCTCGCTCTGCCCGTCGGTGAGGCGCAGCAGCGTGACGGGCCGCCCCTCGTCGGGCGGGCGAACGGCGCGCAGGGGGACCAGCGCGTCGCCCACCGTCAGCCGGGCGCGGCCGCCGCTGAGGCGCACCGCGCCCGCGTCCACCGTCTCCACCCGATCGACCGCGCCCAGCGGCACCGCGCGGCGGCACCCGTCCAGGTCGGTGAAGAGCAGCGCCTGCACGGCCGCCCGCGCCTCGGCCTGCGATTCCTCCGCGTCGGCATCTGCGGACAGGGCAAAGCGCAGGCCGGCGGCCGCCGCGATGCCAGCCCCGTCGAGCAGCAGCATCGGCCGCCCCGAATCGGGCAGCATCTGGCCCGCGTAGAGGCCGCACGCCATGACGGGAGGTGCTGCGGGCTTCACCACCAGCTCCTCGGAATCGATCACCTGATCGACGCCCAGCGCGAACGCGCCGTCGCGCGTGGAGACGATCACCAGCAGGCGCGCGGACTGGGGACGCGAATAGGGCCTGGGCAGCGACAGCACCTCGTGAAGCCAGAGCAGCGGCAGGCGCTGGCCACGCACGGCCGCCACGTTCGCGTCGCCCAGCCGGTCCACCCGCACCGACTCGGCGCGCAACGACACGATCTCCTCTACCGACTGGCGCGCGAGCGCGAAGCGCTGCCCCTCCACACCCACCACGATGGTGGACAGGATGGACAGCGTCAGCGGCACCTCCATGATGATGGTGAGGCCGCGGCCGGGGCGGTTGGAGAGCGTCACGCGCCCGCCGATCGCCTCCACGTTGGACCGCACCACGTCCATGCCGACGCCGCGGCCCGACACCTCGCTCACCTGGTCGCGGCTGGACAGGCCGGGCGAGAAGATCAGGTCGAGGCGCGCGGCCTCGCCCATGGCGGCGGCGCGGACGGGATCGACCAGGCCGACGCGGCGCGCCTTGTCGATCAGCCGGTCCACGTCGATGCCGGCGCCGTCGTCCGACACCTCCACCAGGATGCGGTTGCCCGACTGGCGCGCGCGCACCGTGACGCGGCCCGCCTCGCGCTTGCCCGCCGCGCGGCGGACCCTCGGCGCCTCGACGCCGTGGTCGATGGCGTTGCGGATGATGTGGACCAGCGGGTCGCGCATCACCTCGATCATCTCGCGGTCGAGCTCGACGTCGGAACCTTCCACCACCAGCGTCACCTGCTTGGCGAGCTGGGCCGCGGTGTCACGCACCATGCGCGGCAGTGCGGAGAAGAGCGCGTCGATCTTCTGCATCCGCGTACGCGTCACCGTGTCGCGCATCTCGGCCACGGTGACGGACAAGCGCTCCAGCGCGGCCTCGGCGCGTGGGTCGGGCGCGCCCTCGCGCAGGCGGCGAGCCAGCTCGTTGCGGGCCAGCACCATGTCGCTCATGCCGCTCATCATGCGGTCGAGCAGTTCCACGCCCAGCCGAACGCTGCGCGCGGCCGCGCGGCCGCCCTGGGGCTGGGGCGCGGGCTCGACGGGCGCGGGCGCGGCGGGCGCTTCCGGCTCCCTCACGCCGGCGTCGGGCGACAGGGCGGCGACCAGCAGGTCGTCCGCCGCGCTGTCGAGCGCCACGCCCGCATCGATGGCCTCCACCAACTCGCCGATGCGGTCCACCACGCCCAGCACCGCGTTCACCAGCGCGGTGTCGGGTTGCCTGTCGCCCGAGCGGACGGCGGCCAGCGCGTCCTCGGCCGCGTGGCTGAGCCGGGCCAGGCGCGGCAGGTCGAGGAAGCCGCAGCTTCCCTTCACCGTGTGAACGAAGCGGAAGATCGCGTCGAGGCGCGCGCGGTCGGCCGGGTCGGCCTCCCAGGCGACGATCTCGCCGGACAGGGCTTCCAGCGTCTCGCGCGTCTCGGCGATGAACTCGGGGAGGAGGTCGTCCATGCCCGACCGGCCATGCGGGCGGGCGGGTTAAGACGGAGTTTACCCAGCGCGCCATTCACCCGGCGGGCGGTCTACACGGCGGGGAGGGCGGCCCCGAAGATCAGCACGCCCGACATCGGCTCGGACACCTGCACCGCGCCGCCCGCGCCGCGCGCCATCTCGTGGACCAGATAGGCGCCGGCCGCGCGCGGCGACACGCCGTCGGCCCCCTCGCCCTCCACCAGCATCCGCCGGAGCTCGGCATCGAGCAGCACGCGCGGCCCCTCGATCCGCACCGCGATCTCGGTGGTGGCCCCTTGCGTCTCGGCGCCCACGTCCATGCGGCCGCCGCGGGCAAGCGCGTCGGCGGCGATGAGGACGAGGTTGAGCAGGATCTTGGTGGCGGCCTTGGGCAGCGTCGGCTCGTCCACCAGCCAGCCCAGCTCGATCCGGCGCGAGGAGGACAGGAGCGATTCCACGGCGCCGCGCGTCTCGCGCACCTCCACCGCCTCGCCGAAGCCGCCGGCCGCGCCGAAGGCCAGGCGAAAGAACTTGAGCTTGTTGGCGGACGTGCGCGCGCTCTCGGACAACAGCTCCATGCAGCGGTCGCGCATGGCCGGGTCCGTCTCGTCCGCCAGCAGTTCGAGACCGTTGTTGAGCGCGCCCACGGGCGAGAGGAGATCGTGGCACAGGCGCGAGCAGAGCAGGCTCGCCAAATCGACCGGACTGATTGTCATGCACCACTCCCAGGAAGCGCGGAATGTGGCGGAATGGGGACCGCTTCGCAAGCGAGGGGGACGGGATCGAAACGACCGTGCACGGCGCCCGTTTCCCCCGCGCGCCAGAGTGTCGCGTCCCCGCCCCCCAGGATCAGCCACAGCCCGCCGTCGGGCGCGGCATCGGCTGCGTCGCGCGGGGACGGACGGGCCGCGCCGGAGGGGTGGGAGTGATAGCAGCCCATCACCGCCGCGCCCCCCGCCCTGGCCGCGCGGTGCGCCGCCAGGAGCGCGGCCGGCTCGATCTCGAACCGGACGGCCGGCTCGGCGGCGACGTTGCGGCAGGCCCTGGCCTCCGTCACCCGGCCGCCGCCGCCCAGCAGCAGCCCGCACGCCTCCAGCGGCGCGGCGGCGGCCGCGTGCGCGCGGGCGGCGGCCAGCGCCTCGCTTGCAAAGATCGGGATCGTCACCACATCGTAACGAGCATGGACCGGGGGGTTTCCATCATCGAGGCGCGGGTGCGCGACGACGCGGGCGGGTGGCGGCTGGACCGCGCGCTGGCCGACGCGGTGCCTACCCTGTCGCGCGAGCGTCTCAAGGCGCTGATCTCCGCCGGCGCAGTGACGCGGCCGGACGGCGTGGCCGTGCGCGACCCGGGCACGAAGCTGAAGGGCGGCGAGGCGTTCGCGGTGGCGGTGCCCGACCCGACGCCGGCGCACAACGAAGCGCAGGACATCCCGCTCGTCGTCGCCCATGAGGACGAGCACCTGATCGTGGTGGACAAGCCGGCGGGACTGGTGGTGCACCCCGCCGCGGGCAATCTGGACGGCACGCTGGTCAACGCGCTGCTCCACCATTGCGGGGGCAGCCTGTCGGGGATCGGCGGGGTGGCCAGGCCCGGCATCGTGCACCGCATCGACAAGGACACCAGCGGCCTGATGGTGGCCGCCAAGACCGACCGCGCGCACGAGGGGCTGGCGAAGCAGTTCGCCGACCACAGCATCGAGCGCCGATACCGCGCCATCACCGGCGGCCGGCCGCGCCCAGCGGACGGGACGGTCGACGCGCCGCTGGCCCGCTCGACGCGCGACCGCAAGAAGGTGGCGGTGGTGGCGGGCGGCAAGCGCGCCGTCACGCATTACCGCACGCTGACCTCCCTGCGCGACGCGGCGATGGTGGAGTGCCGGCTGGAGACGGGGCGGACGCACCAGGTGCGCGTCCACATGGCGTCGATCGGCCACGCGCTGCTGGGCGATCCCGTCTACGGCCGGTCCAAGGGCGCGACCAGGGCGCTGCTGGAGGAGCTGAACTTCCGCCGCCAGGCGCTGCACGCGCAGGTGCTGGGCTTCCTTCACCCGATAACACGCGTTGCGATCCGCCTGGAAAGCCCGGTTCCGGCCGATATGCAGGAACTGTTCAGCCGTCTTCACGTATAGAAAAGCGTCCGTCGACGACATGCGGCGGACCTCCGACGAAAGGGAGAACTACCCATGGCCAGCGCGAGCAACGTCCCGGCGACGATCCCGGCGCTCGGCGGCGAGCAGAGCCTGAACCGCTACCTGGCGGAGATCCGCAAGTTTCCGCTCCTCCAGCCGGAGGAGGAGTATATGCTCGCCAAGCGGTTTCAGGAGCACGGCGACCCGGAGGCGGCCGCGCGGCTGGTGACGAGCCACCTGCGCCTCGTCGCCAAGATCGCCATGGGCTATCGCGGCTACGGCCTGCCCACGTCCGAGCTCATCAGCGAGGGCAATATCGGCCTGATGCAGGGCGTGAAGAAGTTCGAGGCCGACCGCGGCTTCCGCCTGGCCACCTATGCCATGTGGTGGATCAGGGCGTCGATCCAGGAATATATCCTGCGCAGCTGGTCGCTGGTGAAGATGGGCACCACGGCGGCGCAGAAGAAGCTGTTCTTCAACCTGCGCCGCATGAAGTCCAAGCTGGACGCGTTCGAGGACGGCGACCTGAAGCCCGAGGACGTTACCAAGATCGCGACCGACCTGGGCGTGGCCGAGGCGGACGTGGTGTCCATGAACCGCCGCATGGCGATGGGCGGCGACACGTCTCTGAACGTCTCGGTCAACGAGGACGGCGAGGGCCAGTGGCAGGACTGGCTCCAGGACGACGGCCCCCTCCAGGACCAGGTGGTGGCCGAGGCGCAGGAGGCCGACGTGCGCCACGGGATGCTGGTCAACGCAATGGACGACCTGAACGACCGCGAGAAGCACATCCTGACCGAGCGCCGCCTGACCGACGACCCCAAGACGCTGGAGGAGTTGAGCCAGGTCTACGGCGTCAGCCGCGAGCGCGTCCGCCAGATAGAGGTGCGGGCGTTCGAGAAGCTCCAGAAGGCGATGATGCGGCTAGCGGGTGAGAAGCGGCTGCTGGCGGCAGTGTAAGGGCGAATCACGGCAGGCTGGCGTCGGAACCGGTCGGTTGTCAAGCATCGTGATCCAAGTCCCGCAGCGACTTGATGATCGCCGTCGTGGATCGTGCTTCTCTCCACCCCAGCAGAACCGTCGCGGCGTCGCGACCGAATACGTCGTCCGGGTCATCGAGCAGAATAGCCATCAGGCCGGTGACGGCACCAGTATCACCCCGTCGTGCCAAACCGAGCACCGCCTCGTATCGCACGTCGGCATCGTTGTCCGACAGCGCGGCGGTGAGGGCAGCGCGTATCTCGGCGGTGTCGGTGTCTACTTGCCGGGCGATGCCGAACGTGGCCCAGTCACGGACCCCGCCATCCTCGTCCGTCAGCAGTCCCAGCAGGACGGTGCGAGCCAGCGCGGTATCGACTCCGTTCAAGGCGAAGGCCACCCCGAACCCTATGTCCCGGTTTCCATGTTCCGCAAAGCGTGCGACATCCGCCGCCGTACGCGGGGCATCGATGTGATGCAGGGCGTACAGGGCGCTCGACACGACGTCGGGCACCGCATCGCGGAGCAGACGATGTACGGCGGCGAAGCACTCGTCCGGGAACGTCCGCTCAGGCAACCCAAGCTGGCTCAGGATGTCCGCCCCGCGACGCCGGGCGTCCGGATCGTCCGACAAGGTCAGGTGCGTCGCCTGGTCGAGAACCTCTCTCGATCCGCGCCAGTGGAGGGCGGCGACGGCCTCACAAGCTGCATCCTCGTCGTTCCGCGTAGCGGCCCGAAACAGTTGCGCAGTCGATCTGTGGTCGCGGGCGGGACGTGCCATGCGCCGACTTTGAACCCAGGACCCGGACGGCTGCAACATGTGGCGAGCGTCGGACTTCGCCTCCCGGTCCCGATCCTATCATTGCGGACCGCACGTCGCCGCCGCTAAGGCCGCGCCCCATGTTCCGCCTCGTCCGCCTCCTGTTCAAGACCGCGCTGGTCTTCGTCGGCGTGTCGCTGCTGTGGGTGACGGCCTATCGCTTCGTGCCGGTGCCCTTCACTTTCACCATGGCGGGCGACGCGCTGGACGGGCGGGGCGTGACCAGGGACTGGGTGCCGCTGTCGGACATCGACCCCGACATGGCGCGCGCCGTGATCGCGGGGGAGGACGCGCGCTTCTGCGCGCACAACGGCTTCGACTGGCGCGGCATTGCGAGTGCCGCCGCCAGCAACGCACGCGGCGACCGGCGCATACGGGGCGGCTCCACCATCAGCCAGCAGACCGCCAAGAACGTCTTTCTGTGGCAGGGCGGCGGTTACGTCCGCAAGGCGCTCGAGGCGTGGTTCACGCTGCTGATCGAGAACCTCTGGGGCAAGCGGCGGATCATGGAGGTGTATCTGAACGTCGCGGAGACGGGCATCGGCACCTACGGCGTTCAGGCGGGCGCGATGCGCTATTTCGGGCACGGCGCGGACCGGCTGTCGCCAACCGAGGCCGCGCGGATCGCCGCCGTGCTGCCGCTGCCGAAGAAGCGCGCGGTGAACGGCGTGCGCGGCTATGTGCGTCGGCACGGCAACACGCTCGCCAGGCACGTGGGCGTGGTGCGGCGCGCGGGGCTGGACGCCTGCGTGCGGGCGGGAGCCTGAACCCCCGCCCCGCCGGGGTTACTTGCCGCCCACCGTGTCTCCGATCTTGTCGGCGGCGCCGCCCACGCTCTTGGCGGCGGACGTGATGGCGGCGTCGCGCCCGTTTTCCGCCGACTGGCGACCGAATAGATACCAGGCGCCCGCGAGAACGGCGACCAGGAGAACGACCGCCAGCAGCGTCGTCCCGCCGCCGCCGCGCCGCTCGATCACGGTCGTCTGCGGCGCCGGTGCCGTGGCCGCGGGCGGCGCGTCGGTGACGGTGGTGGTCGTGTAGACGGGGCGCTCGTCGGTCATGCTCATCCTTCGGCTGGTCCAGGTTACCTTGAACCGCCGAACAGCGGGACGGGACGTTTCGTTCCCGAGACGATCAGAAGGGCAGCTTGAAGCCGGGCGGCAGCGGCATCCCCGCCGTCATCTTGCTCATCGCCTCGCCCGACGCCGCATCCGCCTTGGCGCGCGCATCGTTGAAGGCCGCCACCACCAAGTCCTCCAGCATCTGCTTCTCGGACGGCTGGATCAGCGAATCATCGATGTCGAGCGACAGGATGCGGCCCTTGGCCGAGGCCTTCACCTTCACCAGTCCGCCGCCGGACACGCCGTCCACGGTGATGGTTTCCAGGTTCTCCTGCGCCTTCTGCAACTCGGCCTGGACGTTCTGCGCCATGGCCATGATCTCGTCGAGGTTCTTCATCTAGGCTTCTCCGCGTTTCCATTCGATCAGTTCGGCCTCCGGAAAGGCGGCCAGCGCCGCCTTCACCAGCGGGGTTTCCAGCACCGCCAGCCGTTCCGCCTCCTCGGCGGCGCGGGCCTGCTCGTGCAAGGTGGGCTCGCCCGGCGCGTCTTCCATGGAAACGCGCCAGACCTGGCCGAAAGCCCGCTTGAGCGCGTCGGCCGCGTCGCGCTGCATCTCCAGCGGGAGCGGGCGCGCGCTGCTCAGCACCAGCTCGGGCGGAGCGTAGCGCACGAGGCGCGCGCCGTGGCGCAGGCGCGAGGCGACGGCGTGGTGGCCGCCTTCCTCGAGCGCCGCAACGAGCAGGGCGAAGTCGGCCGGCGCTTCCGGACCGGCGGCGGGACTGGAAGCACCCGACGCGGGCGGAGCCGCCGGGGCCGCCGACGCCGGCACCGCCCCGCTCCCGTCCGCCAGCCGCCGCGCCAGCTCGCCCGGATCGGGCAGTTGCGACGCGTGGATCAGGCGGAGCAGCGCCATCTCGGCCGCCTCGATGGGCAGCGCTGCGCGCGCCACCTCGTCATGGCCCTTCAGGAGCAGTTGCCACAGGCGGTGCAGCACGGGAAAGGACAGGCGCGCCGCCCAGTCGACGCCTGCGTCGCGTTCCTCGGCCGACTGGGCCGAGTCGGGGGCGGCGCCGACCTTGGCCAGCGTGGTGGCGTGGACCAGTTCGAGGAGCTGGCGCAACACGCCCTGGGGATCGACGCCGTGGTCGTACTGGCGGCGCATCGCGTCGAGTGCTGCCGGGCCGTCGCCCGCCAGCAGCAGCGCGAACAGGTCGCGCACCGCGCCGCGGTCGGACAGGCCGAGCATCCGGCGCACCGCGTCCGCCTCCACGCCCCCGCCTTCCAGGCCGGCGTGCGCGATGGCCTGGTCCAGGATCGACAGGCCGTCGCGCGCCGAGCCCTCCGCCGCGCGCGCGATCAGCGCCAGCGCGTCGCCCTGGGCGTCCACCCCCTCCTTCGCGCAGACCTCGGCGAAATGCGCGGCCAGCCGCTCGGCCGAGATGCGGCGCAGGTCGAAACGCTGGCAGCGCGACAGCACGGTGACAGGCACCTTGTTCACCTCGGTCGTGGCGAACAGGAACTTCACGTGCGCGGGCGGCTCCTCCAGCGTCTTGAGCAGCGCGTTGAAGGCGTTGCGCGACAGCATGTGGACCTCGTCCACGATGTAGATCTTATAGCGCGCGCTGACGGCCGCGTAGCGCGACGCCTCGATGATCTCGCGCACGTCGTCCACGCCGGTGTGGGAGGCCGCGTCCATCTCGATCACGTCGATGTGCCGCCCCTCCGCGATGGCGCGGCACGGCTCGCACACCCCGCACGGGTCGATGGTGGGGCCGCCCGCACCGTCGGGGCCGACGCAGTTCAGCGCCTTGGCGATCAGGCGCGCGGTCGAGGTCTTCCCCACGCCGCGAACGCCCGTCATCAGGAAGGCATGGGCGATGCGGTCGCGCTTGATCGCGTTCTCAAGCGTGCGCACCATCGGCTCCTGGCCGATCAGCTCGGAGAAGGTGCGCGGCCGGTACTTGCGCGCCAGCACGCGATAGGGCTGCGCGGCCGCGGGCTGTGGGGGTTCGTCCAGGTCGAGGGAGTCGGGCATTCGACGGCGGGTGTAGGGGACGGGCGGCGGCGGGGATAGGGTGCGGGCGTGTGCGTTCTTGGGGTGGGATGCTCCGAAAGCCGGAGGCGCCGCGGCGAAGCCGCGTCGTCGGACGGGGCTGCGGCCCCGCCGGCCGCGCGTCGCGTGAGGCTGCGCGGGGCGCTGCCTCACGCTTGCGGTGGAAGCCAGGACGACCCGCGACGATGTCGTTGCGGCTGCTTCCTTCCGGACCTGACCGGGTTGGCGACGGCCGCGCCCGCCTGACTTCCGGGCGCGCATATGGCCGGGCCGCCGCGCGCGCGCAAGCCCGTCAGACGGCGGAGCGGACCGTCAGGCCGTCGAGCGTCGGGCCGAGCCGGATCTGGCACGACAGGCGGCTGGACCGGCCGGCGTCGGGGAGCAGGTCCAGCAGATCCTCCTCCTCCGCCGAGGGCGGAGGGAGGCGGTCGAGCCATTCCGGCTCCGCGCGCACGTGACAGGTGCCGCACGCCATCGCGCCGCCGCACGTCCCCTCCAGCGGCTCGCCGGCCCCGCGCGCGACGTCGAGCAGCCGGTCGCCTGCCGCGCCCGCCGCCTCACGCACGGTGCCGTCGGGCCGGAGGAAGCGGACGCGGATCACGCCTGGGCCTTCGCGGCGGCGTCGATACGGTCGATCGCCACGAGCAGTTCGTCCTCCGTCGTGTAGCGACCGAAACCCAGGCGGATCGTCGAGCGAGCCTGCGCATCCGTCAGCCCCATCGCGCGCAGCACGTGGCTGGGGCGCCCGGAGCCGCTGGCGCAGGCCGAGCCCGCGGAGAAGGCGACGTCGCGGCAGTCGCTCATGAGGCGGCCCACGTCGAGGCCGTCGCGCCGGACGCTGAGATTGCCGCGATAGCGATGCGCCGTCGAGCCGTTCACCGTCCAGTCCGCCAGCCGCGCGGTTGCCAACGCCCATAGCCGTTCCACTAGCGCGGCGTCCGCCTCGCCCCGCTCCGCCAACAACACGGCCGCCGCGCCGAAGCCGGCGCAGAGTGCGGGCGACAGCGTGCCCGAGCGGCCGCCCTCCTGATCCCCGCCGTGGAGCAGCGGGGCGGGCGACACGCCGTCGCGCAACCACAGCGCGCCGATGCCCTTGGGCCCGTGCACCTTGTGCGCGGACACGGCGATCATGTCCGCGCCCGCCGGCAGGGGCACGCGGCCGTAACCCTGCACCGCGTCCACCAGGAATAGCGCCCCCGCCGCGCGCGCCTGCTCCGCAAGCGCGTCCAGCGGCTGGATCACCCCCGTCTCGTTGTTCACCGCCATCGCCGCGACCAGTCCGGTGCCGGGCGGGATCAGGGCGGCGTCGCGGTCCACCAGACCGTCCGGGCGGACAGGCAGCATCGTCACGGGGCGGCCGGTGGCGCGCGCGGCGTCCAGCACGGCGGCGTGTTCCGTGGGGAAGGTGACGACGGAACCACCCGTCCCCTTGATCGCCCAGTTCAGCGCCTCCGTCGCGCCGCCGGTGAAGACGACGCGGCCGCCCGGCGGCATCAGGGCCGCCACCCGCTCGCGCGTGATCTCCACCGCGGCGCGCGCGCGGCGACCCTCACGATGGGGACTGTGCGGGTTGGCGTGGGCGTCGCGAAGCCAGGGGATCATGGCGTCGAACGCTTCCGGCGCCAGCGGCGTCGTGGCCTGGTAGTCGAGATAGGTCACGCGGCCGGCGCGGCGGGCGTCGCACCAGCGGTGTCCGCCGCGACCGACGGCGAGGACGCTCGCGAAATACCCTGGGCCGCGCGGGCCGTGCCCGGCGTGATCGATGACGCGGAAGCGGCGGCGCGCGCGGACGCGGACGGCACGGCTCCCGCGACCCCCGCGTCGGTCACCGGGGCTTCGGCGGCCGGAGCGGCCATTGCGCTCGGGCCGCGCCCGAACCGCCCCGTTTCCCGCGCCACGCGGCGCCAAGCGGTGATGAACGCCTCCACCTCCGCGTCCGTCGTGGGGCGGCCGAGACTGACGCGCAGCACCTCGCGTCCCGCCGTCTCGTTCCACCCCATGGCGGCAAGAACGTGGCTGGGCTTCATACTGCCCCCCGCGCACGCGCTACCCGCCGAGACGGCGATGCCGGCCAAGTCCAGGCGGATGAGCTGAACCGACTGATCGGTGCCGGGCATCCGGTAGGAGCCGATGGCGGGGTGGCGCGGCGCCCCCTCCCCCGCCACGCCGCCGCCCGAGCGGCGGATCGCGTCGTCCAGCCGGGCGCGCCGGGCCGACTGGTCCGGCTCGCGCTCGCCGAGCGCCGCGGCATAGCCGGCGGCGGCGGGCAGGTTCTCGGTGCCCGGCCGATAGCCGCGCTCCTGCCCGCCGGTGGGGGACAGGGCGGCGAGATCGCGCACGAGCAGCGCGCCGATACCGGGCGGACCGCCGCGCTTGTGGCCCGACAGCGCCACGAAATCGGCCGCCGCCACCGCTGCGGGGTCAGCGCCCGCGGGCATCTGGGCCGCGTCCATCAGCAGCAGGCCGCCAGCCGCGTGGACGTGGTCGGCGACGGCCGGGATCGGCTGGATCACGCCCGTCTCGCTGTTGCACCACTGGACGGCGACCAGCGCGGGCGGGCCGGCGGCGAGCGCGGCGTCGAGCGCGTCCAGGTCGAGCAGGCCATCCGCGCCCACGGGCAGGCGATCCGCGCGGCCGGCGGCGCGCATCACCGCGTCGTGCTCGACCGCGCTCACCAGCACGCGGCCGGCGGCGGCGCGGGTCAGCGCGGCGGTTAGCGCCTCGGTGGCGCCCGACGTGAAGAACAGGTCGTGGCGCCAGCCGTACGCGGCCGCGACCGCGGCGCGCGCGTCCTCCAGCATCCGCTTGGCCGCCCGCCCCTCCGCATGGACCGAACTGGGATTGGCCCAGCGCGCCGAGGCCCCCGTCGTCGCCGCCAGCGCGGCGGCGACGA
>Ga0325400_1000184_pt1 | contig 41944 bp, 45 predicted proteins | sample PopdelMetagenome_2_FD_205662 | JGI IMG/M metagenome (GOLD analysis project Ga0325400, IMG submission 205662) | Populus deltoides microbial communities from Bellville, Georgia, United States - Xylem-PdKOR-R1 | ecosystem: Host-associated > Plants > Phyllosphere > Stem > Wood/Secondary xylem... | reverse complement strand
GGCGGGCCCCTTCCCTCTCCCAAGGGGAGAGGGAGCGGTCAGAAAACCGCGGCGACGAGCTTTTCGAAGGCGGCGGCGCGGTGGCTGATGCGGTGCTTTTCGGCCGGATCGAGCTCGGCATAGCTGCGGGTGTCGCCCAGCGGCACGAAGACGGGGTCGTAGCCGAAGCCGACCGCCCCCCGCGGCGGCCAGGCGAGCGTGCCGTCCGCGCGCCCCTCGAACCATTCGACATGCCCGTCGGGCCAGGCGAGCGCGAGGACGCAGACGAAGTGCGCGTCACGGCTGGCGTCCGGGCCCTTGGCGGCCAGCGCGTCCTCGACCTTGCGCATCGCGAGTTGCCAGTCGCGGCCCTGCGGCGTCTCCGCCCAGTTGGCGGTGAACACGCCGGGGTCGCCGCCCAGCGCCTCGACGCACAGGCCGCTGTCGTCGGCGAGCGCGGGCAGGCCCGACAGGTCGGCGGCGGACCGCGCCTTGAGCTCGGCATTGGCGAAGAAGGTGGTGCCGGTTTCCTCGGGCTCGGGCAGGTCGAGCTCGGCGGCGGAGACGGTGTCGATGCCATAGGGGGCGAGCAGCGCGGCGATCTCGCGCACCTTGCCGGCGTTATGGCTGGCGATGACGAGCCGGCCGGGGCCGAGCTTGCGGATCGCCTGGGGCTCCTGGCCGCCGATCCCTTCTTCCGGGGCGACCTCGCTCACTTCACCGCCTCGCCTTGTGCGCGGAAAATGTCGGTGCAGCCGATCCGGGCGAGGCGGAGCAGGCGGAGGAGGGCCTCCTCGTCATAGGTGGCGTGCTCGGCGGTGGCCTGCGCCTCGGCGATGTGGCCGTTTTCGAGCAGCACGAAATTGGCGTCGGCGTCGGCGGCGGAGTCCTCAGGGTAGTCGAGGTCGAGCACCGGCGTGCCCTGGTAGATGCCGCACGACACCGCCGCGACCTTCTGCCGGATCGGGTCGGCGGACAGCTTTCCGTCGCGCAGCAGGCCGTCGACCGCGAGACGCAGCGCCACCCAGCCGCCGGAGATCGACGCGGTGCGGGTGCCGCCGTCCGCCTGGATCACGTCGCAGTCGATCACGATCTGGCGCTCGCCCAGCGCTTTCAGGTCCACCACCGCGCGCAAGCTGCGTCCGATCAGCCGCTGGATCTCCTGTGTCCGTCCCGACTGCTTGCCCTTCGCCGCCTCGCGCGACCCGCGGGTGTGCGTGGCGCGGGGGAGCATGCCGTATTCGGCGGTCACCCAGCCCTCGCCCTTGCCGCGGAGGAAGGGGGGCACGCGCTCCTCGACGGAGGCTGTGACCAGTACTTTCGTGTCGCCGAAGCCGATCAGCACCGACCCTTCGGCATGGCGGGTGAAGCGGGGTTCGATGCTGATGGGGCGCATCTGGTCGGGGCTGCGGCCGCTGGGGCGCATTCAACTCTCCTCAAGGTCGGTTCGCCCATGCCCACTAGGCGGGGTGGCCCGGGCTGGCAACGACGCGGTGCGGTGCCGGGCGTGACGGGCGCGAGGCGGATCGGGCATGGCGGCCATGCAGGACAGGAGGAACACGATGGTGCGAGTGGCAGGTTTGGTGCTGGCGATGCTGGCGGTGGGCGGGTGCGCGATCCGGCGGGATGTCGGGCCGGTGCCGGGCGGGCCGGTCGCGATCGAGCGCGAGACGATCCGCTACGAAACCGCGCCGTGCTTCGGCACCTGCCCGGTCTATGCGGTGACCGTGCAGCCCGATGGGCACGGGACGTTCGAGGGGCAGCGGTTCACCGCGGTGACCGGCCTGCGCGAATTCCGCATCACCCCGGACCAGTATCGCCGCTTCGCCGCCGCGTTGCAGCCGTACCGGCCGGCGCAGGGCGAGCGGCTGATCCAGCCGGGGCAGCCGGGATGCGGCAACGCGCCGACCGACATGCCGAGCGTCGACGTACGCTGGAGCGAGTTGTCGGGGGCGAGCCAGCACCTCAACCTGTACTACGGCTGCGGCGAGGCGGGCGCGATGCGCGAGGCGTTGCGCGCCGCGCCCGACCTGTTGCCGATCGGCGACTTGGTCGGCGCGCGGCCCGCCTCTAGATAGCGGGCATGGCCACCCCGCCCGTATCAGAGCTGACCGACCGGGCGCGCGAGATCTTTCGCGCGGTGGTCGACGGGTATCTGCAATCGGGCGCGCCGGTGGGGTCGCGGACGCTGGCGCAGTCGGGGATCGGGCTGTCGCCGGCGTCGATCCGCAACGTCATGGGCGAGCTGGAGGCGCTGGGGTTGCTCGGCTCGCCGCATACCTCGGCCGGGCGGGTGCCGACCGAGCGGGGGCTGCGCCTGTTCGTCGACGGGATGATGCAGGCGCATGCGCCAACCGCGGAGGAGCGCGCGCAGATCGAGGCGCGTGCCCTGGCCGGGCAGGGTGGCCCGGTGGAGGAGGCGATCGCGGCGACCACCGCGGCGCTTTCCGGCCTGTCGGCCTGCGCGGGGCTGGTGATGGTGCCCAAGCGCGAGCTGGTGTTGCGCCAGATCGCGTTCGTGCCGCTGGCCCCCGGCCGCGCGCTGGCGGTGCTGGTCGCCGAGGACGGCGCGGTCGAGAACCGGGTGGTGGCTCTGCCGGAGGGGTTGGGCGGATCGGCGCTGGTCGAGGCGGGGAACTATCTGACCGCGTCGATGGCCGGGCTGACGCTGGGAGAGGCACAGGCGCGGCTCGCGGCCGAACTGGCGGACGGGCGCGCGGCGCTGGACGGGGCGGCGCGGGCGCTGGTGGCCCAGGGCCTTGCGGTGTGGAGCGAGGACGGCGCGCGCCGCCCGGTGCTGATCGTGCGCGGGCAGGGCCGGCTGATCGACGCCGCCGCCGCGGCCGACCTGGAACGGGTGCGCGACCTGCTCGACGACCTCGAGGGCAAGCAGGAGGTGGCCTCCCTGCTCGATTCGGCGAGCGCGGGCGATGCCACGCGGATCTTCATCGGCGCGGAGACCAAGCTGTTCGCGCTGTCGGGATCGTCGGTGATCGCGCGGCCGTTTCGCGGTGCGGACGGGCGCGTCGTGGGGGTGGTGGGGGTGATCGGGCCGACGCGGTTGAACTATGCGCGCGTCGTGCCCATGGTGGATTTCACCGCGGCGACGCTCGCCCGCCTGCTGGGCTGAGCGCGCCTCCAACAGGGATTTGGCATGACCGAGAATACCGACACCGACCTGCGTGAAGAGACCGCGGAGGGTTCGCCCGAGCTGGCCGAGCATGACGGCCAGACCGCGCGGATCGCCGATCTGGAGCGCCAGCTGGCCGAAGCCAGGCAGGCCGCGCTCTATGCGCAGGCGGAGGTGCAGAACGTGCGCCGCCGCGCCGAAAAGGAGGCTGGGGACACCCGCGCCTATGCCGTCACCGGCTTCGCGCGCGACATCCTGTCGGTGGCGGACAATTTGCAGCGCGGGCTTCAGGCGATCCCGGCCGAGCTGAAGGGCGACGACAAGTTCAAGGGGCTGGTGACGGGGCTGGAGGCGACGGGCCGCGAGCTGGAGGCGGTGTTCGGCCGCCATGGCATCACCCGCATCGAGGCGATGGGCCAGCCGCTCGATCCCAACAAGCACCAGGCGATGGTGGAGCTGCCGAGCGCCGATGCCGAGCCGGGCACGGTCGTGCAGGAGATGCAGGTCGGGTACACGATCAAGGACCGGCTGCTGCGCCCGGCGCTGGTGGCGGTGGCTAAGAAGCCGGACTGAGGGGTTCGTCCTCGGGGGGCCGGGGGTGGGTTGGCGCGTACTGGATGAGCAGTGCGGGTGCCTTCCCCGTCATGCCGGACCTGTTCCGGCATCCACCGTGCCGCCAAGGCACCGGTCGATCGGCGCGCGGAACAGTGGACCCCGGCACAAGGCCGGGATGACGGTCGGATAGGGTAGGCGTCACCCCAGCGCACGCTGGGGTCGCTCACGATCGAAGCGCGACGCCTGCCGCAAGCGATCCCAGCCTGCGCTGAGATGACGGTTTTCGTTGAAAGCGCCCCCTCAGCCTGAGCTGGGATGACGGCAGGAGGACGTCAGGCCGGCTGGCCGTTGCCCCCGGTCGCGCCGAAGATCTGGCCGGTGGAATAGCTGAGCGCGGGGTCGGCGGCGGCGACATAGGCGGCGGCGATCTCGGCCGGCTGGCCGGGGCGGCCCATCGGCGAGGTCTCGCCGAAGCTCTGCTGCTTTTCGGGCGTCGCGCCGCCCGACACCTGGAGCGGGGTCCAGAACGGGCCGGGGGCGACCGCGTTGACCCGGATGCCGCGCGGGGCGAGCTGCTTGGCCATCGACTTGGTGAAGTTGAGCACCGCCGCGCGCGTCATCGCATAGTCGACCAGGTCCTTGGACGGGTCGCCCGCCTGTTCGGACGAGGTATTGACGATCACCGAACCCGCACCCATCCGCTCCACGGCAGCGCGCGTCAGCCAGAAGGGCGCATAGACGTTGGTCTTGATCGTCGCGTCGAAATCCTCCGACGAGATGTCGGCGATCGTCGGGCGGGTCTGCTGGCGCGCGGCGTTGTTGACCAGGATGTCGAGCCCACCGAGCTGCTGCGTCGCCTGCGCCACCAGCTTGCGGCAGAACGCCTCGTCGCGCAGGTCGCCGGGGATCGCCACCGCCTTGCGTCCCGCGGCGCGGATCAGCGCCACGACCTCCTTCGCGTCGGGCTCCTCGGCGGGGAGATAATTGATCGCGACGTCCGCGCCCTCGCGCGCATAGGCGATCGCGGCGGCGCGACCGATGCCGCTGTCGCCGCCGGTGATAAGCGCCTTCTTGCCGGAAAGCTTGCCCGAACCCTTGTAGCTCTGCTCGCCATGGTCGGGGCGCGGGTTCATCCTGGACGCGAGGCCGGGCCAGGGCTGGCGCTGTACGGGGAAGGGCGGCTTGGGATAGGCGGCGGCGGCGGGCGTGGTGGGCGCGCCGGGCGCGGTCTTCTCCTGCGCGCCCGCGGCGGCGGCGGCAGCGCCGGCGGCGATCGCGGCGCCCGCGACAAAGGTGCGGCGGCTGGTGTCGGTCATGGCGGTGTTCCCGATGGTTCGGGCGAAAAACCGGCCGCTACGGCCGCTGTTCCGTAACTTTGATTGTCCGGCGGCGAATTGATAGGCGGGCGTGCATGAACCCGAACGTCACCACCGACCGGCCGACCTTCACCACTCACCTCGAATGTTCGCTGACCGGCGAGCGGTACGAGGCGGACACGCTGCACGGGCTGTCGCGCGCGGGGCGGCCGTTGCTGGTCCGCTACGACCTCGACGCGGTGCGCGCGAACCTGAGCCGGCGGATGCTGGAGGCGCGGCCCACCGACCTGTGGCGGTGGCGCGAGCTGTTGCCGGTGCGGGGTACGGAGAACATCGTCAGCCTGGGCGAGATCGAGACGCCGCTGGTGCCGATCCCGCGTTCGGGCGGGGCCAATGTGTGGGTCAAGGATGAGGGAAGGCTGCCGACCGGGAGCTTCAAGGCGCGCGGCCTCGTCATGGCGGTGGCGATGGCGAAGGAGCTGGGGGTCACCCGGATCGCGATGCCGACCAACGGCAATGCCGGCGCGGCGCTGGCGGCCTATTGCAGCCGCGTCGGGATCGAGACGATCGTCTTCTGCCCGGAGGACACGCCGGAGGTGAACGTCCGCGAGATCGCGATGCAGGGCGCGCGGGTGTGGCGCGTCAACGGGCTGATCGACGATTGCGGGGCGATCGTGGGCGCGGGCGCGAAGGAGGGGCGCTGGTTCGACTTCTCGACGTTGAAGGAGCCGTACCGGATCGAGGGCAAGAAGACGATGGGGCTGGAGCTGGCCGCGCAGCTCGGGTGGAAGCTGCCCGACGCGATCTTCTATCCCACCGGCGGCGGCACCGGGCTGATCGGGATGTGGAAGGCGTTCGACGAGCTGGAGCGGCTCGGCTGGATCGGCAGCGAACGGCCGCGGATGTATGCGGTGCAGGCGAGCGGATGCGCGCCGATCGTGCGCGCGTTCGAGGCGGGGGAGGAGCACGCCGAGCGCTGGGAGGACGCGCACACGGTCGCGGCGGGCATCCGGGTGCCGCGCGCGGTGGGCGACTTCCTGATCCTGCGCGCGGTGCGGGAGAGCGGGGGCAAGGCGCTGGGGGTCGGCGATCCCGCCATCCTCAAGGCGGTGGACGATTGCGCGAAGGGGGACGGGCTGCTGATGTGCCCGGAGGGCGGTGCGACGCTGGCGGCGTATCGCGAGGCGCTGCGCTCGGGCGAGGTCGACGAGGACGAACAGGTGGTGCTGTTCAACTGCGCGACCGGGCTCAAATATCCGATGCCGGCGGCGCCGCGGACACTCGACCGGCACGGGCCGATCGACTTCGACGCGCTGTGATCCACGTCGCAGCCTTATACCGGTTCGCGGCGGTGCCCGATCGGGCGGGGCTGCGTGCGCGGCTGCTCGGCGTGGCGGAGGCGCAGGGCATCAAGGGCACGTTGCTGGTCGCCGACGAGGGGGTGAACGGGACGGTGGCGGGGCCGCGCGCGGGGCTCGACCGGCTGGTCGCGGCGTTGCGCGCGGAGCCGGGGTTCGCGGACACCGAGGTCAAGTGGTCGACCGCCGCGGCGATGCCGTTCCATCGGCTCAAGCTGCGGCTGAAGCGCGAGATCGTGACGATGGGCGAGCCCCAGGTCGATCCCGCCGACCCCGGTACGTACGTCGCGCCTGCCGAGTGGAACGCGCTGGTCGACGATCCCGACACGGTGGTGATCGACACCCGCAACGCGTACGAGGTCGCGGTCGGCAGCTTCGCCGGCGCGGTCGATCCGGGGACGGAGAGCTTCAGCGACTTCCCCGCCTGGTTCCGCGCGCATCGCGACGCGATCGCGGGCAAGCGGGTGGCGATGTTCTGCACCGGCGGCATCCGCTGCGAAAAGGCGACCGCGCTGTTGAAGCGGGAGGGGGTCGCCGACGTGTTCCACCTCCATGGCGGCATCCTGCGCTACCTGGAGGAGGTGCCCGAGGCGGAGAGCCGCTGGCGGGGCGAGTGCTTCGTGTTCGACGAGCGGGTTGCGGTGGGGCATGGCCTCGTCGAGGGCACGCATACGCTGTGCCGCGGCTGCCGCATGCCCGTCTCCCCCGCCGACCGTTCGTCGCCGCTCCATCGCGAAGGGGTGGCGTGCCCCCGCTGCCATGACCTACGCAGCGACGTGCAGCGGGCGGGTGCGGCCGAGCGGCACCGGCAGGTCGCGCTCGCCGCAGCGCGGGGCGGGCGGCATGTCGGCGACCAGGCGGGCGGGCGCTCCGGCTGAACCGCCGCTGCCGGCTCCGTTCAGCCGCTCGCAAGTGCCGCCCGATCAGAACGGGCAGGTAACGACCGGGAGGTGGGACGATGCGGGGCGGGGCGATCAGTGGCTGGGCATTGCCGGTGGCGAGCGTGCTGACCGGGCTGGCGGCGATGCTGCTGGCGGGATGCACGCTGGTCCGGATGCAGGGGTTCGACGCGGTCGCGGCCGGGGGCGACCGGGTCGACATCCAGGGCATCCCGCTGTGGATGAACGGCGACTTCCGCGTCGGCGTGGACGGCACGCGCGGGCATGTCAGGCGGACGGCGTTCGGCCGGTCGGAGATGAGCGGCGCGGGCGAACGCGACCGCCCGGACTACGAGGCCGGGCGGGTGGCGCGGTACGGCCGGGTGCGGTTCGAGGTAGCGGGGCCCTCGATCGAGGGGCGGCTGGCGGGGCAGTGCCGCTACGACCGCGAGGAGGCGAAGGAGCGGGTGGGCTCGGTCACCACCGCCGCGCCGACGCTGCCGCTGGCGTTCACCTGCGCCTTCACCCGCGACGGGCAGCCGGCGGGCGAACTGGAGCTGGGGGCGATCCCGTCCGATACGATGGCGGAGCCGCGCAGCGGGCGGATACGGATGGGCGCGGCCGACCTGACGCTGCGATCGATCCATCGGGGCGAGGATGGCAGCGAGGGGAGTAGCTGGCTCAACGAGGGCGCGCTCGGCTACATCGTCGAGGACCCGAGCGGCGCGGCGGTGGCGGCGATCGAGGTCATCGGCGTCACCCGCCGCCGGCTGGCGCTGCCCCGCGATCCGGCGCTGCGGCAGGCGACCCTGGCGGCGGGGATCGCGCTGGCGCTGTTTCGGGACCCGGGGGATGTGGACGATTGAGGTTTGTGCCCCCGCGAAGGCGGGAGCCCAGACTGGGCCCCCGCCTTCGCGGGGGCACAAAGGAAGTCAGGTGGTCACTCGCCCTGGAACGGCAGCAGCGTCTCGTATTGGGACAGGTTCGGCGCGCCCGAAACGCGGCCGCCGCGGCGGAGCAGGAAGGCGTGGCGGACGATCTCGCCCTGTTGTTCGAGCCCGTAGCGGGTGAACGCCCGCCCCGGCTTCAGCGCGTAGTCGTAGCGGCAGAAGGGGTGGCGTCGGATCGGCAGGCACAGGCCCCGCTGGTGCTGCCAGACATGGACCAGTTCGTGGATGAACAGCCCCTGGAGGTCGAGCCCCGCCGCGCCGTAATCCTCGCGCCACAGGTCGCCGCGGGGGTGGAAATGCATCACCCCGCACGGCGTCATCGCGACGGCGCGCGGCTGGAAGAACACCCATTTGCGGTTGGACAGCCGCACCGGGGCATAATCGATCGCGTCGCCGAAGACGCTGCGGGCCAGCGCCTCCTCGGACGCGGTGAGCGGGCGACTCATCCGGGTACGGGAGCGCCCGCCGTGACCGCGGTCGCCTTTCGCACCAGCCGGGTGCCATCGGCAAAGGTCAGGGTCAGCTCGATCAGCCGGCCGGGCTTCACGCCGGGGTTGATGTCGAACAGCATGACGTGGCGGCCGCCGGGCGCGAAGGCGGTGTCCTGGCCGGCAGGGATGGCGACGCGCGCGATCGGGCGCATCCCGGTCGCCACCGTTTCGTGCATCTCGGTCTGAATGGCGATGTCGGTGCGGACCGAGATCAGCGTCGCAGGACTCGGCCCGCCATGGATGGTGAAATAGGCGGCGCCCGGCCGACCGGGAACCGCGGGCAGCCGCACCCACGCCCGGTCCACCGACAGCGCGTCCGGCGTCGCATGGCATCCGGCCAGCGCCACCGCCAACACCATTGCGATCCTGTTGCGCACCCGCCTCGCCTTTCGTCCACGAACCCGTTGCCGCGCTTAGGTTCCCGCCCGTCTTGCGGCAAGCGGGACGGCCCCTATATCCCCGCCAGCAACATGCCCGTTGCGTCGCCGTAACGGGGCGTGGCGGTCGTCAACCTTTTAGTGAAACGAGGGGCTGGAACACACTCATGGCAAAAGTCATCGGCATCGATCTCGGCACCACCAATTCGTGCGTTTCGGTGATGGAGGGCGGCAAGCCCAAGGTGATCGAGAATGCGGAAGGCGCGCGCACCACGCCGTCGATTGTCGCGTTCGCCAAGGACGGCGAGCGGCTGGTCGGCCAGCCGGCCAAGCGCCAGGCGGTGACCAACGGCGACAACACCATTTTCGCGGTGAAGCGCCTGATCGGCCGCCGCTTCGACGACCCGGTGACCAGGAAGGACACCGAGCTGGTCCCGTACAAGATCACCCGCGGCCAGAACGGCGATGCGTGGGTCTCGGCCGGCGGCAAGGATTATTCGCCGTCGCAGATCAGCGCCTTCACGCTCCAGAAGATGAAGGAGACCGCCGAGTCGTACCTGGGCGAGACGGTGACCCAGGCGGTCATCACCGTGCCGGCCTACTTCAACGACGCGCAGCGTCAGGCGACCAAGGACGCCGGCCAGATCGCAGGGCTGGAGGTGCTGCGCATCATCAACGAGCCGACCGCGGCGGCGCTCGCCTATGGCCTCGAGAAGCAGGACGGCAAGACGATCGCGGTCTATGACCTGGGCGGCGGCACCTTCGACGTCTCGATCCTCGAGATCGGCGACGGCGTGTTCGAGGTGAAGGCGACCAATGGCGACACCTTCCTGGGCGGCGAGGATTTCGACAACAAGATCGTCGACTATCTGGCCGAGGGCTTCCGCAAGGACGAGGGCATCGACCTCACCAAGGACAAGCTGGCGCTTCAGCGACTGAAGGAAGCCGCCGAGAAGGCGAAGATCGAGCTGTCGTCGGCCGCCTCGACCGAGGTCAACCTGCCCTTCATCACCGCCGACCAGAACGGGCCCAAGCACCTCGTCCGCTCGATCACCCGCGCGGACCTCGAGCGGCTGGTCGAGGACCTCATCAAGCGGACGCTGGAGCCGTGCCGCAAGGCGATCGCGGATGCGGGCGTCAAGTCCGAGGACATCAGCGAGGTCGTGCTGGTCGGCGGCATGACCCGGATGCCGCGGGTGCGCGAGGTCGTGAAGGGCTTTTTCGGCAAGGACCCGCACACCGGCGTCAACCCGGACGAGGTCGTCGCGATGGGCGCGGCGATCCAGGCAGGCGTGCTCCAGGGCGACGTCAAGGACGTGCTGCTGCTCGACGTTACCCCGCTGTCGCTGGGCATCGAGACGCTGGGCGGCGTGTTCACCCGGATGATCGACCGCAACACGACGATCCCGACCAAGAAGTCGCAGACCTACTCCACCGCCGACGACAACCAGGGTGCGGTGACGATCCGCGTGTTCCAGGGCGAGCGCGAGATGGCGGCGGACAACAAGCTGCTCGGCCAGTTCGACCTGGTCGGCATCCCGCCCGCGCCGCGCGGCGTGCCGCAGATCGAGGTCACCTTTGACATCGACGCAAACGGCATCGTCAACGTCAGCGCCAAGGACAAGGGCACCGGCAAGGAGCAGCAGATCCGCATCCAGGCGTCGGGTGGTTTGAGCGATGCCGATATCGACCAGATGGTCCGCGACGCGGAGAAGTTCGCCGAGGACGACAAGAAGCGCCGGGCGGGTGCGGAGGCGAAGAACAACGCCGAATCGCTGATCCACACCACCGAGCGCCAGCTGGCCGACAACGGCGACAAGGTCGACGAGTCGCTCAAGGGCGAGATCCAGTCCGCGATCGACGAGGCCAAGAAGGCGGTCGAGGGCGGCGATCCCGACACCATGAACGAGAAGGCGCAGGCGCTGGCGCAGGTCGCGATGAAGCTGGGCCAGGCGATCTACGAGAAGCAGGCGCAGGCCGATGCGTCGCCGTCCTCAAGCGGCGATGAGGGTCCCAAGGCGGACGTGGTCGACGCCGAGTTCTCCGAGGTCGACGACGAGCGCAAGGCGTAATCCAGTGAACCAACCTCGTCATGCCAGCGCGGGCTGGCATCTTGCTCCACGGGCGATACGCCCGCGGCGTGAGACCCCGGCCTTCGCTGGGGTGACGGGTTGGGCACGTCGGGGGCGGGCATGACCACCACGATCGACTATTACGAGCTGCTCGGCTGCGAGCGCACCGCGGACGACGCGACGATCAAGGCGTCGTACCGCAAGCTCGCGATGAAGCATCACCCGGACCGCAACGCCGGGTGCAAGGACAACGAGGCGCAGTTCAAGGCGGTTTCCGAAGCCTATGAGGTGCTCAAGGATCCGCAGAAGCGCGCCGCCTATGACCGCTTCGGCCATGCCGCGTTCCAGCAGGGCGGCGGGGGGGGCGCGCAGGACTTCGGCGGGTTCTCCGACATCTTCGAATCCGTGTTCGGCGAGTTCATGGGCGGCGGCGGTAGCCGTGGCGGCCAACGCGGGCGGGCGCGGGGCGCGGACCTGCGCTACGACATGGAGATCACGCTGGAGGAGGCCTATTTCGGCAAGGCCAGCGAGATCACCGTCGACGTGTCCGCCCAGTGCGACACCTGCCACGGAACGGGTGCGAAGCCCGGCACCCATGCCAGCACCTGCCGCCATTGCCAGGGCCATGGCAAGGTGCGCGCGCAACAGGGCTTCTTCGTGGTCGAGCGCGCCTGCCCGGTCTGCCAGGGATCGGGGCAGGTCATCGCCGAGCCGTGCGCCGATTGCCGCGGCGAGGGCCGGGTCGAGAAGACCAAGACGCTGACCGTCAACGTGCCGCCGGGCGTCGACGAGGGCACCCGAGTCCGCCTGACCGGCGAGGGTGAAGCGGGGCCGCGCGGCGCGCCGGCGGGCGACCTGTACATCTTCCTCCACGTTAAGCGTCACGCGCTGTTCGAGCGCGAGGGCACCACTCTGTTCGCGCGCGCGCCGGTGAGCTTCACCACCGCCGCGCTGGGCGGCACGATGACCATCCCCGGCCCCGATGGCCGCGCGCACGAGATCAAGATCCCGGCGGGCATCCAGTCGGGTAAGCAGCTGCGCCAGCGCGGCGCGGGGATGCCCGTCCTTCAGGGCCGCGGGCATGGCGACCTCGTCATCCAGATCGAGGTGGAAACCCCGACCAAGCTGTCCACCCGCCAGCGCGAGCTGCTGGAGCTGTTCCGTGAAACCGAGACGGGGGACGAGTGCCCCGAGTCGAAGGGGTTCTTCGCCAAGCTGAAGAGCGCGGTGGTGGGCGAATGACGGTCGCCTGACCGTCATCCCAGCGCAGGCTGGGATCGCTGGCCGCGGGAGTGGCGCTCCGATCGCGAGCGACCCCAGCCTTCGCTGGGGTGACGGCTCAGTTCAGGCCCGCCAGCGCGCCCAGATCGCGGTCGGTAGGACCAGACCGCGCGCTTCCTCGCGGACGCCCAGTTCGCCCGCCTCGACCGTCCCGGGCAGGTCGGCGAACTGCTGTCGCAGCATCTCGCCGATCGCCAGCGCGGACATGCGCACCGCGTACACCGTCAGGAACAGGAAGCGCGACTCGGCGTCGAGCAGCCGGCGGCAGTCGGCGATCAGCGCGAGGAGATGCTCCTCCAGCCGCCATATCTCGCCCTCGGGACCGCGGCCGTATTTGGGGGGATCGAGCAGGATGCCGTCGTAGCGGCGGGCGCGGCGGACCTCGCGCGCGGTGAACTTGGCGGCATCGTCGACGATCCAGCGCACCGGCGCGTCGCCAAGTCCCGACGCCCGCGCGTTGGCGCGAGCGGCCTCGACCGACTTCTTGGACGCATCGACATGGACGACGCGCGCGCCGGCGGAGGCCAGCGCGAGGCTGCCGACGCCGGTATAGCCGAACAGGTTCATCACCTCAGGGCTGTCCACCCCCGCCAGCCGCTCGCGCATCCAGCCCCAGACCGGGGCCATGTCGGGGAAGAAGCCGAGGTGGCGGAAGGGGGTGCATTGCGCGGTGAAGCGGACCTGCTCCCATGCCAGCGGCCAGCCGTCGCGGGGCACGGGTTCGGCATAGCGCCCCCCCTCAAACACCCAGCGCCCGCCGCCGTCCTCGTCCGATCCGGGGACGAACTCGCCCTGCGCGCGCCAGTCGGCGGTTGCGGGCGCCCAGAGCGCCTGCGGCTCGGGGCGGATGAAGCGATAGCGGCCATAGCGTTCGAGCTTGCGCCCGTGCCCGCTGTCGACCAGCCCGTAATCCGCCCAGGGCTCCCCGACGAGCGTGTCGAGCCTCATTGCGTGCGGTGCTCCGCGACATAGGCGCTGACCGCGGCATAGTCGGCGGGCAGGGTGACGCAGCGTTCCTCGCGGTCGTGGAGGTCGCCGACGCGCGCGGGCAGCGGCGGGCGGACGCCGATGGCACGCTCGACCGCGTCGCCGAACTTGGCGGGATGCGCGGTGGCGAGCGTCACAACGGGCATGTCCACATCGAGCGCGCGCGCGGCGGACAGCGCGACCGCGGTGTGCGGGTCGATCACCTGCCCGGCGCTCTCGCACGCCCAGCGCATCGCCATCGCCATCCCGTCCGCATCGACTCGGGTCGCGCAGAGCAGCGGGGCGATGCCGGCGCGCTGGCTGTTGGTCAGCTGCATCGCGCCGGATGCCTCGAACCCCGCCATCTGTCCGGCCAGCGCGCGCCCGTCGCGGTCGCCCGCATCGAACAGCAGCCGTTCGAAGTTGGAGGAAACCTGGATGTCCATCGACGGGGTCGCGGTCTGCTGCACCGGACCCTTGGAGTAATCCCCGGCGTTGATCGCGCGCGCGAGGATGTCGTTGACGTTGGTCGCGACCACCAGCTGCCGCACCGGCAGCCCCATCCGGCTCGCGACATAGCCCGCGAACACGTCACCGAAATTGCCGGTCGGGACGCAGAAGGCGACCTCGCGATCGGGCGCGCCCAGGCGGACGGCGGCGTGGAAATAATACACCACCTGCGCCATCAGCCGCGCCCAGTTGATCGAGTTCACCGCCGACAGCCCGTGCTTCTCGGCGAAGGGCCGGTCGTTGAACATCGCCTTCACCAGCGCCTGCGCGTCGTCGAAGCTGGCGTCAGACAGTGCGATGTTGTGGACGTTGGGGGCGAGCACGGTGGTCATCTGACGCCGCTGGACGTCCGATACGCGGCCCTGTGGATGCAGCATGAAGATGTCGATGCCGGCGCGCCCCGCCACCGCATCGATCGCCGCCGAACCGGTGTCGCCGCTGGTCGCGCCGACGATCGTCAGCCGCCGGTCGGTGCCGGTCAGGAAGCGCTCGAACAACAGCCCGAGCAGCTGAAGCGCGACGTCCTTGAACGCCAGCGTCGGCCCGTGGAACAGTTCGAGCAGCCACTGGTCGTGGTCGAGCTGGACCAGCGGGGTGACCGCGGCGTGGCTGAAGCGGCCGTATGCGGCCTCGCACAGGTCGCCGAGCTCGTCCTCGGTCAGCGCGTCGCCGATAAAGGGGAGCATGACCCGGACCGCGGTTTCGGCATAGGAGAGCCCGGCGAGCGCGGCGATCTGATCGCGGGTGAACGAGGGCCACGCCTGGGGCACGTAGAGCCCGCCATCGGGAGCGAGCCCGGCGAGCGTGACCTCGCGAAAGCCGATCGCGGGCGCGGCCCCGCGGGTGCTGATGTAGCGCATGGCGTGACCTATCGCTGCCGGTGACGGATCGCCAGGATATAGATGATGCTCGCGACCGCGGCGAAGAAGAACCATTGGCCGGCATAGGCGAGGTGGTTGTTGGGGATCGAGTCGATGCTGGGCCGGCGGTTGGGCGCGAGGCCGGCGGCCGGGCGATCTAGCACCAGCATCAGCGGCACCGGCCGGCCGTCGAAGGACAGGAGCGGCCGACTGTCGGGCTGGTGCGCTATCAGCCCGCTGACGACGCCGCCGTTCCAGCGGGGGCGTGCCATGGGATCGCGCGTGGTGCCGAGCTGGACCGTGAGGCCGGGCTGAGGGCCGGCGATCGCACAGCGGGCGATCGCACGATAGCCGGCAGCTCCGGCGCCGAAGAGCTTGACGTCGACGGGCGGAGCGCAGGTCCCGTGCGATTGGCGGAACAGCAGCCGGTCGTCCACTATGTCAGGGAACGCGACCGGCGGGCGCGAGGGGTTGGCGGCGACCTGTGCCAGGAACGCCTCCTTGCGGGGCATGCGGTCGAGCAGCTGCCACAGGCCGAGCGCGACCATGCCCGCGACCGCGAGTGCGACGACAAGGGTGGGGAGGACGGGCCAGCGTTTCGGGAGCATGGCGATCCTCAACCGTCACCCCGGACTTGTTCGGGGGTCCACCTTGCGGCGAGGGTTGCGGTGAGCGGGGCACGCGTCACGCTTGCGGCCCGCTGGACCCCGGCACGGGGCCGGGGTGAGGGATGGGCATAGGCGAAGTTGCAGTACGCCATCACGACGCGACCCGTCCTTCGCGTGCGGCGTTGCGGTACTCGGCGGCGATCAGCGCCCCCTTGGCGAGGCGGAGCGAGCCCAGCACGCCTGCGACGGTCAGTGGCACCCAGAGCAGGACGTGCACCCACCAGGGCGGGCCGAAGCGGAGCTCGACGATCACCGCCAGCGCGGTGACGGCGGCGCCCAGGATCAGGGTCAGGAACGCCGCGGGTCCGTCACCGACGTTGAACTGCGCGAAATCGAGGTCGCAGGCGGTGCAGCGCGGGGCGAAGCGCGCGACTCCCGCAAACAGCGTCGGTGCGCCGCAGCGGGGGCAGAGGCCGCGCAGCGCGACCCGGGCGATGGGAGGAGGGGCTTCGGTCACGATGTCGAGGTCAAGCATCGGCCCTCACCCTTCGCCGCCTTGGCGTTTCCCTCTCCCGCCGGGAGAGGGAAGGAGCGGCGCAGCCGCGGGAGGGTGAGGGCGATCGGGGGACCTAGCCCCCGTGGACCGGCGCGCCCCAGCCGCCCCAGACGTACACGGTGACGAACAGGAACAGCCACACCACGTCGACGAAGTGCCAGTACCACGCCGCCGCCTCGAACCCGAAATGCTGGCGCGGGGTGAAGTCGCCGCGATAGGCGCGGATCAGGCAGACGATCAGGAAAATCGTGCCCACCAGGACGTGGAAGCCGTGGAATCCCGTCGCCATGAAGAACGACGCGCCATAGTTGATGCCCTTGAATGGGAAGGGCGCGTGGGCGTACTCATATGCCTGGATCGAGGTGAACAGCACGCCGAGCAGCACCGTCAGCCACAGCCCCTTGAGCACGCCGTCGCGATCGCCGACACCGAGCAGACCCCAGGCGCCCCGCTTCACCCCGCCACGCTGGTTGTGGATCAGCGCGTGGTGAGCCCAGGTGACGGTGGTGCCGCTGGTCAGCAGGATCAGCGTATTGAGCAGCGGCAGCTCGAACGCGTTGATGACGGTCAGCCCCTTGGGCGGCCAGGTCGCGGCGACCGCGGCGGCCCCTTCGGCGGCGCGTTCGACCTGCCCGTCGACGAAGCTCATCGCGGTCGGGAACAGCGAGAAGTCGAAGAACGCCCAGAACCAGCCGACGAAGAACATCACCTCCGACGCGATGAACAGGATCATCCCGTAGCGGAAATGGAGCTGGACGACGGGGGTGTGGTCGCCGTGATGCGCCTCGCGCACCACCTGCGCCCACCACGAATACATGCCGAACAGGACGGCCGCGAACCCGATCAGCAGGATCCAGCCGCCGCCCGCGGCCTCGTGCATGTACATGATGCCGCCCGCCGCCATCACCAGCGCCGCCATCGACGTGTAGAGCGGCATGATGCTGGGCGGCAGGATGTGGTAGTCGTGGTTCTTGGCGCCGGCCATTGCGGTCTGGTCCCCTGTAAGCCTTTGGTCGTGCTCTAGCCCGCGGTGTTCGCGGAATCCACCGGGTAAAACGTGTAGGACAGCGTGATCGTTTCCACGTTCGCCGCGTCGGGGTCCTTCAGCATCTTGGGGTCGACGTAGAAGATGACGGGCATCCGCACCGTCTCGTGCGGCTTGAGAGTCTGCTGGGTGAAGCAGAAGCACTGAATCTTGGTGAAATACTTCCCCGCCTGCGACGGGGTGACGTTGAAGGTGGCGGTGCCGGTCAGCGGCTTGTCGGACAGGTTGGTCGCCTTGAAGAACACCATGTCGCGCGCGCCGACCGCGATCTTCTCCGACCGGTTCTCGGGATAAAAGCGCCAGGGCAGCTTGGCGTTGACGTTGGCGTCGAAATCGACCTGGACCTCGGCATCCACCGCGCCCGGCGCCTTGAGGCCGCGCTGGGTGGTGCCGTTCAGCCCCGTGACCTGGCAGAACAGGCGGTACAACGGCACGCTGGCCCAGGCGAGCCCGGTCATGAAACAGATGCCGAGCACCGCCAACAGCGCCGTCCGGGTGGTCCGCGCAACGCTCATCCGTGCATCTCCAGCCGGATCTTGGACAGGGTGATCGCGAAGATCAGCACGACGAGCCCGCCCAGCAGCAGCCCCATCACGATCGCGCGCCCCTTCTGGCGGCGGCGAATCAGGTCGAGGTCGTCAGGCTTCATGGCAGCACCCAGCGGTCGGCGACCAGCGCGCCGAACAGGACGAAGAGATAGAGGATCGAATAGGAGAACAGCCGCTTTTCCTGGCGCATCGGATCGTCGGTGCGCTGGCTACGGACCGCGACCAGCAACGCCAGCACCGCAAAGGCGGCGGTGAGCGCGACGGAGGCGACGCCATAGATCCAGCCGGTCAGCCCGAGCGGCCAGGGCGCGATCGCGACCACGCTCATGTACGCGGTGTACAGCCCGATCTGCCGCCGGGTCGCGCGCTCGCCCGCGACGACGGGAAGCATCGGCACGCCGGCGGCGGCGTAGTCAGTCTGGACGAACAGCGCCAAGGCCCAGAAATGCGGCGGCGTCCACAGGAACACGAGCGCGAACAGCAGGAACGGCAGCCACGCCACGTCGCCGGTCGCCGCCGCCCAGCCGATCAGCGGCGGGAAGGCCCCCGCCGCGCCGCCAATCACGATGTTCTGCGGGGTCCGGCGCTTGAGCCACACGGTATAGATCAGGACATAAAACAGGATGGAGACGGTCAGGATCGCGGCGGCGACAAGGTTCACCGCCAGCCCCATCAGGATCACCGAGAATGCCGCGAGCCCCACCCCGAAGTGGAGCGCCGCCTGCCGGTCCATCCGCCCGTCGGGCAGCGGCCGCTTCTGGGTCCGGCGCATCGCGGCGTCGAGGTCCGCCTCGTACCACTGGTTGAGCGCGCCGGCCGCGCCCGCGCCCAGCGCGATGCACAGGATCGCGGTGAACCCCAGCACCGGATCGACGTGCACGGGCGCGGCGAGCATCCCGCACAGCCCGGTGAAGACGACCAGCGTCATCACCCGGGGCTTGGTCAGCGCCAGGAAGTCGCGCCAGTCGGCGGGCGGCAGCAGGGGGGCGGCGGTGTCCATGAAGGTGCCCGCCTATACCCGTGCGGGCCCGCACGGGGAAGCCGGTGCCGCCGCCCTCAGCCACACTTTGTAAAACATGGAAAAGTCGCGATCGGGCAAGGGGCCGGGATGCGTTTACTCCCCGCCCTATGCGCCGTGCTGCTGCCCGGCGTCGCCGCAGCCCAGACCGACCATGACGGTCAGGCGTGGATCAATGTGACCGTCCAGGGCCCGGTCCGCGACCGGCTGATCTACTTTGCGGAGGTGCAGCCGCGTTTCGGGGGCGACCTGTCGAGGCTCGACACGCTGCTGCTCCGGCCCGCGATCGGGTGGCAGTTGTCGAAACGCGTCGCGGTGTACCAGGGCTACGCGCGGGTCATCAGCCCGATCGTTGACGGGCGCGACCGGGCGGAGCACCGCCCCTTCCAGCAGCTGACCTGGACGTTGCCGCAGGGCCTGCGCGCGGAGTTCCAGTCGCGCACCCGGCTGGAGCAGCGCTGGCGCAACGACGGACGCCAGATGGGGCTGCGCCTGCGCGAGTTCGTGCGCGGCGAGGCGGCCTTCGCGCGCGACGGCAGCGGGGTGCGGGCGCTGGTGTCGGCGGAGCTGTTCTGGGCGCTGAAGGACACCGACTGGGGCAACCGCGCCGGGTTCGACCAGCTGCGCACCTTCGCAGGGGTGGAAGTGCCCATCTTCGGACGTTCGACCGCAGAGATCGGCTACCTCAACCAGCTGATCGACCAGCCCGGCCCCGCGCGGCGGATGAACCATGCCGCGGTGCTCAACATCTTCATCCGGCATCGATAGGGGAAGAAGCCCTTGCCGCCCCTCTTGCGAGGGGCGGGGGCCGATGGATCACAGGGTGGTGAAGATCACCCCGACCACCAGCGCCTGGGCCGCGACTGCCAGCAGCGAGCTGGCCGCGGTCTCGAACATGCGCATGGGTTGGTCTCCGATGCCGGGTCATACCGGCTGGATACGGGATGCGCTTTGTTGCTTGGACGCGCAACATTGTTGCTCGCAATCGCGATTGCGTCTGGTGCAACTAGGGGGCAACGGCGAAGCCGCACCGTCGATCCTCGCTGGGGCGACGTCGGCGGGGCTTGCGTTGCGCTGGCGCGCATCGGCGGCCTTTGCCGCCTACGCTTCGCCAAAAACCCGTGCGAAGATCGTGTCCACCTGCGCGAAGTGATAGTCGAGGTCGAACCGCGCCTCGATCTCCGCCGGGGACAGCGCCGCGGTCACCTCCGCGTCCGCCTTGAGCAGGTCGAGCAGCGACAGCGCGCCGTCCGACTCCCACACCCGCATCGCATTACGCTGGACCAGCCGGTACGCGTCCTCGCGGCTCACCCCGGCCTGGGTCAGCGCGAGCAGCACGCGCTGCGAATGGACCAGGCCGCCCATCCGGTGCAGGTTCCTCGCCATCCGCTCGGGGTAGACGACCAGCCGGTCCATCACCCCGGTCAACCGGGCGAGCGCGAAGTCGAGGGTGATCGTGGCGTCGGGGCCGATATAGCGCTCCACCGACGAGTGGCTGATGTCGCGCTCGTGCCACAGCGCGACGTTCTCCAGCGCGGGGGTCACATAGCCTCGGACCATGCGGGCCAAGCCCGTCAGGTTCTCGGTCAGCACCGGGTTGCGCTTGTGCGGCATCGCCGACGAGCCCTTCTGGCCCGGCGCGAAATACTCCTCCGCCTCCAGCACCTCCGTTCGCTGGAGATGGCGGACCTCGGTCGCGAGCCGCTCGATCGAGCCGGCGATCACCCCCAGCGTCGCGAAGAACATCGCATGCCGGTCGCGCGGGATGACCTGGGTCGAAACCGGCTCGGGGGTCAGCCCCAGCTTGGCGGCGACATATTCCTCCACCTGCGGGGCGATGTTGGCGAAGGTGCCGACCGCGCCCGAGATCGCGCAGGTCGCCACATCCTCGCGCGCGTGGCGCAGGCGCGTGCGGCAGCGGTCGAACTCGGCATAGGCCTGGGCGAGCTTCAACCCGAAGGTGGTCGGTTCGGCATGGATGCCGTGGCTGCGCCCGATCGTGGGGGTCAGCTTGTGCTCGCGCGCCCGGCGTTCGAGCACGGCGAGCAGCTGGTCCAGATCATCCAGCAGGATATCGGCGGCACGCGCCAGCTGCACCGCCAGCGCAGTGTCGAGCACGTCCGACGAGGTCATCCCCTGATGCAGGAAGCGCGCCTCCGGCCCGGTCCGCTCGGCGACATGGGTCAGGAAGGCGATGACGTCGTGCTTCGTTTCCGCCTCGATCGCATCGATCCGGTCGATGTCGAAGTCGCCCGCGGCGGCGTCCGCCTCCCAGATGCGCGCCGCCGCCTCGCGCGGGACGACGCCGAGTTCGGCCAGCGCGTCCGTTGCGTGCGCCTCGATCTCGAACCAGATGCGAAAGCGCATCTGCGGCGCCCAGATCGCGGCCATGGGCTCACGGGAATAGCGGGGAACCATCGATGATCCTTGTTACCGGAGGGCGTCGCGCGCTGTTAGCACCCGGCGCGAACCCCTTCAAATCGGCGCGGGGAACCCCATCTTTGAACAGAACGTTGTTTGCCTTGAGTTTTAGCGATGGCATGCGCAGCAAGCGATCAACAGCGCGGGCGCAAGCAAAAGAGGAGATGAAGATGTTCAAGCAAGTTCTTCTCGCGACCAGCATGATGGTTGCTGCCCCCGCCCTGGCCCAGACCGCGTCAGCCCCGGCGCAGAGCACGCCGGGACGCACTCCCATGACTGCCGCATCGGACGCGCAGTCCGCCGCTGCTACGCCGGCCCAGCAGGCTCCTGCCGCGACTGCGCAGGCGGCTCCCGCCCAGACCGCGCCAGCGCAGCCCTCCACCGCGACGGCGCAGGCCGATGCGCAGCCGGCAGCCGATGCCGCATCCGCGCAGGCGGCTCCGGCCGCCGGCACCGCGACGGCTCAGGCGGCACCCGCAGCCGGTGCGGCGACGGCCGCCGCCGATCCGGCTGCGAAGCCGACCAACGAACCGACCCAGGTCGCGAGCATCGTCGACCAGGAGTTCGGCTCCTACGACAAGGACGGCGACGGCAAGCTGAGCCAGGCCGAGTTCGGTGCCTGGATGGTGGCACTCAAGACCAAGAGCGATCCCGCGACCAAGGCCGATAGTCCCGAGACGAAGAAGTGGGTCGGTGCCGCGTTCGCCCAGGCGGACACGGACAAGAACAGCGGGCTGACCCGGACCGAGCTGACCGGCTTCCTGTCGCAGGGCCAGTCGTAACGCTTTCCGCTATCCCGGCTGGATGGAAGGGCCGTCGGAGCGATCCGGCGGCCCTTTTCCATTGGATCCTCCCCTTGTAGGGCAGGATTGCGTCAGATCAGCCCCTGCGCCTTCAACGACACGTGCCCCCGCGTGCCGACGATCAGATGGTCGTGGAGCGCGATCCCCAGTCCCTTGGCGGTCGCGGCGATGCTGCGGTGGTTGTGGACCAGGATCAGCGCCGCCGAGTGGAGCTGGAGCGCGCGCGCCACCACCTCGCGCACATAGACCGCCGCCTCGTCGATCGTGCCGCGGCTCATCACCTCGTCGCGGATCAGCACGTTGCGGGTGTCGAGATGGAGGACGCGGAACCGCTCGATGCCATGGTGCGCCATGTCGGCATGGAGGTAGTCGAGCAGCGCCTGCCAGTTGGCGAGCACCGGCCGTTTCGCGACCTCGCCCCTGAGCAACCGGATCGCGGCGGCGTGGGCGATCTTGACCGCGGCGGTGGCGGTGTCTCCCATGCCCTTGACCCGGGTCAGCGCGCCGGCGTCGGCGGTCAGCACCCCGCCCAGCGTCCCGAACTCGGCGATCAGTGCGTGCGCGAGGCCCTTGGTGTCCCGCCGCGGGATCGCCAGCGCGAGCAGATATTCGAGCAGCTCGTGGTCGAGCAGTCCCTCGCCATCCGCGAGCAGCCGCGCGCGCAGCCGTTCGCGGTGCCCGTGGTGGGAGGGAGCGGGAGCGTCGGCGTCGGCAGGGGAGGGGGCCATCGCGCGTCAGCCTAGCGGCACAGAGGCGGCGCGAACAACCGTCCTTGGCTTGTTTCGGTCGCGTCCACCGGGCTAGGCAGCGGGGGTGGAAGCGCCCCCGCCCGACGACCTGCCCCGCCGACGACGCCGTCGAGGGCTGCGGATCGTCGCGGCGCTGGCGGTCGGGCTGGCGCTGGTCGTCGTTGGCGTGTGGCTGGCGCGGGTGCCGGTCGCGACCCGCTTCGTAGACCGCGAACTGGCGCGCCGGGGGGTGCCGGCGCGCTATCAGGTCACGTCGCTAGGGGCCCGGGGCCAGCGGCTGGAGGGGGTGGTGATCGGCGATCCCGCCCGCCCCGACCTCGTCGCGGACTGGGTCGAGACGCGGACCGGCATCGGCCTGCACGGTCCCTATCTGGTCGGCGTGCGCGCCGGGCATGTCCGCATCCGCGCGCGGTTGGTGAACGGGCGGGTGTCGCTGGGCAGCATCGACCGGCTGCTGCCGCCACCTTCCGGCAAGCCCTTCGCGCTCCCTCAGCTCCGGGTGGCGAGCGACGACGTGCGGCTCCGGCTGGAGACCCCCGCCGGGGTGGTCGGGCTCAAGCTCGCCGGGGCCGGCCGGCTCGACGACGGTTTCCGCGGCACGCTGGCGGCGGTGGCCCCGCGGCTGGCGCTGGGCGGGTGCGTGGCGAGCGGCGCACGGGCGGCGGTGGCGTTGCGGGTCGTCAAGGCGGCCCCGAGCGTCGCCGGGCCCGTACAGGCAAGCGCGCTGACCTGCGGCGAGGCACGCGCAACGGGTGCGCGCGCCGACCTCGACCTCGGCTTCGCGGCGGCGCTCGACGCGGTCGGCGGGAAGGTCCGGCTCGCGACCGGCGCGGCGGCGGCGGCGGGCGGGCAGGTGGCGGCGCTGTCCGGCACGCTCGCGCTCGCCCGCCGGCCGATCGCCGCGCCCGCCGGCGACCTCGACCTCGCCGCGACCGGGCTGCGACTGGCGGCAGGCAGCGCGCGGGCCGTGCGCGTGCGCGCGCCGTTTGCGGTCGCGGACGGCGGGGTTGGCATCGGCGTCGGGTCGCCGGCGGCGCTGGCGGTGGAGGGCGCGGCGGTCGCCCCGGCGCTGCTCGACCGCTGGCTGGCGGCCCCGGCGCTCGCCGCAACGCCGCTCGCCCCCCTCGCGACGCGCGCCACCGGTGCCGCGAAGGCAGCGGCGCAGGATTTCGACGCGACCACCACCTTTGCCTGGCGCAGCGCGCGCGGGCGGCAGGCGCTCCGACTCCGGTCGCCGACGCTGCGGGCGCGGAGCGGGGCCAGCGCCCGCGCCGAGTCGCTGATGGTCTGGCAAAGCGGCGTCGCACTCCGCCTGATCGGACCCAGTCGGATCGCGATCGGCGGCGGTGGGTTGCCCGCGATCCGCGCCGAGGTCGCCGAGCACCGCGTGGGGCCATGGCGCGCGCGGATCGTCGCGCAGCCTTACGCAGCGGGCGACTCGCGGCTGGCGGTCACGCCCGCGTCGCTGGTCGTCGACGGCGCACGCTGGCGGCTCGTGACGACCGCGATCCTGTCCGGCCCGATCGCGGGGGGGCGGGTCGATGCGCTCGCACTGCCGATCCGGATCGCCGGCGGGCCGGGCCGGATCATGGTCGATCCCGTCTGCACCCCCGTTTCGGCGGAGCGGCTGGCCCTGTCGGGGCTGGTGCTCGATCGGCCGCGGCTGATCCTGTGCCCCCGCGACGGCGTGCTGCTCCGCGTCGCGGACGGCCGGATCGAGGGGGCTGCGCGACTCGCCGCCACCCGGCTCGCGGGCCGACTCGGTAGCAGCCCGCTGACCATCGCCGCCCAGGGCGCGGAGTTCGACCTCGCCCAGCGCGGCTTCCGCATCGCCGGGCTCGCAGCGACGCTGGGCGCGGGCGAGACGCCGACCCGGCTCGACCTCGGCACGCTCGAGGGGCGGATCGCGGCCGGCGGCATTACGGGCCGGTTCGCGCAAGCCGGCGGGCGGATCGGCGCGGTGCCGTTGCAGCTCGGCGACGCGGCGGGCGAGTGGCGGCTGGCGGGCGGGGTGCTCGACCTGACCGGTGCGCTCGGGGTCAGCGACACCGCCACCCCCGCGCGCTTCCAGCCGATGCGCGGCACGGGCGTCCGCCTCCGCCTCGCGAACGGCGCGGTCACCGCCACGGGCACGCTGGTGGAGCCGACCACCGCCACCCCGGTGGCCCGGGTCGCCATCGCGCACCGGCTCGCGACCGGCACGGGATCGGCGGACCTCGCCGTCCCCGGCCTCGTCTTCGCGCCCGGTTTCCAGCCCGATCTGCTCACCCGCGTCACCTTCGGCGTCATCGCCGATGTGAAGGGGACGGTGACGGGGCAAGGGCGGATCGCCTGGGGCCCGGCCGGCGTCACCTCCACCGGCCGCTTCGCCACCGCCGGCACCGACCTCGCCGCCGCGTTCGGGCCGGTGCAGGGGATCGTCGGCGCGATCGACTTCGACGACCTCCTATCGCTGCGCAGCGCCCCGAACCAGCGGATCACCGTCCGCTCGATCAACCCCGGCATCGAGGTGACCGATGGCATCGTCCGCTTCCGCACGCTGTCTGGCACCCAGGTACAGGTCGATAATGGCCACTGGCCCTTCGCGGGGGGCGGACTGACGCTCGCGCCGACGACGCTCGACTTCGGGCAGGAGGCGGCGCGGCGGATGACCTTCACCGTCACCCGCGCCGCGGCGGACAAGTTCCTCCAGCAGTTCGACTTCGGCAATCTCCAGGCGACCGGCACCTTCGACGGGGAGCTGCCGATGGTGTTCGATGCGACCGGTGGCCGGATCGAGGGCGGGCGGTTGCAGGTGCGTCCCGGCGGCGGCTCGATCGCGTATCTGGGCGACCTGACGCAGAAAGACCTGGGCTTCTGGGGCAACCTCGCCTTTCAGTCGCTCCGGTCGCTGCGCTATCGCGACCTGTCGGTGGCCATGAACGGCCCGTTGTCGGGCGAGATGGTGACGGAGGTGCGCTTCGCCGGCGTCAGCCAGGGGGAGGGAGCGAAGTCGAACTTCCTGATCCGCCGGCTCCAGCGGCTGCCGTTGCAGTTCAACATCCGCATCAGCGCGCCCTTCCGGGGCTTGCTCGATTCGGCGCGCGGCTTTTACGATCCCAACCTGCTGATCCGGCGCAACCTGCCGGCGTTGCTCGAGGAGCAGCGCCGCCGGACCCAACCGGTTCAGCCTCCTGCAAGCGAGCCCGTGCGATGAAGACTGCCATGATGTTGGGATTGGCCTTGAGTGTCGGCGGGTGCGTCAACATCTCGGCGCCCGACAAGCCGATCGTTATCAATCTCAACATCAACGTGACGCAGGAAGTGGTATACCGCCTCGATAGCGACGCCAAGTCGCTGATCCAGCAGAACCCGGGGATCTTCTGATGACCAAGACCGTCCTGATCGCCGCCGCCGCTCTCGCCATCGGGCTCGCCGCGGGCGCCGCCTGGGCGCAGCGCGACCCCGCCTATGCCGCCGCCAGGGCCGCCGGGCAGGTGGGCGAGCAGCCCGACGGCTATCTCGGCGTGGTCGGCGGCGGCTCGGCGGAGCTGCGCGCGCTGGTTGCGAACATCAACATCCAGCGCAAGGCCGCATATACCCAAAAGGCGCAAGGGGCGGGCGCGACCGTTGAGCAGATGGCGTTCACCAGCGGCTGCAACCTGATCGGCCAGACCCAGCCGGGCGAGAAATACCGCACCCCCGGGGGCGCCTGGGCGACGCGGGGCGCGGGCGCGGCGGAGCGCGACGGGCGGTGTGTCTGACGGTTCGACAGGAGGGTGGTGCACGTCCACCTGAACGCCGGCTTGCCCAAAGGTTGACTTCCCCGCACCCCCCTGTCTAAAGCGCCCGTGCCTGAGGCGGGGTTGCTCGCCGGCCAGCGTGCCTCCTCCCCATGACCCGGCTGGATTGGTGGAGGAGCGCGCATGGCGGACGACCCCGGGCAGGATCGGCAGGCGGAGGACCCGCGGCTCGCCAGGCTCGACGAGCGCCTGGACCGGGCGCGGGGCGTTGAGGCGGCCCGGCATGGCGTCAAGGTCGATCCCGACCGCGGCTATGCCCAGGGGAACCGGATCATCGCCGCGCTGATCGGCAGCCTGGTCGGCTCCGCGCTGATCGGGTGGCTGCTCGATCGGTTCGCCGACACCGGTCCTTGGGGCCTGATCGTCATGCTGTTCCTCGGAATAGCGGTCGCGTTCAGGCAGATCATTCGAATCGCCAACGAGCGCCCGGAGTAACCCGGACGCTCGTTTTGCATGACGGGGTTGAACGTGGCGGCAGCGGAACAGGGCAGCAGGATCGATCCTATGCACCAGTTCCTGATCGAACCGGTGTTCGGTCGGGACTGGCAGCTGTTCGGCCACAACATCGCCTTCACCAACTCCGCGCTGTGGATGGTGGTGACGCTGGTCGCGTTGTGGCTGTTCATGCTGGGCGGGATGAAGCGCGAGCTGGTGCCCGGCCGGTGGCAGGCCGCGGTGGAGACCTTCACCGGGTTCGTCTCGGGCATGCTGACCTCGAACGTCGGGCCGGAGGGGAAGCGCTTCGTCCCCTATGTCTTCACGCTGTTCATGTTCATCCTGTTCGCCAACGTCATCGGGCTGCTGCCGGTCGGAATCGTGCCGGGCGTCCATCCCTTCACGATCACCAGCCACCTGACCGTCACCGGCGTGCTGGCGGTGATCTCGTTCGCGATCGTGCTGCTGGTCGGGTTCGGACGCCACGGCTTCCACTTCTTCTCGCTGTTCGTGCCGCACGGGACGCCCGCGGTGATGATCCCGCTGATCTTCGTGGTCGAGCTGATGAGCTTCCTGGTCCGCCCCTTCTCGCTGGGCCTCAGGCTGTTCGTCGCGATGACCGCGGGGCACATCCTGCTCAAGGTGCTGGCCGCGTTCGTCATCAACGGGCTCAACCTCGGCCTGGGCTACAGCCTGCTGGTGTCACTGCCGTCGATGCTGCTGATGATCGGCATCACGCTGCTTGAATTGTTGGTCGCGGCGATTCAGGCGTACGTCTTCGCGCTGCTGACCTCGGTGTACCTCAACGACGCGGTGAACCTCCACTAGGGTGCGTGCAGGACATGCACGACCCCGCGACCTTTATTGACCTTCCAAATCTGAACAGGAGTGAATGACATGGACGCAGAAGCCGCCAAGATGCTCGGCGCCGGCCTGGCCGCGATCGGCATGGGCCTCGCCTCGCTGGGCGTGGGCAACGTGTTCGCGAAATTCCTGGAGGGCGCCCTGCGCAATCCGGGCGCGGCGGACAGCCAGCAGGGCCGCCTGTTCATCGGCTTCGCGGGTGCCGAGCTGCTCGGCCTGCTCGCCTTTGTGACGATGATCATCCTGCTGTTCGTCGCGTAAGCGACGGACCGGCCGGCGGGCCGTTCCGGCCGGCTTTGCCGGTCGCAACGGCCCGTTCGACGTCACGGACACCAAGGTACCGCCATGCCCCAGATCGCCCAGATCGCCTCCACCTATGCGTCCCAGCTGTTCTGGCTGCTGGTGACGTTCGGCCTGCTGTATTTCGTGGTCGGGCGGGGCATGGTGCCCAAGATCGTCGCCACCGTCGACCAGCGCGACCAGCGCATCGCGGGCGACCTTGCCGCGGCCGAGCAGGCCCGGCTGGCGGCCGACACGACCGAGGCGGGCTGGCGCGCCGAGATGGACGCCGCCCGTTCGGCGGCGCAGGCGTCGCTGGGAGCCGCCAAGGCGCGCGGCGCGAACGCCTATGACGCGCAGATCAGGGCGGCGGACGCCGACCTGACCGAGCGCATGAACCACCACGACCTCGCCATCGCCAACGCCAAGGCGGATGCGCTGGCGAACCTCCAGACCGTCGCGGTCGAGGCGGCGCAGGCGATGGTCCACCGCCTGTCGGGCGTTCAGGTCAGCGTCGAGCAGGCGTCGGACGCGGTCCGCCGGGCGGGCCTGCATGTCTGAGGGGAGCAGCACCGTGGCGCAGAACCTGTCGCAGGCGGCCGAGGCCCAGCCGCTCGCCCCCGCCAATATCCGCGACGGCAGCGAGCTGAAGGGCGAGGTCCACCAGCCCGGCGGTGCCGAGCACACCGTCGAGGCGACCGCGCTCGGCATGAACACCACCGGCTGGGTCGCGGTCGCGGCGCTGGTCGTGCTGGTGCTGATGCTGTGGAAGAAGGTGCCGGCGCTGATCGGCCGCTCGCTCGACGCCAAGATCGAGGGCATCCGCCGCGAGCTCGACGAAGCCTCGCGGCTGCGCAAGGAAGCCGAGGCGCTCAAGGCCGAGTATGAGCAGAAGGCCGCCGCCGCGCACACCGACGCCGAGGCGATGCGCCAGACCGCCGAGCGCGAGGCGCATGAGATCCTGGTCAAGGCCAAGGCGGATGCCGAGGCGCTGATGGGCCGCCGCGCGCGGATGGCGGAGGACAAGATCGCCGCCGCCGAGCGCGCCGCGATCGCCGACGTCCGCGCCCGCGCCGCCGACGCCGCCGCCAGGGCCGCGGCGCTGCTGATCGCCGAGCACAATGATGCGGGGGCGGATCGGGCGCGGGTGGAACGCACCATTGTGGGGCTTGGCCGCCCGCATTGAGCCCGATTTCTATATCACGGCGGGTTCCATCCTGTACCGCCTTTATCGCCCGCCGTTTTCGTTTCGATCCCGCTTGCCATCCATCCCGATCCCTTGTCCCATGATGGGACGCCGAGCGGGAGACACAAGGTGGGAATCACGCCCTACGAGCCGGCACCGATGCTGGGCGACGAACGCGAGCGTGAGCGGGCGGTGGAGGCGTCGGGCGCGCTGCGTCTGCGCGGCGACCCCGACCTCCAGGCGATCGTCGAGGAGCTGCGGCGCAGCTTCGCGGTGGCGCAGGCGGCGGTGTCGATCCTGCACAGCGACTGGCAGTATTTGATCGCGGCATCGGGCGTCCCGGACGGCCCGTACAGCCGGCGCACCTCGTTCTGCGGCCATGCGGTCGAGCACCCGCGCACGGTGTTCTGTGTTCCCGACGCGTCGCGCGATACGCGGTTCGAGGGCAATCCGGTGGTGGTGGAGGACAGCGGCATCCGCTTCTACGCCGCCGCGCCGCTGATGGCGTCGGATCGGCTGACGCTGGGTGCCGTGTGCATCGCGGACCGGCATCCCCGGCCCATGCTCGACGGCCCCGGCGCGTGCCGGCTGACCGCCGCGGCCGAAGAGGTCATGGCGGTGATCGACGCACACGCCCACCGGCTCGCATCGGTTAGGCTTGCGGCTAATTAGCCGGTGCGCTAAACGGCGCCTATGGACTCGATCTTCGACGCGCTGGCGCATCCGACCCGCCGCCGCATCCTGGAGCTGCTGAAAGGCGGTGGGATGACGGCGGGGGCGCTGGCAGGGGCGTTTGACGTGTCCAAGCCCACCATGTCCGGCCACTTCGCCAAGCTCAAGGCGGCGGGCCTGATCCAGGGCGAGAGCCGCGGCACCGCCACCGTCTACACGCTCAACCTGTCGATGATGGAAGAGGTGCTGCTCGCGTTCATGAACCGGCTGCGTGCCGAAGGGAGCGAACCATGTCCTACCGCCCGATGATCGCGGTGTCCGCCGCCGTCACCGCCGCGTTGGCCGGGGTCGCGGCCTGGGCACAGATCCGGCTGCCCGCCGATACGCAGCTGCCGATCCACTGGGACGCGGCGGGACAACCCGACCGGCTGGCGGACGCGGGCACCGCGCTGTTCCTGCCGGTGCTGATCGCCGTCGCGCTCACCGCGACGCTGGCGATCGTGCCGCGGATCGAGCCGATGCAGCGCGACATGGAGCGGAGCCGGCCGCTGTTCCTCACCGCCTGGACCGCGGTGATGGCGATCATGGTGGTGGTCGAGGCGATGACCGCCGCGCCCGCGTTCGGCTATGCGGTGCCGCCGACTTTGCTGGTGGCTGCGGTGGGCGCGATGCTGGTGGCGATCGGCAACATGCTGCCCAAGTCGCGGCCCGGCTTCTTTGTCGGCATCCGAACGCCCTGGGCGATTATCGACGAGGACAACTGGATCGCGACCCACCGGATCGGCGCGAGAATGATGACGGGGGCGGGGCTGGTGGTGATGCTGGCGGCGGTGCTGCCGCTGCCATCGATGGCCCGGACGCTGGCGGTGACCGGGGCGATCGCGGCGGCGGTGGTGGTGCCGGTCGCCTATTCGTTCCTGCACTGGCGCCGCGCGGCGGCTGGTTAACCCCGACCCGGACTCCTACATCGCAGCGTGATGGCGACTCCCACCCCAGACCGTTTCAACGAGGAAAAGGCGACCTACACGATCCGGGGATCGGAAACCCCGGACCTCGACGCAGGGGTGGCGGCGATCCGCAACGTGCTGAAGACGCTGCCCCAGCGATCGGGCGTGTACCGGATGCAGGACGCCAAGGGCGACGTGCTGTATGTCGGCAAGGCGCGCAGCCTCAAGCAGCGGGTGGCGAACTACACCCAGGTCAAGGGGCTGCCCCGGCGATTGCAGCGCATGGTCTCGCAGACCCGCAGCATGACCATCGTCACGACCAACAACGAGGCGGAGGCGCTGCTGCTCGAAGCGCAGCTCATCAAGCGTTATCGCCCCGCATACAACGTCCTGCTGCGCGACGATAAGAGCTTCCCCTTCATCCTGCTGCGCGCCGACACCGACTTCCCCCGCGTCCAGAAGCATCGCGGCGCCAGGCGGTCGGTCGGCAACTACTACGGCCCCTTCGCGAGCGCGGGCAGCGTCAACAACACGCTCAACGCCCTCCAGAAGCTGTTCCTGCTGAGGAGCTGCACCGACGGCTTCTTCAAGACGCGCGACCGGCCGTGCCTGCTGTACCAGATCAAGCGCTGCTCGGCCCCGTGCGTCGGCCGCATCGACGCGCCCGCCTATGCCGAGCTGGTCGAGGACGCAAAGTCGTTCCTCGCGGGCAAGGCGACCACCGTTCAGGCGAAGCTCGGCGCGCAGATGCAGGCGGCGGCGGAAGCGATGGACTTCGAACTTGCCGCGGTGCTGCGCGACCGGCTCAAGGCGCTGACCTTCGTCCAGGGAACGCAGGCGATCAACGCGGAAGGGGTGGGGGACGCCGACATCTTCGCGCTGGCGTGCAAGGACGGGGTGATCGGCATCCAGGCGTTCTTCATCCGCGGCGGCCAGAACTGGGGGCATCGCAGCTTCTTCCCCGCGCACACCGCCGAGGTGCCCGAGGACGAGGTGATGACCAGCTTCCTGACCCAGTTCTACGAGGAGGTGCCGCCGGCGCGTGCGATCCTCCTCGACCGCGAGCTGCCGGAGGGCGAGCTGCTCGCCGGCGCGCTGGGCGAGGTGGCGGGGTACAAGGTCCAGCTGTCGGTGCCCCAGCGCGGCGATCGGCGGCGGCTGATGGATCAGGCCAAGCGCAACGCGGTGGAGGCGCTCGAGCGCCGGCTCGCCGAGTCGACGACGCAGGCCAAGCTGCTGCGCGAGGTCGCCGAGCTGTTCGACCTGCCCGAGCCGCCCGACCGGATCGAGGTGTACGACAACAGCCATATCCAGGGGACGAACGCGGTCGGCGCGATGGTGGTCGCGGGGCCGGAGGGGTTCCGCAAGGGCCAGTATCGCAAGTTCAACATCAAGGGGAACGAGGCGCAGACCGACAGCGACGTCGGCATGATGCGCGAGGTGTTCCGCCGCCGCTTCGCCCGCCAGCTGGAGGAAGCGCCCGACCGCGACGACGCCACTTGGCCCGACCTGGTCCTGATCGACGGCGGCAAGCCGCAGCTGTCGGCGGCGAGGGCGGTGCTGGAGGACCTCGGCATCGAGGACGTCTGCCTCGTCGGCGTCGCGAAGGGCGCATTCCACGGCCGCGAGGGCCGCGAGGTGTTCCACCTGCCGGACGGGCAGGAACGGATGCTGCCCGTCAACTCGCCGGTGCTGTTCTACCTCCAGCGGCTGCGCGACGAGGTCCACCGCTTCGTGATAGGCGCGCATCGCGACAAGCGCGCCAAGGCGATCGGTGCGAGCCCACTCGACGAGGTCCCCGGCATCGGGCCGGCGCGGAAAAAGGCGCTGTTGATGCACTTCGGCACCGCCCGCGCGGTGCGCAACGCCAGCCTCGACGACCTCAAGCGCGCGCCCGGCGTGTCGGTGGCGGTGGCGCAGCAGGTGTACGACTTCTACCACGCGCGGTGACGCCTTCTCCGTTGGCTCAGGACGAACGGGGGTCGTGGCGAGGCTCGCGCCCACTTGCACCCCCGCGCCGCCCGGCTAGTCTCCCGTCTGACAGGGGAGACGGTGCATGCGGTTCAGGGGGTTGGGCGCGGGCGCGCTCGCGGTGCTGGCGACGGCGGGGGCGGCGACGGGAGTACGGGCGGCGGAGGTGCCGCTCTACCAGCCCGCGCCCGCCTGGGTGAAGCCCGCCCCGCCGGTCGATGCGGCGAAGCTGACCGACGACGCGCCCATCCTGATGCTGTTCGATACCCAGCACCGGCTGGAGAAGGGCGAGGTCTGGAGCTATCAGGACATGGCGACCCGCCTCGCCTCGCCCGAGGTGGTGGCGCAGTCGGGCACCGTGTCGATTCCGTGGAACCCGGCCAAGGGCGACCTGGTCGTCCACCGCGTCCAGATCCTGCGCGGGGGCACGGTGATCGACGCGCTGGCGGGGGGCAAGCGCTTCACCGTGCTGCGCCGCGAACAGCAGCTCGAACAGCGTACCATGGACGGGATGCTTACCGCGACGCTGCCGGTCGAGGGGCTCCAGGTCGGCGACGTGCTGCGCGTCACCGCCTCCACCACCACCCGCGAGCCCGCGTTTGGCGACGGGATGCAGACCGCCGCGCCGCTGCCGGTCGAGCCGGTCCGCGCCGGGTTCGTGCGTGCGCGCATCCTGTGGCCCGCTGGCGCGGACGTCCGCTGGCGCACCTATGCCGATGGCGCCAAGCCCGTCGTCGCCGAGGCGGACGGCTGGCGCGAGATGACGCTGACCGGGGCGTTGCCCAAGCCCGCCGAGCTGCCCGACGATGCGCCCATCCGCTATCGCAAGCTGCCGATCGTCGAGGCGACCAGCTTCACCGGATGGGAGGCGGTGTCGCGCGCGATGGCCCCGCTCTACGCCACCGACGGGCTGATCGCGCCGGGAAGCCCGCTGGCGGCCGAGGTCACCCGCATCACCGCCGCCCATGCCGAGCCGCGCGCGCGCGCCGCCGCCGCGCTCGAGTTGGTGCAGGACAAGGTCCGCTACCTCGCCAACGGCCTCGGCAACGGCAACTACCGGCCGCAGTCGCCCGCCGACACCTGGGCGCTGCGCTATGGCGACTGCAAGGCCAAGACGCTGATGCTGCTTGCGATGCTCAAGGCGATGGGGATCACCGCCGAGCCGGTGCTCCCGTCGTCGCAGATGGGCGACCTGCTTCCCGACCGGCTGCCGAGTGCGGGAGCGTTCGACCATGTGCTCGTCCGCGCCGAGGTCGGGTCCGAGACGCTGTGGCTCGACGGTACCGCCGGCGGCGGGCGGCTCGCGGACCTTTCCGACGTGCCGGGCCTGCGCCACGTCCTGCCGGTGCGCGCCGCCGGCTCCGCGCTGATGCCGGTGCCGCTGCGCGCGCCCGCGCGGCCGCAGGTGGCGGTGTCGCTCGACATCGACCAGTCGGCGGGGCTGACCGTGCCCGCGCTGGTCAAGGGCGAGATCCGGTTGCGCGGCCAGCCCGCCGAGCTGGTCGGCCTCGTCCGGACGCAGGGGAGCAAGGACCAGCAGGCCGAGCTGGTCGGCGGGCTGATGGCGCGCTCGGTGGGGACGCCGGTGACGCTGGCGAGCTACACCCTCGCCTATGACCGCGACGCCGGCGAGGCGACGGTCACCGCGACCGGGGTGGGCCAGACCCGCTGGCGCAAGGAGAACGGCCGCTACCGCCTCGTGCTCGACCATGGCGTGTCCGAGCTGGAGTTCCAGCCCGACCGGTCGCGCACCGCCTGGGCGGCGATCCCGGTCGCGACCGGGCAGCCGGAGACGATCGGCTATCACACCCGCATCCGCCTGCCCGACGGCGGCAAGGGCTATGCGCTGGAGGGCAACCGCGGCGAGGCGTCGCCGCTGCCGGGCATGACGGTAAAGCGTACGGTGACCCAGACGGGCGCCGAACTGGTGATCGACGAACGGGTCGAGCGCACCGGCGCCGAGATCGCTGCCGCCGACGTCGCCGCGGTGCGCGCGCGGGTGGGGCAGGCCAAGCAGCGGCTGCTGACCGGGATCGCGCCCGCGGACGTTCCCGCGCGCTGGCAGATCGCGAGCGCGGGCCGCGGCGACGGGCGGTTCAAGCCGCTGATCGCCGGCTACACCGCCGCGATCGCCGCCGATCCGGAGGAGCGCGACGGCTATCTCAACCGCGCGCGCTTCCTGATGGGGGTGTACGACCGGCGCGCGGCCTTGCCCGACCTCGACCGGGCCCTGGGGTTCCAGAACGACGCGGACACCCGCGCGATGCGGGCCGGCGCCTATCGGCAGCTGAAGCAGGACAGCAAGGCGGCGGAGGACTGGCGTGCCGCGCTGGCGCTGGACGAGAACCGGACGGACGTGCTGATGGCGCTGGGCGCGTACGAGATCGACCATGGCGCGCGCGACGCCGCGCTGGCGCGGGTGCAGGGGCGGATCGATGCCGGCGGGCGGGGCCGGGCGGACATGCTGGCGGTCAAGGCCGACCTGCTGGCGCGAGCCGGCGACCGCGACGGCGCGATCGCGGCGATGGACGAGGCGGTGAAGGACCGGCCGGGCGATCCGAACCTGCTCAACAGCCGCTGCTGGATCAAGGCGGAGCTCAAGGTCGCGCTCGACACCGCGCTCAAGGATTGCACCAAGGCGATCGAGCTGGGGGAAAGCCCGGCCGCCGCGCTGGACAGCCGGGCGCTCGCCTATTGGCGGCTCGACCGTGCGGACGATGCGCTGGCAGACCTGGAGGCGGCGCTGGAGATCGAGCCCGGTCAGGCATCGAGCCTGTTCCTGCGCGGGCTGATCCGGGCGCAGCGCGGCGAGGCCGCCGCCGCCAGGGCCGATCTCGACGCCGCCCGCCTGATCGACGCGCGGATCGAGGAGGACAGTCGCCGCTTCGGCATCGGAACCTCGACCGATGTTGCCGGGTCGTGACTGACTTGATGCAAGTGAGCCACAGTTCCGCTAAAACCTGCGTGCGATGCGTCTTCTTGCGGGTTTGGCCGTTCTGCGTCTTCGCAAGATCATGTTTGGGAGGAAGAACTATGCGGATGGGGTTGATGGCGGGGGTGGCCGCCGTGGTTCTGGCGACGCCGGCGATGGCGCAGGAAACGACGGCGGACCGGCCGTTCGAGGGCATTTATGTCGGCGCGACGGGCGGCTATGACGTCCAGCCCAACGATGTGAACTCGCGCCTGCTGTTCGATCGCAACCTGGACGGCAGCTTCGGCGACGGCGTGCCGACCGGCACCGGTGCCGCCCCCGACGCCTTCGCTCCCGGATACTGCAACGGCGCGGCGACCACCCAGCTCGCCCCCGGCAACGGCGGCGTGTGCCGCAACGACCGCAACGGGTTCAGCTATTCCGGGCGCATCGGCGTCGACACCCAGCGTGGCAACATCGTGGTCGGCGCGGTGGCGGAGTTCGGCGACTCCGAGATCACCGACGCGACGAGCGGCTTTTCCAGCACGCCCGCCAGCTATGTCCTGACCCGCAACGTCAGCTGGGAAGGCTCGTTCCGCGGGCGCGCGGGCGTCGCGGTCGACACCACGCTGTTCTACGGCACGTTCGGCGGCAGCTACGCCCAGATTGACCGCCGCTTCCTCACCACCAACACCGCCAACGCGTTCGCGGTGTCGGGCGATCGCAAGCAGTTCGGCTTCCTCGGTGGCGGCGGCATCGAGCAGAAGATCGGCCGCAACATCTCGTTCGGCATGGAGTACATGTACCACCAGTACAATGACGACGACACGGTGGTGCGCGTGACCCGCGGGACCGCGAACGCGAACAATCCGTTCGTGCTGGCGCCCAACACGACCGGCACCGACTTCCGCCGGTCGGACACCAAGTTCCGCTGGAGCACGATCCGCGGCACGGTGGCGTTCCGCTTCTGACGTTTAGGGGCCGGGGCAGCGATGCTCCGGCCCGCTTGTCGGGTCACGCCACCCGGTCTGGCTGGGCAATCACCAGCGCCTCCAGGAACTGACGCACATCGCCCTCGATCGGGGCGGGGCGGCCGGTCGGGAGGTGAACGTTGACCACCGTCATCTCGACGATCGCATGAAGCTCGCCCGTCTCTGCCTGCGCCAGTTCGTAGCGCTGATGGAGGCTGGTGCGCCCCAACCGCTCGATCCGCACCGACGCCTCCACCGTGTCGCCCCAAGTGAAGGGCTTGAGGTAGTCCACCGCCGCGTGGCGGACGTGGAACTCGGTTTCGGTCCACGCGGTCCCGAGCGCGTCGGCGATCCCGGTCCACGCCCAGTATTCGGTCGCGGCGACATCGGCATATTCGAGGTAGCGCGAATTGAATACGACCCGCTGCCCGTCGATCTCGGCATAGCGGACGCGGAAGCGGGTGGAGAAGGCGAAGCCGGGGCGGGTCATGCGCGCGGCACTGGCGTGGGTGGGCGCAGGGCGCAAGTCTTACCCTTATACACCCGTGCGGCCCCATGATCTGCCCGGTTGCATAGCTGGCCCGCAAACCCGCCCGCGCGTGCCTTCGTGTCCCCGCGAAGGCGGGGACCCAGTCCGGGCTCCCGCCTTCGCGGGAGCACAACGAAGACGCCTTTGACCGGCGGCTCCGCTATCGACGTACCCGCCCGACCAACCAGCGGACCAGCAGCGAGGCGGTGATGGCGGCCGGCAGAATCAGCCAGAACGGCGTGGACGGACACGGACTGTCCACGCCCTCGCAGCCCAGAGCCCTTCCCGCCATGACCCCGAACAGCGTGACACCCATCAGCACGCCCACCAGACATCCCAGCTTCATTCCCAGCGTGTCCGGCCGCCGTTACGGCATCAGCCCGCCTTCTGCCCCGGCACGTTGACCCCCATCGATTGCAGGTAGCGCTTCACGTTACGCGCCGCCTGGCGCAGGCGTTGTTCGTTCTCCACCATCGCGATCCGCACGAACCCCTCGCCGTTTTCGCCATAGCCGACGCCGGGTGCGACCGCGACATGCGCGTGGGTGAGGAGCTGTTTGGTGAACTCCAGCGATCCCAGGTGCTTCAACGCGGGCGGCAACGGCGCCCAGGCGAACATGCTGGCGGGCGGCGCGGGAATGTCCCATCCGGCGCGGCCGAACGCCTCCACCATTACGTCGCGGCGCTTGTGGTAGAGCTGGCGGTTGCGCTCGACGATGTCCTGCGGGCCGTTGAGCGCGGCGCAGGCGGCGGCCTGGATCGGGGTGAACGCGCCGTAATCGAGGTACGACTTGACCCGCGTCATCGCCGCGATCAGCCGCGGGTTGCCGACCGCGAAGCCGATCCGCCAGCCCGCCATCGAATAGGTCTTGGACAGGCTGGTGAACTCGACCGCAACGTCCTTGGCACCGGGCACCTGCAGGATCGACGGCGTCGGACGCCCGTCGAAATACAGCTCCGAATAGGCGAGGTCGGAGACGATCCAGACCTTGTTCTCGCGCGCCCAGGCGACCAGCCGTTCGTAGAAGCCGAGGTCCACCGCCTCCGCGGTCGGATTGGAGGGATAGTTGACCACCAGCACCGACGGCCGCGGCACGGTGAACGCCATCGCCCGGTCGAGCGACTCCCAATAGGCGGCGTCGGGCGTGGTCGGCACCGCGCGGATCGTCGCGCCCGCGATGATGAAGCCGAAGGTGTGGATGGGATAGGACGGGTTGGGCGCGAGCACGACGTCGCCCGGCGCGGTGATCGCGGTGGCGAGGCTGGCCAGCCCCTCCTTCGACCCCATCGTCACCACCACCTCGCGCTCCGGGTCGAGATCGACCCCGAAGCGGTTGGCGTAATAGTTCGCTTGGGCGCGGCGCAGCCCGGGGATGCCCTTGGACTGCGAATAGCCGTGGGCGGTCGGCTTGCGCGTCACCTCCACCAGCTTCTCGATGACGTGGTCGGGCGGGGGCAGGTCGGGGTTGCCCATGCCGAGGTCGATGATGTCCTCGCCCCCGCTCCGGGCGGCGGCCCGCATCGCGTTCACCTCCGCGATGACATAGGGGGGCAGCCGCTTGATGCGGTAGAACTCGTCGTCGGACATGGCGGGTCTCCTGGACGCCCATCTAGTCGCTTCGTCACTCCAGCGGAAGCTGGGGTCGCTGCGCGGGAAGCGACCCCAGCTTCCGCTGGGGTGACGGAAGGGGTAGGGGGGATCGAGGAGACCCTGCCATGGCCGACGACACCGCGACGACGCCCAGCCTGGAGGACCTTCAGCACTGGACCTGGGTGATGGGCCGGGCTCAGCAGATGATCGCGGAGGCGGGGCTGGCGGCCGCGGGCCAGCTGCCCGGCACCGCAGGTTGGCCTGTGATCCCGGGGTTCACCGACCCCGCCACGCTTGCCCGCGCGCAGGATTTCTGGGCGGACAGCCTCAAGCTGTGGAGCCGCTTCCTTGACCCCGACGCCGCACCCGCCGAGCCCTCGAGCGACAAGCGCTTCCGCGGCGAGGCGTGGCGCCAGCCGGTGTTCGACACGATCCGCCAAAGCTACGAGCTCGCGTCCACCCACCTGCTCAAGGGCGTGGATGCGATGGAGGGGCTGGAGCCCAAGCAGCGCGAGCAGCTGCGCTTCGCCACGCAAGGGTTCGTCGACGCGATGAGCCCATCCAACTTCCCGGCCACCAATCCCGAGGTGATCGAGCGCACGGTCGCAACCCGCGGCGAGAACCTGCTCAAGGGGCTTCAGCACATGCTCGCGGACCTGTCGCGCGGGCAGCTGACGCATACGCAAGCGGATGCGTTCGAAGTCGGCCGCAACCTCGCCACCACGCCGGGGCAGGTCGTGAAGCGCACGCCGCTGTACGAGTTGATCCAGTACGCCCCCGCCACCGACAGCGTGCTGGCGACGCCGCTGGTGATCTTCCCGCCCTGGATCAACCGCTTCTATATCCTCGACCTGACGCCCGAGAAGAGCTTCATCCGCTGGGCGGTCGAACAGGGTCTGACCGTGTTCATGGTGTCATGGAAGTCCGCCGACGCCAGCCACCGCGATATCATGTGGGACGATTACGTCGCCGCGCAGATCGACGCGATCGACACGATCCGCCACCTGCTGAACGTCCCCGCCGTCCACACGGTCGGCTATTGCGTCGCGGGAACGACGCTCGCGGCGACGCTGGCGGTGCTCGCCGCGCGCGACGAAGCGGCCAAGGTCGCGTCGGCCACCTTCTTCACCGCGCAGGTCGATTTCGGCGAAGCGGGAGACTTGCGGCATTTCGTCGACGACGAGCAGCTGCGGGTGCTGGAGGGGTTGAGCCCCGACGGGTTCCTCGACGGGCGCTACATGGCGGCGACCTTCAACGCGCTACGCGGGCGCGACCTGATCTGGAACTACGTCACCAGCAACTACCTGCTCGGGCAGGATTACGCGCCTTTCGACCTGCTCCACTGGAACGGCGACACCACCAACCTGCCCGCCCAATGGCACATGGGGTATCTGCGCGACCTGTATCGCGATAACCGGCTGGTCGAGGCGGGCGCGATGCAGGTGCTGGGCGTCCCGATCGACCTGACGCGGGTCGAAACGCCCACCTATGTCCAGGCCGGCCGCGAGGACCATATCGCCCCGGCGAAGAGCGTGTGGAAGATAACCCACCTGTTCCGCGGCCCCTTGCGCTTCGTGCTCGCCGGGTCGGGGCATATCGCGGGCGTGGTCAACCCGCCCGCCGCGGGCAAGTACCAGTACTGGACCAACGACGCGGAGATGACGACGCTCGACGACTTCGTCGCAGGCGCGACCGAGACGAAGGGCAGCTGGTGGCCCGACTGGGTCGGCTGGCTCAGGACCCGTGATCCGGCGGAGGTCGCAGCCGATGGCGCCAGGGTGCCGGGCCAGGGCACTCTGCCCGCGCTCTGCCCCGCGCCGGGAGATTACGTCCGTCAGCGATGATCCCTGCTGCATTGCAGCACTGCACTTGCAACAATTCCGCCCATCCGCTATGTTGCAACGCAGCATAGTCGGAGAGATGCCGTGGATAGCCCCGTGCCGCCCGTTGCCAAGCCGTCGCGAAAGGGCGCGCGCCGGGCCGTGCCTTCGGTGATCGAGGCGACCACGACCGCACCGATGTCCGTGGTCGACGCCCCCGAGCAGCCCGAAGCGACCGTCGCCGCCGCAGCAGCGCCCTCGACCCTCCCCGAAACACCTGCCGATCCGGCATCGTTCGTCGATGCCCCGCCCGCCGCGGTTCCGGCGGACCCAACAGAGGACACCATCATGAGCTTCGAAACCGCTACCGAGACGACCGCCAACGCCACTGCCGATCGCGCGCAGGCGATGTTCGCCGACCTCAACGACCGGGCGACCGGCGCGTTCGAGCGCGGCAGCAAGTTGGTCGAGGAGTTCTCCGCGTTCGGCAAGGGCAATGTCGAGGCGCTGGTCGAGTCGTCGCGGATCGCCGCGCGCGGCTTCGAGTCGCTGGGCCAGGACGCCGCTGCCTTCGCCAAGCAGTCGTTCGAGCAGTCGGCCGCCGCGCTGCGCCAATTCGCGACCGTCAAGTCGCCGACCGAGTTCATGAAGCTGCAGGGCGACCTGATCCGCCAGTCGTTCGACCAGGCGGTCGCTCAGGGCTCGCGCCAGACCGAGACGGTGCTCAAGCTCGCCGGCGAGGTCGCGCAGCCGCTGTCGAACCGCGTGGCAGTGGCGATGGAGAAGGCCAAGGTTGCGGCCTGATCCGCATCCTGCCTGATCGATGCTTGGGAGGCGGCCGTCGGATGCGACGGTCGCCTCTTTTCGTGTCGTCCGGCCTTGCCCCATCGCATGGGGGTGCCATATTTCACAAATCCCATGATGAACGAAGCGACCCCCATGGCCGATCCTCAGATCGCCGTTGCCACCGGTCCGGCGACCGGCTCCCGCCCAGCCGAGCGCCAGATGGCGGATCGCCGCGACGACCGGAGCGGCGGTGACGACAGTGGTGTCGGGATCGCGACCAAGACGCGGGCCAAGACCAAGCAGCCGACGCCGTATCGCGTGCTGATGCTTAACGACGACTACACCCCGATGGAGTTCGTCGTGCTGTGCCTTCAACGCTTCTTCCGCATGGACATGGAGGCGGCGACCCGGGTGATGCTCCACGTCCACCAGAAGGGCGTGGGTGTGTGCGGCATCTTCTCCTACGAGGTCGCGGAAACCAAGGTCGGGCAGGTCACCGACTTCGCCCGCCAGAACCAGCACCCGCTCCAGTGCACGCTGGAAAAGGCGTGACTGCCGGAAGGTGATCGCACGCAGGGAGCGGCCCCGTTCCCTCGTGACGGGTGCACGCTGAGCGGTGGGCGTTATTGTGCGGCTGGCAGCCAGCCCAAGTCCAGCCCTTCGAACCGGTTCACGTAGTTCCCGATCCGCGCAAGCATGGCTGCGTCGAGCAGGGTCACGCGGCCGTTCT
>Ga0325400_1000181_pt1 | contig 42184 bp, 69 predicted proteins | sample PopdelMetagenome_2_FD_205662 | JGI IMG/M metagenome (GOLD analysis project Ga0325400, IMG submission 205662) | Populus deltoides microbial communities from Bellville, Georgia, United States - Xylem-PdKOR-R1 | ecosystem: Host-associated > Plants > Phyllosphere > Stem > Wood/Secondary xylem... | reverse complement strand
GACGGGACCGGCGGCAGTCAGACGCTTCAACGGCTTCATATCGCCAGGCAGGGCGCCCCGCGGCCACCAGCTTGGCCCATCCGTCCGCGTCTTCAGCATCCTGGAAGAGATACCACGCGCACCGGGCGCTTTCCCGGCGGAGGAAGTGGGATGACGACCAAAGCAGCGGTAACGCCCAAGCCTGAAACCACACAGCCTGCGCCCATTGAGGCGACCTCGTTGCAGGTGATAGGCTACGAGGCGCGCAAGCGGGCGCTGGAACTGGTATATCGGCAGGAAGCGCCAATCACAGATACGCTGGTGCGCGCGAACGATTTGGCGTCCTTCATGCTGCTGGGTACGACGACAGCGAAGAGTAAGCCGTGATCGCCAACATCCTACGCCTAGCCAAGCGCATCTGGCGCTACCGTTCAGCCATCACAGGCAGGTATGTCAACAAGGCGTATGCGGATGCACATAAGGGGGAGACGGTGCGGGAGAGGGTTCGCTAGGGTTGCCATTAGAAATGGTTGGTAATCCCAACCTTTCCGCCTTCCAGGCGGATGGAGCGGAGCGGGGAGGGGGTGTCGTCGGTCACTTCGCCGCTATGTACTCCTCCTGCCAGCGATCCATATGATGTTGTTCACCGACGATCGAGGGCTGCGCCAGACGTGGCCCTCTCGCTCTAGGCGGGTCAGGCGGCGCCGCATATCACTCGTCGGCACGTTCATACGCGCGGCGACCATCCATGTGCCGGCACCGGTTCCCACCGCTCGCAGCACCTTCGCGTCGTAATCACTGACCCGCTCCACCACCTCCGGCGGGATGCTTGCCGGGGCGGTCATGGGCGCAGAACCGGCACGTTAGCCGCCTCTGCTCGCCGGACCATATCAGCCGTGCCGCGGCCGCCTGGGAACGCCATCACGAGATCAGGCTTTCCGTCGTCCAGCATCTGCTTGTTGCGGATTGGCCCAGCGGCCCGACCATTCCGCTTCCAATCGGCCACGAAGTGCTCGATCGGCACGCAGTTGATGGCAGCCCATTCGTAGGCGAACCTGTCAGCGCCAGATGCTCCGCCCTCAATTATGCGGGTGATGCCCTTGTTGTCGTGTAGATCGTCAAGCGCAACGTCGACGGCCCGCTGGTCGCTGAAATCGCGACCGCCACAGACAAGCACCCTCACTTCTCCACCTCGGCAGCGGCGAGGGCACGGCCGCGACGGATGGCGGCGAGGGCGGACTGCACGCGCAGGCGATTATCTTGCCCGCCCTGTCGCGTCTGGACAGCAAGATCGCCTCGCCCAGCGGCATCGTAGACACCGGCCACACATTCGCGCGCCTCGATCAGGTCAGGGTCGATCGGGTCGGGGAGCATAGCGACGATGGCGCGAGCTTCGGCAACCATGGCGGTGCCATCAATAGCAACGTACTTCTGCTTGCCTTCGCCCGCTTGTGGCGCCCCCATCTTCCGCATCAGCGCCACCATCCGCTCGTGCATTTCCCTCCCCACCGTCACCGTGTCGGCGGGAAGGGGCTCGGGGCGGCGATTGCGGATGCGCCAGCCTGACATGCCCGGATATGGTTGACCGCTATTGTAAAAGCGGCCTACGCATGTTTTCTTCTCAGTATCCCACCGTACGTCGTGATTGAAAGAATACGCGTTAGCATGGGGATGGACGACTGCAGGATACGCTGATCCGCCATTCCACACCGCCTCCAGCGGTTGCGTCCAGTCAATCTGCTTGGTATCTGCCGCATCGGGCATGGCGAACTCTCCTTCGCGTGTCAGGCCGGGCGGTCACAACACCGACCCGGCCACCCTTTCTACGACTTAGCCGGCGGTTTCGCAAGCGTCATTAGCCCCACCTCCCTTGCTCTCCGCGTCGGGGAGGGCGGCCGACCGGGCTAGGCGAACCGCATCCCACATGCCTTGAGCGCGAGTACCGTCCGTCTGGCGCGGGTTACCTGGCAGCGGTATCGCTCCAGACACGTCGCCGATAATACGCTCACGCATTTCCTCCCGCCCGGCCGCGCGCCCGATGGCTTCGCGCTCGGAGGCGTATTGGAGCATGGCGGCGAGCGCGAAGCCTGTTCCAGCCGGCGATCCAATCGGCGCATAGGCCATGCGGTCGGGAATAACCGCCATGAGCACCTGGCGCGCCCGATCCTCACCCTGCATCGCTCTGCTCCTGTGGGGCGGCGGCGGCCAGCGTAGAAGCAGCAAGAATCAGCCACTTACGCTTAGTGGCGCGTGGCGTGTCCGCCCATGGCGTCAAGCGCTTGCCTGCTTGAAGAGTATCTCGAAGATGCTTGGCGGCCGAATCGATCTGATCGTCCCGCCACCCCTCCGAGCCTGCGGGGGCGGGCGGGGCTGCGGCGAGCATGGCGGCGTAGACATGAGTCGCGGCATCGCATCGCGCTTCGTGATTGATGCCGTCTTCAAAAATGTAATCAGCGCCCGCCTGATCCATTTGCGCTGTCGGCTTTACGGGCGCCATCACCCACTTCCGTTCGTGATCCATCCTATTGATCCTTGGATGAGGGGAGGGCAGCAAAGCGACGCAGCGCCTCGTCGGCTTCACGTTGAGCCCGTGCCCAATTTGCTGCCTGTCGATCTAGAAAGCGGATGATTTGCGCGTCTCGGGCGTGCCGCTCACGAAGGGCCTCGCCTATGCTGTAAACCGTACGGCTATGCTGCCTCACCGCTTCACCCCCACCCACTTAGCGAAGCGCACCAGCACGCGCGGACGACCGGCGGTGATGCAGTCGCGGAGGTAGATGTGGGTGGCGTCGGCTGCGATTAGGGCCAGGAGGACGGAGAGGATGGGGGCGGCGGTCATAGCGGCCGCCTCCACGACTGCATCCGAAGATCGCGGGCGTAGTGCGGATTGTGGCGGCTGGCGTGCACGTCTCCGAACAGAGGATGGGTCATATACCATCCCTCTATGATCTGCGGCCGCTGATCGTAGCGACGCGGGCGGACGAAAGCGTTGCGCCTCACTTCCCGCCTCCTGCCGTAGAGGCGGCTAGGGCGGGAAGGTCGAGCGCGGCGTGGAGAGAATACTGATTCCACGCCGCGGCCCTGCCTCCGTCAGCAGCGCACGACGCTTCGGGATCGCGGCACCAGCATTTATCCCATCCTGCCAGGAAAGCCGCCTTGATCATCTTCCTGGCCTCAGGAACATGATCCGCCTCCACCCCCGCGCGCCCGGCGTCGTCCGGCTTGAAGAAGCACATTGCATGATGGTCGCCTTCCGCATTGCTGCCCTTTGGCAAGCTGCAGTTGCAGCGGCCTGCATCGACAAGCCCGGCGTCGTCCGGCGCTTCGGTGGGCGGGATACCAAGCGCCCGTAGCAGCCGCTCGATTGAGCGAGCCCACCCCGTCTGACAGCGCTCGCCATCGTGAAATTCCGTGCCTTCCACGATCCATTCGCGTGCGTTCCGAAGGTCGAGCGGTGTCAGCCCGTCCGGCGCTTCGGTGGGCGGGAGGGCGGCGTCTGCCAGCGCCAGCCAGCGAGCCAGAAACGGCGGGCCGGACAGCGGCATTTCCGCATTGGTCTGCCACCATCCGTCGCACCATTCGTCCGGTATGCGGCCTTCGGTATCATCGTGCTTCACGTCGGCCCAATAGAGCCGCTTCGCCAGCGCCTCCCGCACCTCCGCCGACGCTACCGCAGCGGCGAGACGAGCCTGCTCACCTTCAATTGCCGCATTAAGCCGGTGTTGCTCTGCGATACTGTGACGAACCTCCGCTCGCGCCTCTGTTGGCGTCATATCAACCGGATATTCTCCGTGATAAAGATCGCTCATAAGGACTTCTCCACCGACGCTACCGCCGGGGTCGTGAGGCGGGGGGAGGCTTCCGGGTGCGCCCCCAGGTCCTGCCAGTATTGTAGCGGGACATGGGCCTTGGCCGGATCGCAATGCGACCATTCAGGACCATCGAGCGTCAGGATGCAGGTAGCGAACGCCCGCTCGAAGTGGCGGCCTAAAGCTGTGGTGACGTAGCCGCCAACAGCGTAATGGCCTCCTACTGGCGGCGGCGATGACATGCGCGTCCAGCGCCCACCCCCCTCCGTCGTGGTGGTGCGGGCGGCTTGATCGGCGGCGAGGCGAGTGTTCCACGCGGCGGCTGCTTGCTCGCGATTGACGCGGTTTATGCGCGCGCAAGTGTGCGGGCACCATATCTCAAATCGCTGGAACGGCTCGCCGTGGAGTTGACAGCGTTGCGCTTTGGTCAACCCTTGGTGAGGCCGTGCGCCGCAGAACGGACACGGCAGAAGCGTCACCCCCGCCGTGCCGGCGTCCGAGGCGGGCGTGGAGGGGGCGATCATGGCTGCACCACGCGGTAGGCAACAATGTCGAACTCGCTGTCCCGGTGGTCCCAGCGCCACATATCCGCAGGTGCAGCTGTGCGATTAAAGTCGGGGGAGTACCGATAGCGGCGCTCCACCAAATCGCCTGGCGCAACCGGGCAGTCACCGCCCGTCCAAGCGATCCAGCCATCTTCGCGCCCCTCGGGCACGCTATCGTCTTTCATGCGGTGGGCCTTTCGGTGGAGTGGAGATGGGCGGCGATCATGCGACCATTCGAGACAGAAGCGTCTCGGCCGGCACCTGCGTGGTGACGCGCTTGGCGTAGGCGATGGCCTCGTGGACCGAATTGCCGTCCCGGCCCTGTTTCCGGGCGGCGTAGCTCCACGCCATGCTGTCGGCGGTCCAGAGCAGCGCGCGGACGATCGGAGACGCCAGCGCCGTCAGCTTCAGGCCGAAGCCATGCAAGCGAAGGTCCGGCCGCTCGCGCTTGATCGCCAGCAGCACTTCCTCGATCGCCACAGGATCGCCATTGCGCTTGCAAACCGAGCCGACCCCGACCCATGCGCCATGCGCAAGCCGGTCGCCGTACATGCGGAGGTGCCGCACATAGTCTGCTGGCGTGTGGCCTTGCAGGACCGGCATCAGGTAGGTGCCGCTCAGGTCGAAGGCTATCAGCGCATCGTATCGCGCGACTGTGAGCTGCTGATGCTCCAGCACCGTCTTGCCGGTGATCGCCAGCATGTGCGGCTCGCACATCCAGTCCTGCGTCACCGCGGCGAGTAGGCGCCCGCATCGCGACCAGCGACGGATATGCGCGGCGTAGACCTCCGGGCCCTCCGGATAGCCGCCATGCTTCAGGATCGTGGAGAAGGCTCCGCTGTCCATGATCCAGTCGCCGACCACGAAGTCGCTCTTGCGGGCGGCCAAGCGATGCACGGAGATAAAGGGGGCTTCCACATGCCGCGCATCGGACGGCTGGTGGATACCGACAAAGAAGCGGTCCACGGGTCACGCCGACCATTCCGCACCCAAGCGGTCGGCCTGCCGCCAGACACGGACGCGAACGCAATTGCAGAGCATCGAGACACGCTCGCAAATGTCCTCGTTCCAGTCGGCCCCGATCGGCAGCGTGGAGCCTTGTAGCGGGTCCAGCAGCATATCGAGTGCAGCGAGGTAGAGGCGAGCGTCGGCACGCGCAGGTGCGCCGAACCAAGCCGTGATATGCCAAGTATGCTCGTGCGGGTGGCCCTCGACGCAATGATGCGTGGCGGTCAGGTCGGCGCAGACCATGATGCGGGTCTGGCCAGGGCGCCTCCCCGCCACCGCAGCGACTTGCTCGGGGGTGGGCGCGGTCATGCTGCGGCACTCCGCTCAGCATCACGATCCCGGTAGGTGTCCGGCCGGTATTCGACCGGCAGCACGTCATAGGGATGCGCGTTTAGCGGCCACTCGCGACCAGGGAGAGCGATTTGCACGTACTGGCGATTATTGCCGAGAAAGAAGGCCAGCTTACCTTCGACGGTGATCGGGTCGCCCCAGCGTGGAGGCGTCACGCGGTCGCGGCGGCAGCGGGCGAAGCGTAGGAAATCGCCGAATGGCGTACTGCTGAAGACGTCCGACCGCCAAGCGCTGGCAAGGGCCTTTCCGCGAGTGAGCGCGACGATCGCCTCCTGACTGATTGAGCCGGATGCCCACGTCACGGATACGATCCAGCGCTTAAGGTGCAGGTCGCTACCCACGCCCCGTCTCCCCGTTGAGGGACAGGGCGGCGCGGGCGTCTTCTACCGTGCTTTCGATCAGCGGCAGGTATGGGTGGCGCTCAAGATCGTCGGCCTTCACATCCTCGCGGATGAAGCTGGCATATTGCTCCAGCAGGTCGGCCGACGTGGCAACGACTACCCGCATCCGCTCCAGGTCGGAGGCTTGGGTGCGAGTGGTGGAAAGGAGCGAGGGGAGGGCGTTGCGGAGAGCGACGATCAGGGCGGCGTTGGCGTAGGTCTCGGCCTCGGTCCGCTCATCCGTAGGCCAGAGCATCAGCGCGATCGGCAGGAAGTCGCCGTCCTTGCCGAAGCGGTCGCTGACGATGCCGGCATAGAAGGGGTTGACGGTCCATTCGCCCGAAGTCGCTTCTGCCTCCAGCCGCTCTAGCTGGGATAGGGGGGCGGTCATGCCAGATGCTCCATGAGCCAGACGACAGCGGGAAAGACGAGATTGACGGCCACCTGATAGATGACAGCCCAGGCCGCCACTAGCAGGCAGGCGCAGGTGAACCACGCCACCAAGCGCCAGCCGTGCGACAAGGCGGGTTCCGCTTCTACCGGCATCAGATGCGTGCGACGGGTGGCGTAGCCACGGTGTTCGAAGGCGCGGTTGGTATCGATCATGCCTGCTCTCCTTGTTCAAGCGCCCAGCGCGCTTCCTGTTCAGCCCTTACCCGCGCCCAATGCGGCAAGAACAACGCGTCTATCGCGGCCTGACCCTGCTGGCGCTCCGTGTTAAAGGGAGTCTGGTCGTGCCAGTATTCCGCCAGCACCATGTCTACACGTTCCGGGTGCCTCGCATCACCGTGCTGACCCAAAGCCGCTGATGATGTGAACCGGCGGCCGCATGTGAGGCAGCGGAAAGCTTTTGAGGTAGCGGGACTCACAGTCGCCCCCACCATTTAGCCGCATCCCAGCAGTCCGCCGGCGGACATTCCCCGAAGATCGCGCGATAGACACCGTTACGCGCCTGGCGGCGATCCTCCGCCACCTGTACGGGGTCGAATACCGTCTGCATCGTCTCGCCGCTACGCGTGTCGCGGTGCTCCTGCTCGGGCAGGGTGGGGCGGGCGAAGGGGTTGGAGCGGGTCACTTGCGATTACCTATTCCAAGCACCACCCCAAAGCAGATGCATGACACCAGCGCGAGTGTTGCGTGAAAGGCGAACCGGACAAATTCGACAGTACCAACTGCCTCGCCAGCAAAACCGCCGTTGACTATGGCTCCTGCCATTGTGACGATAAGTGCTAACCAGAACATACCACCTCCACCACCCGGCGAGTGCCGGCGTTGGGGGTGAGGTAGCGGGTGGGGCGTAAGGTGTCAACACATAAAAGCACATAGCGCGCAATTGACCGCACGCCTTCCACACGCTATCTCGCGCGCATGACAAATCGTAACGACTTGATGCTGGCGGTACGCGAACGCGCCTTTGCGGCGCGGCTACCGCTCTACACGCTGGCAGAACGCGCGCAGGTTTCCGGCACGTCGATCACGCGGTGGATCAAGCACCTAAACGGCAAGCCTGGCGGCTGCGTGCCATCGCTGCCGACGATTGGGAAGTTGGAAAAAGCGATAGCCCAGGTAGAACGTGCCAATGTGGGGTGATTGCGAAACTGACCTAGAAGTCACCATCCGCCAGTTCCGCGCAGCACTACCCGGCTGGTGGTACAGCATGGGTGAGTGCGACGTATCGTGTCACGCCTCATGCGCGCCGACCAGGGACAGCGCAGATATAGATCGCATTCGTCAGCCGGGCGATTGTTGGGATGTCGGCTTCGATGCCGATTTGGCACAGCCCTCAACACTGGCAGCGGCGCTGCGCGATGTCATGTCGCAGGCGTTGACAGCCATTGCAGAGGAGCAGGCGGCATGACCCGCCGCACCACCGGCAGCGTACACGTTCGCACCCCCGCCGCCATGCTTGTATCTCGACAGGAAGTAGAAGCCGCACGCCTCGCCCGCCATCGCAAGGTCGTAGCAGAAGGTACACAACGTGAGTTAGAGCGCCGTCGCGACAAGGAGGCATGGGAGCGTGAGATAGTGGGGAGGATGGAAGGCGAGCGCGCTTGGCTGGCGGAGCGGCAGACGGGCCTACCGACTGCGCCTTGCTTCAAGTGCGGCGCGGCTCGGTGGTGTTCTCATAGGAAGCCTGATCCCGCTTAAGCCCCCACAATCGAACCACCTCTGCCTCCACATACGGCCGCACCCTGTCCGGGATCGCGGCCAATTTTTTGCGCCGTTCGTCCACATTCCCCAGTGCCACAATCTCGTCGGCGGCCTGCCAGAAAAAGAAGCGCGACCAGCTTGCGATCGAGGCGGGAACTTCGCCCATGCCCAAGCGACCGGTCAGGAGTTGCTGGAGCCACCAGGTTACGGGGCGGACTTCAGCCATTCCTCAAACCCCTCCCATGCTCCCGCGGCCCCCAGCCCCACGCACACGAACGCGCCTGCTTCCTGAGCTGCCAGCAGATACGCTTGCTGCCCCGGCTGCCAATGTGAAAGCGTATGATCCTGTCGCTTTATCTCACAGACAAAGGCACGGGCAGCAGGAATGATTACATCAGCGGCGCCCGGCGTCATTCCCTCGGCCTTGTGCTTCAATACGGTGGAAAATTGACCACCTTCCTTCAGGCCTTCGTTTCGAGGATGCAAGGCCAGCAAGCCCCACGTTTCGGGATACTCACGTCGAAGGCGGTTGAAGAAGCTTGCCTGTTCTACCTCTTCACGTGGGCATTTTCCCCTAAAGGTCGTGTCACCATACACTGAAATATCGGGAGGAAACTTCATGCGGCTTTCTCAAGTGCGTCGGCGGGTTCGTTGAAGGCGAGGATGCGGTAGAAGTTGCTAGAGGCTTCCTTGACATACGAAATAGTGGACGGCTGCCCCTCCCGCGTCGCTTCCTCAAACCGCACCCAATCAGCTCGCGCACGCGGATGCGTGGCCTCCGACTGGTGCCACGTCGAGAAGCGCCGGAAAGGCGTCACCCAATCAGCCCGCACGGTCGGATTGCCCTTCTGGGACACGCTTTCGCGAACCGTCATAGACAGCACCACGTCCGTCTGCGGCTGATACGGGTCCTTTTTCATGGCTTGGAAGTCGATTATCAGCCGTTCGTTAGGATCGATGATCTCAGCCTTGCATGATCGGCAAAAGCGCGCCGCGATATCATTCTTTTCCCCGCACGCTTCGCAATCCTTGCTAGTCCAGTAATAAGCGCAGCGGTCGTATTCCGTGGAGACCCCCAGCTTCACCAGCCCGTTACACCTACGTCCGAAGTGCCCTGGCATTGGACCATGCGGCTCCACAATCACCTGCTGCCCCCATACGTCCAAGCAGTAGCCGTGCTTGTCCAGTTTGTACGCTGCGCCCTCAGGATTGGCCTTGAAAGCGTTCTCATAGCCGCAGGCGGGGCACTCCGCCGATACGTCGCTTCCGCCCTCAACGGCTTTTCCTGCCTTAATCTGGGGGGTATATATGTCACCGCTGGGGAAGTGCCGCTCTACGTTGCCGGCATAATCCAGCCACAGGGCGTCCTTCTTGCCTTCGAATAGCCGCCATGCCCGTCCGAGAATCTGCGTCAGCAGCGTGGCAGACTCGGTAAACCGCAAGACGGCGATGATCTCGGTCCAAGGAGCGTCGAAGCCTGTCGTGAGTTTCCCGACCGAGACGACGTAGCGCTTCTTGTGGGACCGATAAGCAGCCACCGCCCGCTTCTCCGCTGCGGGGTCCATGTCGCCCGTCACCAGCACGGAATTGTCCGGCGGAAGGGATGCCATGATCTCATGCGCGTGGGCCACGGTAGCGGCAAAGAGCATCACCCCACCCTTTCGCCGCTGGGCTTGGGCCACTACGTCAGCAACAACGTGCGCCGTCTGCCGGCCATGGCCGACGAACGCCCTCTCGACTGCTGCGTCATCAGGGCGTCCGTTCGGCAGAAGGGTGATGCCAGATGTGTCGTAGGAGTCGGCGTTGATGGCGCCGATCGTCATGGGCGTGATGTAGCCCGCCGCCAGCATCTCCTGAGCGGATACGCGGTAAACGCATTTGGTAAAATACGGGTCGCGACAGGTGTCGTCTCCGTTTACCCGGCCGTCCGGATGCTGACGGAAGATGTAGCCGCGTCCGAGGACGTAGGGGGTACCTGTGGTGCCGACCACGCGCAGGTTTGGGTTGCCCTCGCGCATGGCGTCAATGATGGCACGGACTGTGGGCGTCATGCCGTGGCACTCGTCCACGACGACCGCGCAATAGCTGCCATCGTTAAACCGGCTAATGGCGTTCTTGACGGTGCCAGGCGTCGCAAACACGATGTTGTGCCGCGTGCTTTTGGCGCCCGCGCTGGCAGAGAAGATAGACGACGGGTGGCCCGTGGCTTGCATCTTATCGCGGTTCTGGAGGACCAGCTTGGCGTTGGGGGCGAGGCATAAAATGCGCTTGCCGCCCGAGATGGTGTGCAGCCTGTCCGCGATGTAGGCGATCATGTGCGACTTGCCGGCGGCGGGTGCGGCATCAATCAGACAGGGGCTGGTGGTGGTCCGCATATAGGCCAGGGCGGCGTCGCAGGCGGCTTGCTGATAGGGGCGGAGGAGCATCTAGGACAGCTTCCAATAAGTGGTAGCCTTCCCAGTCCACTTCCCCAAGTCCGCCTCCGGACACAACGCCTTCAGAGCCTTGGCATAGGACACCGCCCCCGCCTTCTCCACGCGCGTCAGCTTGCGTCCGGCAAAGTGGGCGTCCTGATCCTTCGCGGCAGTAACCATCTCCACCAGCAAGTCCTTCTTGCGCTCCTTCGCCCGCTCCTCCGCCTCGCATAGCTGATCCCACTCCGCGACCATCTGGTGGGCGGTGGGGGTGTCAATGGTGACGCGTAGGTCCTGAATATGCTCAGCGGGATCGTTCAGGGCGTCTAGGTATTCGGCGTAGAACTGTCGCAACTTGGGTAGGGCATTATCCCGCCACTCCTGATCCGGATGAACCGTCTCGTCCCTGTGCCCGTGCGGCGTCCACTGGCTAAAATGCCATTTGTTACGACCGGTGACGAACAGGCTGAACTGCACTTGATCGTAATAATGCGACAACTCGCGAACCGATTTAAAGACCGGATTGGGGTCATGCCGCAACCCAAACGGACATTTAGCCTCCAACCCCTCGTCATCGTCCACAAGGCCGTCCGGGGAGCAGCCGGCCCAATCCTCGTGCGGAATGAAGCCGCTGGCTGTGGCGCGTAGACCCGTGCGGTCCTCCCATTCCCCGATCGCCATCGGCTCCATGGCCGTGCCCCATTCGGTAGCGGCGTTGCCGGTGAACTCACGCGGAGCATGAAGGGCATCGCGCACCATGCGGCGCAGGACAGCGGCGCGGGTAGTGTGGGGGGAGTGGCCCAGGATGGCGCCGACGCTAGAAGCGGTGATGCGTCCGAGGCGGGCGGCGTGCCAGCCCGGAGTGCCTTGGGGGGCGGTCATGCCTTGATTCCCAAGGCTTTACGCATCATTGCTTGAGCATCCCGCGCACCAGCCTCATAAGCGGCGTTCTCGGCCCGTTCTATTGCCATGCCTATCTGAGCAGCAAACGCGCTGGTTAGGCTAGGACATACAGGAAACAGCGTAATTGCCCCGCCAAGGGTAACGCTTTTTTCATGCGCCTCAACCATTCTAGAATAGCTGTTCTTCATACTTCCTCCATCCTTCATCTTCGCCCCGGCCACACACGGCAGCCGGGGTCCGGGGAAGGGTGGCGCCGTTTCTTTAAAAAGGAACGTCGTCGTCCAGGTCGTCGTCCATGTAGGAAGGCGCCTTTGACTTCGGTTTTGCCGCCGGGCCCTCGGACACCTCCGACGACTTCGGCTTTGCCGCCATCAGCCAGTTACCGCCGGGCACCTTGCCGCCCGTGCCGTCATCCTTGTCCCACACCCCTAGCGTAGCCACGAACTGCGCGCCGGTCAGCGCCAACGCCAACTGCTCATCGGTCGGGCTGGCGGTCAGCTTCGCCAACCGTCCCTTGGCGTTGGCGTCGATCGTCAGCAGCATCCGGCGGTGCTTGTCGCGCTTCGTCAGAGCCTTGGCCTGATCAAAACTGCCGTTCGTTTTTACACCAGGGTCCAGATCGCCTGCCCACAGCTTGAAGAACAAGATGCGGTTGGCGTAACCCTCGGGCTTGAGAACGCGGCACTTGAGGTTAACGAACTTCTCTTCGACCTCATAGCCCTTCTTCCAGATCGCCTCATCGACCATGACGAGGACGGACGTGCCCTTAGGAATAGGCTCGAAGTCGCCGCCACCCGCGCTGTATTCCTTTTCGATGGTGTCTGCGGCGTTTGTGCCGTCTGACAGGTCCCAGAAACTCATGCTTCTTGCTCCTCTTCGCTCTTAACTTCTTCCGTGATTTCCTGCCGCGGCGCACGGCGCTTAGCCTCGACTAGAAACGCCAAGGGGTTTTCGCCCTTCTTCACGTCGATATCGTCTGTAATGCCGAAGCGGTTCTTGGCGACAGTGGCGGGGGTCATGTACGTCACCAGCACGCGGTCCCCGGTCGTGATGGCCTTCTTCTGACCTTCGTCGCCGCGCACGATCACCGCTTGCTTGATAAAACCCACTAGATCGACGTTATCGACATACGGCGCCATGCTCTTGCCGGGCAGGCGCAGGCTATACTGACTGTAGCCGTCGCTGTCCGGCGGGTCGATGCGGGCGATGTCAGCGTGCGCTAGGAACAGCGTGTGCATCCCACGTTCCTTCCTCAGCGCCTCGACCATGCGCCGGACGCGCATGTGACAGGCCATCACCGCTGCCGGGCCAGCTCCGTAGCCGCCAAGCGCCTGATTGATGCCGCGCGCCTTTGGGTCCTGTGCCAGCACGTCCGCGACGAAAAGCTGCTCCAACCCCGTGCAGGAATCAATGACCAGCGTCTTGTATTCGTGGTCGTCCTCGCGCAGCGCCTTGAGGACGGTCCAAAGATTGTCGGCGGTGCCCAGTTCCTCCGGCAGCACGTCCGGCATCTGGTCGCGCGGAATGTCGCGGGGAATAGCTTCGCCCTGTGTGCGAACCACCAGAGGATTGGGGAAGGTGGTCGCCAAGCTGGTCTTTCCCGAGCCTGCGGTGCCCACAATGGTCGCCACGATGGGCTCCCGGCGTGGCTTGGTGACGTGTTTGAGGATGCTCACTTGTTTCTCCTTCGCTCTGCGCTTGCTACGTAAGCCGACGTTGTGTAGGCTGTCAACCGACAATCTGGAGGTTTGAATGACATTGGACGAGATCAGGGCGCAGCTACAGGATCGCCGCGTGCGGATGGTCGCCAAGGCGATAGGGGTACATCACTCTACGATTTATGCTTTGCGGGATGACCCTGGGCATATCCCGACGCGGCGCGTGGCGGAGAAATTGGCGGACTATTTTGCGAGGCCGGTGGCATGATTGTGTGGCAAGTTAAGGCGATCAGAGAAGAGTATGGCCTCGGCATGGAGGACGCCAAGAAAGCTATTCAGATAGCTAATGATCGTTTCGATGGAGACATCAATCTTGGTGTCCGCTGGGTTCATGCTGATGGATTTGCGGTGTCGGTAAGAGGCGACCGTGCAGCGTGGAATGATGCTTGGGCCAGGGGCGCAGGTGCATGACCCGCCGTGGTTACGACTGGGACGCCATAAGATCGTCCTACCCCTTGCGCGAGGTGCTCGGCCGCGCCCTCAAGGTAACGAAGGTTGCGGGCTGGTATGAGGCGCTTTGCCCGTTTCACGACGAACGCACGCCCAGCCTCAAGTTCCGCGAGGCCGACGAACACTGGCATTGCTTCGGGTGTGGCAAGAGGGGCGACGTGATCGACTTCGTGTCGGAGTTCGAACACGTTTCCAAGCCGGAAGCCATCGCGCGGCTGACGGGCGGACAGGCGGTCGAGTTTTCGGAAGAGGACCGCCGCCGCCGGGATGAATGGCTGAAGGCAGAGGCCGTCAAGGAAGAATCCCGACAAGCTGCCGCCATCGAACTGGCCCGTCGCCGTTGGGATCGCGCCACGCCCGTTGACGGCGCCTCCAACGCCTATCTTGAACGCAAACAGGTGGCGCCCTTCAACATACGCGCGGAGGGCGCTTCGCTGCTCATTCCCATGTGGGACGCTGAAGGTGACCTTATCAACGTCCAAGCCATCCCCCCGGAGGAAGGCGGCCGCAAGCTGTTCCATACCGGCTGTCCTACGGTTGGCGCACGCTTCTATATCGGCGGGGCCTTCTCCAGTCGCCTTTTCATCTGCGAGGGCTTTGCCACCGGGGCCACGGTTTTCGATGCCACCGTGGATCATGTCTGCGTTGCTTTCAGTCAGGGGCAGGTTGCCAACATCGCCCGCGAGATGATGGCCGCCGGCCGAGACGTGGTGATTGCCGCCGATCGCAAGGCACTGGACGTCATGACGCGACTGGGCGCGGAACTGGGCGTGCCTGTCATTGCGCCGCCGGCCACGCTGGAGAAGGGCGACGACTTCAACGACCTGATGGTGGAGTCGGGTATCGAGGCCGTGGCCGCCACGATCCGTCAGGGTTTGGTGGACTTCGCCAATAGGCCTCCGCCTCCGCCCGCGCCGCCTGAGTGCGCCATATCCTTCGTGGATGCCATGGATTTTGTGGAGGGCGAGATACCTGTCCGCCCGTGGCTGGTGCCCGGCGCGTTGCTGGCGGGTTCCACGCATATCCTTGCGGCGCCAGGCGGCACGGGGAAGTCCGTGTTCACGCTCCAGATGGCTCTCATGCTGGCGACGGGCGAGGCATGGGCGCGGTGGCAGCCCAAACGCAAGTGCCGGGTGCTGGTCATCAACGCGGAAGACGACATCAACGAACAGCGTCGCCGCATTGCCGGCGCCAAAACCGCCATGGGGCTGACGACGGACCAGTTGCGCGGGCAGATCATTATTGCCGACAACCCCGACAGCATCGTCATGGCGACCACCGACGACAAGCGAAAGGCGCAGGTCGCCACGCCGCTGGTGGCGCAGCTCGTGGACGTGATCCGGCATCACCAGATCGACGTCGTGGTCGTTGACCCGTTCGCGGAGACGTTCGACGGGGATGAGAACTCAAATGGGGACACCAAGTGGGCCATGAAGATATGGCGCGACCAGATCGCCAGGCCGACAGGGTGCGCGGTCTATCTGGTTCACCACACCACCAAGGGGTCGGAGGACAAGGCAGGTTCGGCTGACGTGATCCGTGGCGGCGGCGCGATCGTCAATTCGGCACGGCTGGCGGCCACGCTGTTCGTGATGACGCCCGGAGAGGCTGAAACCATGCAGGTCAAGCCGGATCAACGGTTCCGCTATGTGCGTTTTGATGATGCCAAGTCCAACAATTCACTGATCGGTGGCCGCAAGTGGTTCGAGAAGGTGTCTGTGATGCTTCAAAACGGGCCTGCTGGCGACAGTGAGGGCGGAGATGAGGTGGGCGCCCTTATGCCGTGGAATCCGCCGGGGCTGGGGGCCTACGAACCTGCTGTGCTTATGAAGCTGCTACAGGCCATCGAAGACGGGTATGTGGACGAGGATGGTGTGGCGACCGATGTGCCGTTCGGGAGGTCGGCTGCGGGCAAATCTAAGCGATGGGTGGGCCACCTCATGGCTGACATGATGAGTGCCGATGACATCGAGGCACGCAAGCTCATCACGCTTCTGGAGGATGCCAAGATCATCAGCGAGGTGGACTTTCACGACCACAGCAAGGGGCGTGCGGCCAAGGGTCTGAAGGTCGATATGGACGCTGCCAGGACGGCTCTGGGGCTCTCCCCCAATTCTTGAATGTAATTGGGGGAAGACTGGGATAATGGAAACAAGAATGGCGGAAAACCGCCACACCCCCAACTCCCCAATTACCGCCCCCCTAAAGGGGGGGGCGGTTAATCGGGGAAGAAGTTGGGGAAGCGTGGCGGTTTTCAGATTGGTTCGGGAAGGCGAATATGAAGAGCGATTTGCGAGCAAGGGTTATGGCGTTTTGCGGGGTGTGTGATAGGCCATGCCGGGCCTGTATGGGTGCGATTGTAGCCAACGATAAAAAACAGGAGGCGATGCGACGAACCGAGTGGCAGGGCGGTTGACGGGGGAACGCGGACAAGCGATATAGCGCCAGATTGTGGAGGTAGATATGGATCGGACAAAGCTTGACGAAGCAGTGCGCGAGGCCAAGCGGTTTATCGCTCGTGCTGAGCAGCTTCCCGACCCAAGGCCATACGAAGCGCATGGCCGGACCTACACTCAAGATTTTTGGCCGCGTGAACAGGGCGCTATCCGACGCGCCAGCATGGACCTGACGCGAGCCCTTGCAGCGTATCGGAAGCCGGCATGAAAACCGTTGCCGATCACTCCAAGGCGTACCGCAACCGCCGTCGTGAGAAGCTGGAGCGCTACGAGGCGGCGTTGCGGGAGATTGCGGCTTGCGAGAGTCGTTTTCCCGGCGACGTGGTGGATATCGCACGGAGGGCGTTGGCGTGAGCGGCTTCCCATACTCGCACCGTACGGTAGCGGAGGTGGATGGCCTAGACACCGCTTTGGTCGAGCGTATGGCTGAGGCAGCTTGGCCGGAGGTGGCGGCAGCGCGGTCAGGTCTCAACTGGCGAGAGGCGGCACCTTTGCACCGAAGTCAGATGCTAGCGGCAATGACTCAGGCTCTTGCCGCCATCCGATCCCATGACACCGCCGTCAAGGCCGCGTACGAGGCCGAGTGTGGGTGACTGGCGTTCTGGATCGTTAGCGGCTATATCGGCGCTGTACGGGCTTCTCCGGGCAAATTAGAGGGTATTGTGGATAGCGCTTTGCGGCAAGCTACGCAGGATGAACTGCTAGAGCGGTTAGCCGGTGGCGAGAGCTTGGTTGCGATCTGCAAGGACGAGCGGATGCCCTCGCTTCGCACGGTTCATGTTTGGCAGAGCGCAGATGATGACCTTGCTGCACAGATATTGCGCGCGCGGGAAGTAGGGTATCTGCTCCGCGGCGAGCGCGCCGTGCAAGACGCTAAGGACGCGCCCGATCCTGTTAAGGGTCGTCTCGCTTTTGACGCCGAGCGCTGGTATCTTGGCAAGCTGTCCAATGCTTTCAGCGACAACAAGGCGCAAAAACACGACGTACGGCACACCATGTCCGAAGAGGCGCAGGCTTGGCTAGGCCAGGGTTCCTAGAACTTGCTGCCAAGCGATGGCCGGACAAGCGTTCACGGCTGGCGGACGGGTTTTACCGCGTGAAGGACAAGACGGGCGCTGTGGTGCCGTTTCGCATGAACCGGGAGCAGGCGGCGTTCCTCGACAGCCGGCACGGAATGGACGTGGTACTGAAAGCGCGCCAGGCGGGAATGACAACGGTGATTCAGCTGGATATGCTGGATGACTGCCTGTTTCGGCCCAATACGGCGGCCGGCGTGATCGCGCACAATTTAACGGACGCCAAGGCATTCTTTGCGGACAAGATCAAGTTTGCCTACGACGGGTTGCCCCCGGAGTTCAAGGCGGCCGTCAGTGCGACGCAGGACAGCGCGGAGAGCCTCAAGTTCAGCAACGGCTCGTCCATGCGCGTCGGTACATCGCTGCGCTCGGGCACCCTCCAGCGTCTGCACGTTAGCGAGTACGGCAAGCTCTGTGCGAAGTATCCGGAGAAGGCACGTGAAGTGAAGTCTGGTGCGTTCAACACCGTGCAGGCCGGGCAGCGGATCGTGGTGGAGAGCACCGCGGAAGGTCAAGCCGGCCACTATTTCGAATTGACGCAGGGTGCGCGCCGTAAGGAGGACGCCGGCACGCCGCTGACGCCGTTGGATTTTAAGTTTCACTTCATCCCGTGGTGGACATTGCCGGAGTACGTTCTGCACGACGACGTGGCGATTCCGGCAAATATGCAAGAGTATTTCGAGGCGTTGGAGGTCAAGGGTGTGTCGCTGGCGCCGGAGCAGCGTGCTTGGTACGTGAAGAAAGCCGAGCAGCAGGGCGACGACATGAAGCGCGAATATCCGTCCACACCGGACGAGGCGTTCGAGGCGAGTGTGGAAGGTGCCTACTTCGCGACCGAGATGCGGCGCGTTCGCAAGGAAGGTCGCATCTGCCGCATTCCGATCATGGATGCGCCGGTCTACACGACGTGGGATCTGGGCCTGAACGACAGCATGACAATCACGTTCTGGCAGGACCATGGCTTCGAGCGCCGGGCCATTGACTATTACGAGAGCAGCGGCGAGGGCTTCGGACATTACGCAGCCGTGCTGAACCGCAAGGGCTACAACTACAGCCGCCACTACATGCCGCACGACGCCGACCAACGGTCGCTGACCGACGTTGCAGAGAGCCGTAAGACGCACGCCGAGAGGGCTGGCATCAAGCCTATCGAGGTGCTGAAGCGCATTGAAACGGAGCAATCCGGCATTGACGCCAGCCGCGCTTATCTCGCGTCCGTGTGGATTGACGAAGAGCGCTGTGCCCGGCTTGTGCAGTGTCTGGACAACTACCGCAAGGCGTGGGATGATAGGCTTTCGCAATTCAAGGGCTACGCGGTGCATGACGAGTTCAGTCACGGCTACAAGAGCTTCGAGAGTGCGGCTGTGATGGAGCGAGCTGCTCCCATGCGACAAATCGACCCCACCCGCCTTCGTCGCTTGGCGCCCGCCTGATGCTGCCCCGCCAGGACGAAGGTCTACTATCCTTTCTGCGCAACGAACATCGGCGCGCCCGCGACACGGCATTGGACGACGCCCGCGCCACCGCCATCCGCGCTTACTTCGGCGAGCCGTACGGGGACGAGGAGGACGGTAGCAGCAAGGCCGTGACCCGCGACGTTTCCGAAGTCACGGACATCATGCTGGTGGGCATTCTTGGGGCGGCGCTGTCGGGTGGCAAGCCGGTCGAGTTTGACACTGAGCCGGAGGACGTGCCGGAACCAACGCAGGAGAATCCGCAAGCCACTAGGCGCGTTGATTACGGCGCAGAGGCGACGGCGGCGGTTACATACCAATTTATGCGCCGTCAGCCAGGCTATCGGATCCTGCACGATGCCACCAAGGCAGGGCTTCTGGAAAAGACCGGCATCACCAAGACCTACGCGTACCCGCAGCGCGCGTTGGAGGTGGAGGACGTGGTGCCAGGTGCTGCGATCGAAGACGATGGCGAGACGCTGACGCTGCTGGATGGCACGCCGCTGCTGGCAGTGGAGGCAGTAGATCCGCTGGCTGACCCGTTGGACCCGGCGGCTGAATATCGCGTGACGTATGCGGAGGAGCAGCCGCGCGTCATTCGCGATTTGAATGTGCCGAATGAATGGTTCCGCTTGCCGGCTGACGTGGTGGAGCTGGACGAGGCGCCGTACCTCGGGGACGATCTGCCCGTCAGCAAGTCCGACCTGATCGCGATGGGCTTTGACCAGGCGGACGTTGATGCTGCATGGCAGGGCGCGCCGCCGGAAAGCGTGGTGGGCGACGCTCGCGACGCCGAGCGGTCTATCAAGCGATCGACGGTACAGCGGCGGCCGGGGGCGGGGCAGCAGCTCTGGCTGCATCATGAGTTCGCGTATTTCGATTTAGACGGCGACGGTATCGCCGAACATCTGGACGTGATGCGGGTCGGGAACACGATCTTTCGTATCCTGCCGGCAGAGGAGCAGCCGTATAGCGGTTGGACGCCCGTGCCGATGGCGCACCGCTTCACGGGTCAGTCCATTGCGGACAAGACGCAGGATATCCAGCGGATCCGCACGGTGCTGCTGCGCAATGCCCTCAACAGCCTGTACCTATCCAGCGCGCCTCGGATGATGCTGGATGTAAACTCGGAGACGGAAACAACCGTCGACGACTTGCTAACGGTGCGTCCCGGCATGATTGTGCGGTATAAGGGTGGGACGCCGCCGACACCGTTGACGATCACGGATACGTCGCAGGTATCGTTCGCGGCGATGGAGACGGTGCGGGCTGAACGGGACGCGCGCACGGGTGTCACGGGTCAGTCGCAGGGCATGAACCCTGACAGCCTGAACAAAACCGCGTCCGGCATGGCGATGCTCCAGCAGAACGCGGATCAGATCGAACTGTACGTCACGCGCAATCTGGCCGAGATGCTGCTGTTGCCGATGTTCGCCAAGCGCTACCGGTTGATGCGGCGTCACCAGCAGCCATTCCGCATGAAGATTAATGGCAAGTATGTCGAGGTGGACCCAGCACAGTGGCCCGAAGACATAGACGTGCAGATCAACGTCGGGCTGGGCACTGGCAGCAAGGACCAGCAGGTCGGGTATCGGCGTGAGTTGCTGGGTATGATGCAGGCGGCGGCGGCCGGAGGGTCGCGTCTCGTGACGGACCAGCAGCTGTTCAATGCCGGCAAGGCGTTTGTGGAGGATACGTCGCTTGGCGTGGCGACGGACTTCTTCCGCGATCCATCGCAGTTGCCGCCGGAGCAGGAAGACGGGCCTGACGCCGATGTAGTGGCGGCGCAGGGCAAGACGCAGACGGATCAGATGCGCTTGGGGCAGGAGCATGAGCTTAAGTTGTTCGGCGCGCAGACGGATCGTGAAGTGCGACTGGCTGGAGTGGACAGCGATGCTGCGATCAAGCGTGAGGCGGCGGCGGCAGAGGCAGAACTACGCGAGGCCCGTGCCCAAGCGGAAGCGACGCTGGCTGAGCGCCGCCAGACGTTCGAAGAAGACTTGGCCGTGCGACGGCTTGTCTTTGAGCAGGAACTGGCGCGGGAGCGGGCGTCGTTTTCGGCGACGGATGATGCATTGCCGGTGTATCGGCCTGGAGGGGATTTGGCGCAGTGAGCAAATATGAGCAGTTATTTGCCTTGATTGGTGCACACGCCTTGTGCGACTACCCGTTACAAGGCGACTTCCTAGCCAAGGCAAAGAACCGACAGTCGCCCATCGCCGGTGTTCCGTGGTATCACGGGCTGGGGGCGCACGCTTTGATCCACGGCGCTGCGGTCGCGGCCGTCACGCGTTCGCCTGCGCTCGGCATCGCGGAGACGGTGGTTCACGCCGTCACTGACGATCTAAAGTGCGCTGGGCGTATCGGGTACAACACCGACCAAGCTATCCACGTAGCTTGCAAGCTGCTTTGGATCGCCCTCTCGCGGCGTGTGTCCGCATGACCGACCTCAACCAGCGCATCGCCGACGCCGAGGCCGCAAAGCTGGCGTGGGAGCGCTACGTGGCGCCCGCGTTGGAAGCAATCCGCGCCGACTACATGGTCAAGCTGACCGAGAACGCCGAGCGTCCGATGGAAGGACGTGCGTTGCAGGCGGTCCAGAACATGAGCTTGGCGTTGCGAGTGACGCGCGAGGTGGAAGCGCAGATCAAGGCGATCATGACGGACGGCGATGCCGCACGCGCCGAGCTTGGCCGCGCTCGCCGCATCGCCGACCTGAGCCCGGAGGGAAGGCGCTTTGCCGACTACGCCCCCGCCTGACGATCTGCCCGACGCGTATGTGCGCTTGATGGCGGCGCAGCGCGTTGTGTCGCAGGCAGAGCGGGATGAACTAGATAAGCAGGCGGCTGACGAAAGCCGCGACAACCGCATCCGCCGCAAGCTGCCGCGGGTTTACTGAGGACCGATGATGGCTACCGCACCGCTGGATATTGCCCCCGCCGACACTGCTACCGAGGAAACCAAGGCTGGTGACCCGATGGAGGGCGCTTACGAGGGGCAGGCGGCAGAGGCCAACGCCGATGCCGGCGAGCCAAATCCGGAAGTTGAGCCAGAAGCCGTTACGGAACCAGAGCCAGATCCTATCGCTCCGCCTGTAAGCTGGGATAAGGACGGCCGCGAACAGTTCGCCGCGCTACCCCGCGAGGCGCAAGAATACATTGCCCGTCGTGAAACAGCCCGAGACCTTGAGGTGCGGCGCGCGCAGTCTGAGCGTGGGCGTATTGAGCGTGAGACGTTGACGCACCGCGAGAATCTGGCTCGTGATTATGCGCAGCGGCTACAGGGCTATGCGCGGCAATTTGACGTGCCGGCGCCGGATATTCGCCTGCTTCAGTCGGGCGATCCCGCGCATCGCGATGCCTACTACGCCCAGGATCAGGAATATCGTCTGGCTCAGCACCAGCGCACGGAGCTTGATCGCCAGATGCAGGCCGCAACGCAGGAGGCGGAAAGCGCAGCGACAGAGCAGGAAAGGCTTGCGCTGGCAGAAGATGATGCGCTATTGAGCGCGACAATACCGGAATGGTCCGACCCATCGGGACGCGCGAACCTCCTAGCCAAGCTGGAGCCCATCGGCGCCGAACTCGGGTACAGCCGGGAATTGATGGCTCAGGCCGGAGCGACCGACATTCTGGCTTTGCGGACCGCGCTCAATTGGAAGGAAAATTCCGACCGATACCGCGATCTGATGAAGCGTAAGATGGTGCCGGTACGCGAGGCAAAGCGGGTCGTCTCCCAGACCGGTCGCGTAGACGCACCGGGCATGGCCAAGGCTGCTGCCGTTGGCTCGCTCGCTCAGCTCTACCCGAACGATGTACCCAAGCAGGGCGGCTGAGGCCGCGACAACCCTTAGGGAGGCCGCATGGCTACCATCGGAAACAGCTTCCGAGGCATTATCGATCACTATGCCTCGACGGATCGTAACGGCAACGTCATTCCCGCCATCGAGGCGCTGCACCGGCTAAACCCGCTGATGCAGGACGCGCACGTCGTGGAGTGCAACGACGGCTCGGGTCATATCAGCCGCATCCGCACCGGACTCGGTGACGTGGCATGGGGTCAGCTCTATAAGGGCATCATCCAGTCCAAGGGCACCTCCATGCAGGTGCGCGACACGACCGGTTTCGTGGAGCGTCTGGCGACCATCGACAAGCGTTATTTGGAGAAGGTCAAGAACCCGGCGGCCGAGCGCGCGGATGAGGCGAACGTGGCCTTGGAGGCCATCGCACAGGATGTGCAGGTTAACTGGTTCTATGCCGACACGGCGACCACGCCCGAGCGTTTCAAGGGTTTGGCGGCGCGCTATTCGTCCATCGCCAACGGCGGTGCGGCAGCGTCGCAGATCGTGGACGGTGGTGGCACCGGCTCCAACAACACGTCCATCTGGCTCGTCGGCTGGGGCCGTTCCGGCACCAGCATGATTATCCCGGAGGGTAGTACGGCCGGCGTTCAGCGCACGGACATGGGCGACCAGCGCGTCTATGACGAGCTTCAGCGGCCCTACTATGCCAAGGAGGAATACTTCCGCCAGGATGTGGGCTGCAAGGTGTCCGACTGGCGGCAGAACGTCCGCATTGCCAACATCGACGTGGCGGCCGTGCGCGCGGGTACCGTGGATCTCTATGGTCTGCTCCGCCAAGGCTACTACAAGATGCAGACGCGCCGTGACACCCGCATCGAGAACACGGACGGTGCCGATACCGGTATCAAGCCCGTGATCTACATGAACCGCGATATGCTCCAGGCGCTCGACGCATTGGCGACCAACGGCGGCACCGCAGACAACCGCGTCCGGCTGGTGCCGGACGAACTCGCCGGCAAGGAGGTCAAGGTGTATCGCGAGATGCCGATTCGGGAAACCGATGCAATCATTAACGCCGAACAAAGGATTGTGTAGCGTCTGTTTTTATCCGGAAGCTTTAAGGAGGTAAGCGTGCAACGCCGTCAGAAACTCATCAGCAGAAAGGCCCGTTGCTCGAATGTGCCCTTCGGCGATGTTGCAATGGCGGCAAAGCACACCGCGAACGACGTTCGTTGTATGGCAGTGGTCAACATGAACGTCTCTCGTGGGTATGGCGCTCAAGTCGGTGCGACATATGGCGCAACCTCCAGACTGACTGGCCACCAGCGCGGTAAAGGAATCAGCATCCAAGCCAAATCGGCTTTTCCGTATGCCAGCGGTGTGCTTGGCACGCCGGGCGGGATCGCCCTTGATTTCCTGCCACTTGTCGCGCTTGTATTGCTTCCCAGCTTCGCTTTGCTGGTAGGCGGACCGCTTGGCCTTAACCTCGGGCTTCATATCGTAAGCCAGCCGGCGAGCCTTGGCTTTTTCGGTCTGATTGTAGGCTTTATTTCGCTCAATCACCTTTTCTCGATTGCGCTTGTAATACTCTCGGCCGTACTGGCGACGGCGCTCTTTCTCCTCTTCGGAGAACTCGGCGTACTTAGACAGGATGGCCTCCTAAAGAAACAGACGACGTGTAACGTCACTCTCTATGGAGATCAACCATGATACTCGACAGAACAGGCCTCCTGTCTGAGAACCAGGCAGTCACGGCCACCACCGCCTCCACCAACGTCATCGACCTCGGCACTCCGGCAACGCCCTACGGCGCCACCTCGCCCATCCGCCGCGATATCGGGCGCGGTGAGGGACAGCCGTTCTTCGTCGGCGTGACGGAGGCGTTCAACAACGCGACCTCCATCACCATCGCTATCCAGACGGACACGACGGCGGCGTTTTCGGCGCCGGATACCGTCTATTCGCAGACGTACGTTCTGGCGGACCTCACGCCGAGCGCGCGTCACCTGGGGCCGGACTGGTTTCCGGTGGGCGCGAATAAGCAGTTTGTGCGTATGCTCTACACGGTGACGGGCACGGCGCCGACCACGGGCCGCATCACGGCCGGCACGGTCATGTCGCGTCAGACGAACAGCGGGAGGTACTGATGACCAAGCGTGATCCCGTAAGCTACACGGCGCCGGAAGCCGTCTATGTGGATGGCATCTATCACGACGCTGGCCACGTGTTCACCACCGCCGCTGATCCTAACGACAACTGGGACGAGGTGGACGCTGGAGAGAAGGCGGCGATTGAAGCGTCTGACAAGACGCTGAACGTGCAGCCGGCGCTGGACGACCTTGGTACGGCTGAACTGCGCGCCCTCGCGGCCACGCACAACATCCCGGTAAAGGTGGACGGCAAGTACGTCAGCCCAGCGGACCTCATTACCGCTATCAAGGCGGTGGACGAGCCGCACCTTTGACCGACTAGGCGGCCGGGATGGAAGTGCCCGGCCGTCGCCTTGTTGGGAGTGACGGATGGCAGGCGTAGCGTTCGCGGGGGCTAATAGCCTCGGATTTCCCGTTGTCACGCCGGACGGGCGGACAGCTTACGCGCTTGGGTTCGTGGCTGTCGATTTACAGGGCAACCCGGTGGGCATAGGGAACGTCGCAACCGGCGGTGGCAGCGACCTCGACACGAACGGCAACCCCGTTCCCACCTACAAGGCGCAGAGCTTCACGTACGACGACGGCGGCAATCTCAAAACCGCCAGCGTTACGGATGGCACCTCAATATGGGTGCGTACCTATTCGTTTGCGAACGGCTACCCTTCCGGGGATAGCGGCTGGGTGAAGCAGTAATGGAACCGAACGTCGCCAAGCCGTTCCGGCGCGCGCTACCGGTCGATCCAGTCATAATCCCTGTCGCCGTCAACGCCGTTGCTACGCGCATTGATAGCAGCCAGTTTGATGCCATCGGCGTCACCTCGTTCGAGATGCACAATCCCAATCCTTATGGAGTGTGGTATCGCGGATGGCAGGGCACGGCTGCGCAGATGCCGGTAGTGCTGGACAAAGGGCACTACATCGGTCCAGGCGAAACGCACGTAAAGCAGACACAGCGCCCGGACTGGATCGCGGCCGTACCGGCGAATGACTTTGCCGTGCCCTACTACGCGGCCGATGGTACGACGCCGCTTTATCCGAATACGTCGCCGCGCCTAGTCATGATCTACGGATCGGGCTTGGGCGGCTGGAACTCGTCTGCGCCGACTTGGCTAAACGTGCGATCAATGCCGCGCGTGTCATTCGATGGTGCGCAACCGATCACGGGAAGCGTTTCGCTTACCGGCACTCCGACCGTCAACGCCAATGTGACCTTCCCGCAGACGCAGCAGGTGGCCGGTACTTTCTGGCAGGCAATACAACCCGTCAGCGCCACCAGCCTGCCCCTGCCCAACGGCGCTGCGTCGGAACTGACGCTATCTGGACTTTCCGGCAAGCTGCCTGCTACCCTTGGCGCAAAGGCGGGGGCGGCGTCACTGTCGCTCGTACCTGCGACGGATGCCCGGTTCGCGTTAGGTGACTTGAACGGCGCAGCGACGGCAACCGGCCAACAGGCGATCGTCACGGCGCTCGGGCAACGTTTGACGGTTGACGACTATCGACTGCCGAACCCAGCCGCAGGTGGCGCGCTGCAGCCTAAAACCGCCACCAACGTCAGCAGCTTCGTCGCGAGTGCCGTGCCATGTAATTTCTTCGGCGGAAGCATCATCGCCAGAACTACGGGTGACGCCGTGGTGTGGGTTTTTCTGCTTAACAGGGCGACCGTTCCAGCAAGTGGCAGCACTATCAATATGGCGGAGGTGGTGTCCATGACGGGCTATAGTCCCACCTCGGGTGGCGCGGGCCTGACACCAGATCAGGTGCCGGATCGTTTCACGGCTGGGCTAGTCGTGCTGCTGTCAACGGCGCAGGATACCTATACGCCGGTCACTGGCGTCAATCTGCCCAAGTTCATCAAGATGAGGGTGCTCTGATGGCTGACGCGCAACTGCTCATCAATCTACCGGCGCCGGATGATATCGCACTGAAGTCCGGTTTGCTGAGCGAATACGTCAACCGCGGCCACCCTGGCGCCACGCCGGCCGAGATGTTTGACACGGTGTTCGATACGAATATGCGCCGTGAGCGCGTGACCGTGCCGCTGACGGCTGGACGTTATCCATGGTCCTACAAGACACCTTATCCTGCTGGCGCCGCACCGATTGTACAGGTGACGGTGGAAACACCAGATGATGCCACCTATACGCTGGACGCCAAGGTGTTGGCCGGTAGTGTGACAAATACGGGCGCGACTATCGTGGTCACCAAGATCAACGCGACGCAGACGTTGGGTGCAACGCTGGCGGCGTTGTTGGGTGCGGTCATCAACATATTCTCACCCGCCACGGGCACGGTGACCGTGCATTGCAGCGCAGGGCTGCCTTAATGGCCCTGATCGTCAACACCGGCACGCTCAGCGACATTACCGATTACGGTTCGCTGCTGGATCGGCTGCGCGAGTGGCTGGACCGGGGCAACGAATTGGACGCGCTGCTGGCAACCTTCATCGGTAACGCGGAGGCGGTGATGAACCGCGAACTGCGCACGCCTGAGATGGAGGTGACTGTTCCAATTACGGCGGTGGACGGGTCTTTCTTGCTGCCGTTGGACTGCTTGCAGGTGCGCTTTCTGGCGAGTGACGAAAGGGCCATGACTGGTGCGCGTCCTTTCGAGGGACGCTGCCGTGATCGCCTAGCATATAGCCTTTCAGGCCGCACCATGAACACCATGGCGGCGGGCGCACTCCTGTTGTCCTACTGGCGGCGTATTCCTGCGCTCGGAACCGCTAATCCCTCCAACTGGCTGTTGGACGCGCACCAGGACGTGTATCTCTATGGCGCGCTGTTCCAAGCGTGCACCTATACAGGTGATGGCGAGGCGGCGGCGGGGTGGTCTACGCTATTTGATGCAGCTTTGTCGGGCATCGAACGCAGCGCGCGTGCCGCACAGTACGCAGGGCCACTGGTGATGCGCGTCGGCGTGAACGACGGTTATGGTCGTTCCACCAGCCCGCGTATCGAAGGTCAGCGGGTGCAGATCGTCAACGATCCCGTGGCCGTGCCGGGCGAGGACGAATGGGATCGGACGGAATGGTGATGCGTGCTTAAGCGCATCCCTTTTGGCGCCTATCTGCCCGATCAACCGCCGGGCGCGCAGCTTACGGTCGCGGACAATGTGTACCCGTACGCGAGCGAGTACCGCCCCGTAGGTGGATTTGACGTGCTGACACCGGCACTGGCGGGTATCACGGGTGGTGCTGCCTTCCTGTCACTGTCGGGCACGACCTCGTTCCTGAGCGGTACGGCGCTGGCTCTTTACCGGTACAGCGGCGCTAGTTGGTCGAAGCTGATCGACGCGACAGGCGGACGCTGGCGGTTCGCGCAATTCGGCAACAACGCCATAGCCGTCAACGGTGGTGCACCCGTGTCGTACGATCTGGCGGGGGGCACGGCTGCTGCGCTTGCGGGAAACCCTCCCGCCGCCTCGCTTGTGGCGACTGTACGAGATTACGTGGTGCTGGCAGGGCAGCCGGACGCGCAGCAGACGGTCACGTGGTCGGGGCGCAACCGGTCCGATATCTGGCCGGGCACGGCGCCTGCGCCTGCTGACAGTTTCGGATCCGACGCGCAGCTCTTGCCCGATGGTGGCCGCGTCATGGGCCTTGTCGGCGGGGAATACGGCATCGTCTGGCAGAAGAACGCTGTCAAACGCATGGACTTCCAGGGCGGCGACGTGGTGTTCGCGTTCAACGAGATCGCGGGCAACATCGGCTGCATGGCGGAAGGGTCAATCGCTGCTTCGGGGCGCCTATCGTGGGCGCTGTCCGAACAGGGCTTCGTGGAGTGCGACGGCGCTGGCGTGAAGCCTATCGGTGACGAACAGGTGGACGCCACGTTCTTTGCCCGCTTTTCCCGCCGCGACATTGTGCAAGGTATCTACGCTGCTGTTGACCCTCGCCGGCCGATCGTCATGTGGGCGATGCCAGGTAAGCCGGGCATGATCCTGCTGTTCAACTATCAAGCACGGCGATGGGCGACGATCACAACGGACGTGCGGCTGGTGTTCTCCGGCTTCACCGCAAACGTGCCATTAGACGCCATTGGCAACGTGGACGTGGGGATAGGCTCGCTGGATAGCCCCCGCTATGCTGGCGGCAACCCGCTGCTGCTGGTGGCGCGCACGGATGGCACGATTGGCACGCTGACGGGCGATCCGATGGAGGCGACGCTGACGACGGCGCGGCTGGACCTGAACGGCGGAAGGGCGCGTATCCGCACGATTAAGCCGGACACGGACGCCTCGGACGTGATGGTGACGGTGGAAGGCCGGCGGCGGGGGTCGTCGGTGCCGGTGTCACGTGCGTCCAGCGACTTGCGGCCCTCGGGGTTCGTGCCGTTGCGGGCAAATGCGGCGCAATTCGTGGTGGAAACCCGGCTGCGAGGGGCTTGGGCATATGCAGCCGGGTTTGGGGTAGAGTATGAAAATGGGGGGGTGCGTTAGCGAAAGCGTCGCATCATGCTTTCACAGCGCCGCGCTTGTACAATAGGCAGCTCTTCTGTAGCCGGCCATGCGCGACACGTCCGCCTCCATTTTAACATTCCGCGCCAACCCATCGTGCCGCCGCTTCCAAACAATAGATGGCCAATTACACCCGAAATACGGCGTGCCGTTTGTGGGGCGCCCTCTACCCATACGATGCTATTGCCAGTCCAGCCTCTCACTTCTCCCCCTCCACCCAAGCCAGAACCGCGTCCACCGTCTCGGGCGGATGGCCGGGATGCGAGCGGTGGAAACGATCGGCGGGGGTGGGGTCGGGCTTGATGAGGCCGAGACGCGACAATGCGCCAAAAACCGACATCGTCCGACCGTCTGGACCATTTCTGATCCAATGATCCGCTTCATCCACCGTCATTCGCGCCACCGTTACCGTGTCGGTGGGCTCGGGTTCGGACTGGTTGTAGTGGGTGTGGTTGGCGGTAAGGCGGATATACTCGATACCATCCCAGTGGATGCCTTTTGCCTCGGTAAAACCGCGAGCCGAAAATTTTTCCCACCAAACGAAATTGGCATCGCTGGTCGCCCACTGAATACGTTCATCATCCAGCAGCCACTCCGGCCGCTTCCCATCCACCGGGATCGGCTTGCCCCACGCAACGGGCGTGCTATTGCTATCAGTCATTGGGTCGGCCTCCTATGCCGTTTAGGCGACGCTGGCGGGGTCGAATACGCCGCGTCGCCACCGATGATACACCTTTGCCGGCGTGGCGCAAGCGTGCTACCGTCAAGTCGTGAGCGATCGTCCTCCCAACCTTCCCCTCTACGTCCCGCCGGCACAACGCGATCTGGCGGACCGCGAGGTAGCACAGCGGGTGAACTGGCTGCTGGAGCAGGTCGAGGTGTTGAAGAAGGCGCAGACGCCGTGATCCTGGTGGACGAGTGGCAGGATTATCAGCGATGGGCGCCTGAACTGCTGAAGATCGCAGACGAGCGCTTTTACCCCCGTGGGTGGCTCGACGGTGAAGTGTGGTCCGGACGCGCGCGGTTCTGGTGCAATGAAAAAGCTGCCATCGTCGCGCGCTTTGAGGTGTATCCCTCCGGTGCTCGCGCTGTCCACGGCCTGTGCGCGGCGGGTGAGGCTTGTGAGGTACGGAAGCTCATTCCTGCGGCCGAAGCCTGGGGCCGGGAGTTGGGGGCCGTGGTGGCAGAAATAGACTCTCGCATTGGGTGGGCTAAGGTGCTAGACGAAGACGGGTATTCGTTGCACCAGTCGCGGCTTAGGAAGGAACTGGCGTAGTGGGTTTGTCCAAGAGCAAGTCCAAGCAGACCAACGCTCCTTCGGCGTATGCCATGCCTTTCATCAACCAGGCGGGCGCGTCGCTCAACAGCGCCATCGGCGCAGCACAGCCGGTTGTAGACAGCGCCGTCTCGGGATTGTCGGCACAGCTTCCTGCTTTGGCGCAGCGCGCGTTCTCGCCAAACGCTGGTATCACTGCGGCCACCGACTACAACACGGGCGTCCTCAACGGCGATTACCTAACGCAGGACAGCCCCGGTTTAGGCGCCGTCCTCAACCGTACAAGCGCCGACGTGACGCAGCGGGTCGGCGATCAGTTCACCGCTGCCGGTCGCACGGGTTCCGGCGCCAATCAGACGTCTCTGGCGCGCGGGCTGGGAGATGCCTTGGGCGCGATTCGCTACGGCGACTACAACAACGAACGCCAACGGCAGGAGGCGGCGGCGGGACGCGCAGGCTCGCTGGTGGCGGCAGAGAACATCCCGCTTGCCTCCTATCTCGACGCTGTGAATGCCACTACGCGCACGGCGCTGGCGCCTGCGCAGGCGTATGCTGGCGGGATCGGCAGCCTGTTTGGCGGGTACAATACTTCGACCACGACGCAGAGCCCATCGCTCGGCGCGATCCTGGCGCAAGTGGCGGGTAATGCGGCGCGCGCCTATGCGGGAGGTGGCGGCTGATGCCGATGTTCGGTGCGGGTGTGCCAGGTATGCGCCGTCAGTCGTGGCAGACGCCGGGCATTGGCGACGGTCAGCCACAAAATATGCCGGCTATGGAAACGCCCGATCTTTCGCAGCTACGCGCCGCCCCGTCGTTCTTCTCCCGCGGTGGGGCGGGCGTAGACCTGTTGGGCGGCGTGGCGGATGGATTGTTGGCGGCGCAGGGCATGGCGCCTGTGTATGCGCCCTTCCAGGCGCAGCGGCGGCAGGTCCAGCAGGCGGAGGTGTTGCGTCAGCGTCAGCGAGCGGAGGAAAACGCAGATTGGGCGGCGCGCCAGGATTACGAGCGCGCGCACCCAACGCCGCGCTATTTCGAGGCCAACAATGGCGATCAATACCGCATCGGCGCGGATGGACAGCCGGAGCGGCTGTTTGCTGATCCGACGCCTAAGGTGACGTGGACGCAAGTAGATTTGCCGAACGGGCAAAAGCAGCTAGTTCCAAGTGTCAACGGACAGATTGTCGGCGCTCCCGCAGCCACTCCCGCCTCAGGCGGCTCCGCTCTCCCTGCTGGCTTCACCGTTCGTGGTGCAGGAGGTGCGGGTTCCGGCCCGCGTAGCTTTCCACTCCGCTGATGTGCTGCCTGCCCTCATCCAGCAGGAGTCCGGCGGGCGCGTCGGTGTGCAAGGGCCACAGACGCGATACGGCCGCGCGCAAGGGCTGACACAAGTACTGCCCTCTACCGCGCAGGGAATCGCCAAGCGGCTGGGCGTGCCGTTCCGTCCTGATTTACTCGGCGGCACGTCGGACGCAGCGGCGCAGTATCAGCGGGCGATCGGGGGCGCGTATCTGGACGAGGGGCTGAGCAAGACGGGCAACGTCCGCGACGCCCTGCGCTACTATCACGGCGGCCCCAATCGCGGTATGTGGGGTCGCAAGACGAACGCTTATGCCGACGCCATTCTAGCGCGCTTGGGGGCTTGATGTACGAAGAAGGCGCTATCGCAGATGGCCCGAACGGGCAGACGCTGATCTTTCGTGGCGGGCAGTGGGTGCCGATGGGGGCAGCGGCACCTCAGCCGGTCACTATCGGCACGGCGGACCCGACTGCGGCATATGCGGCACCCAAGGCGGCGGCTGATCTGGCGCGGACGAACCAGCAGATGGCGCAGGATGCGGCGCTGGCGCCCATTACGGCAGCTCGTGCGCAAGCGGAATTGGACAACTTGCGCAATCCGCGCTCGGCACCGCCCTCCGGCTACCGCTTCAAGGCGAATGGCGATCTTGAGCCTATTCCGGGCGGGCCGATTGTAGGGCCGCAGGGCGTTAAGCGCGGCAATGGGGCGCTGGATGCCATTGTCGGGCAGGTAAACGATTATTCGCGTCTTTATCGGCAGGGTGCAGGTGCCACCAGTGGCGTAGGTGGACTTGCAGATTATTTGCCGGGCCAATTTTCGGACGCTAACGCTCGACAGGATGCCGCCGCCAACCTACTGGAGGAAACGGCTGTTGGCGCGTTCAAGGTAGCGGGCTCTGGCTCGGTTACCGACGCGGACGCTCGCCGCCTGGCCGCAGCCTACAAGCCGACGCGATATGCGCGTGACGCCGGCACGCGTCAGCAACTCGCCGGGCTGCGCGATAGGATCGACGCAGCGCGTAGTGCAGCAGGCCTTCCCGCTGCCGTATGGGAACCAGACACCGCGCAGACCATCGCCACCGGCGCCACCAAGACCGTTCGCGACGAAAGCAAATCACCCGCAATCGCCGCGCTTCAATCGCTGCTGCGTTCCGGTGCGCCGGACGATCAGGTGCGGGCGGCTGCGTCTGCGCTGGGAGCGACCGACGATAGTGTTGGTGCGGCGCTGGCGTTCCGTCGCAAGAACCCGGGCTACCGTGGCAGCTATGACCTGACCAGCCTCGGCACGCGGCAGGAAGCGACCACCGCTCGGGAGCGTCTGTCTGGTTCCGCCACTGGCGCGTTCCTAGCCAACGCCGCCAATGAGGCGGGGGCGGGTATTCCTGGAGCATTGCTCGGCACGGATGCTCTAGAGGCGCAGCGCGCGGCCTATCCCGGCGCATCGCTTGCGGGACAGGTGACGGGTGGCGTTGCGGCGGCATCGGGCATCCAGACTGGACTTGCGCGCGGTGCGGCGCGATTGGGCGGCGGGGCTGCATCTCGCCTGCTGGCAAGTCCTATCACGGCTGACGCGGTGTATGGCGCAACGGCAGGTGCGACAGGCAATCCCGACGATCCGCTGACCGGTGCCGCTGTCGGAACCACGGTTGGCACCTTGGGTGGGATGTTCGGACGTGGGGCGGCGCGGTTTGCTGGGCGTGCGGTTAGGGGTGTGCGGAACGCAGACGTTCGTTACCTGCGGGATCGTGGTATTCCGTTGACGGCTGGGCAGGCTATGGGTGGCGCGCTCAAGGGCGTAGAAGATCGCCTGTCCGGTGTGCCCGTCGTAGGCGATGCCATCAACAATCGGCGGCGTGAGGGGCTGGCGGCGTTCAATTTGGCTGCACTGAATGAAGCCGCTGAGCCGTTGGCACGTCAAACGACGCCGCTGGCGGCCAACATCGGCGCGACAGGGCCGGAAGGCATTGAAGCGCTGCGTGCCGCTCGTACCGTTGGCTATGGTAACGCCGTGCGGGGTCGTTTTGCCAGCATCGATCCGCAGTACCAGACGGATTATGCAGCATCGCTGACGGCAGCACGTGCCATACCGAATACGGGCGCTGAGGTCGCGGCAGAGATTGATGCAGTCGCGCCAGGATATTTTTCTACTGGTAGTATTTCGGGAGAAAACGCGCAGGGCGCCATTCGCGAGTTGAAGGGTTTGCGTCGTTCCCGGCAAAATGATGCACTTGGGCATCGCACTGGTGAAGCCGTACGCGGTGCTGAGCGCGCCATGGAGGGTCTGTTTAACCGCCAAGCGCCCGGCTTCACCGCCGATTTGGCGCGCGCCAATGAGGTGCAGACAGGGCTAAAGACGCTGGAAGCGGCGCAGTCAAACGCCGGCAATCAAGTGGACGCCTTGTTCACGCCGGCACAGGTCAATCGCGCATCAATTCAGTCGGCTAACCGCCTTACCGGTCAGGGTGCTACAACGAACCGCCCATTCTATGAGCTGGCGACGCGCGCGCAGGAAGTGTTGCCATCGCGGGTGCCAGACAGTGGCACGGCGGGCCGTTGGGCGATGTTGGCGCTGCCGTCCGCGCTCGGTGGCACGGGCGCCGCGGCGGGCTATGTTGGCGGAGACGCACAGACAGGCGGGCTCAGCGGTTTGGCTCTTGGCGCACTTCTGACCGCCGGTGGTTCGCGCCCCGCGCAGCGCGCGCTAACAGCTGCTCTACTTGACCGTCCAGACGCGGCGGTCAGGATCGGCAACCGCATCTATAATGGTGCCCGTGTAGGGGGCATGTTCGGTGCTGGCGCGGCGCCGATCCTGCTTGCGGGTCCGTAAGTGTTCGAAAGCTCCAAGCAGCAGCGCTTTCAGGAACAGCACAAGAGCGATAGTTGCAGGCGTCACGTTGCTACGCTACCACACGCACGCGCGCACGCAAGGGAGGCTTAGGTGGCCGTCGAGGACTGGAGCACCGACCCGAATCTGAACGCGACGGTGGACGGCATAAACATTGCCGAAGGCTGCCCCGCCGAAAATCTGAACAACGGGTTGCGCGCCGTCATGGCGGCTGTGCGCAACATGCAGGTCGCCATCATGCAGCGGTTTGCCGCGATTGGCAGCATCCTAGGCGTCAACGCGCGCGTTGACGGGCGTGGAGCCGTGCTGCATAATGCCGACCCTTCGCTTGCCAGCGGGCGCGTGTTTCGCATCCCGGCGGGTAGCGCCATCCCGAGCGGTTTGCAGAATGGCGATAGCGTCGAGGAATACGTGTGACCGCGCGCGTGATGATCGCCGGCGTATTGCGGCAGATGTCGCGGCGGCGAGCGATGGTTGGTGGCGTGCTTCGTGAGGTGAACCGCGTCCAAGTCATGCAGAACGGGCAGCTTCGGACGATCTACGAGGCCGGAGGAGCAACGCCGACGCCTAGTCCCTCGCAGCTTGCAGTGACGGCCGATAGCAACGCCTACGGCTACAGCGCGGGCCGGATCGTCACCAGCAACCCTGTCACGGTAACAGCGGCCGGCGGAATTGCGCCTTACACCTACGCCTGGACAGTGGTGAGCGCGTCGCAAACGATTTCGGCTTTGTCGCCGTCCAGCGCCACTACGCGGTTTCGCGGCATAATGACCGATAGCGTGGCGACCGCGGTGGGGCGATGCCTCGTAACTGATAGCGTCGGCGCTACAGGCATAGTGGATGTTGGCATTGAGCTAAGCACGGGGGCGGCGACCTAATGTTCCACTATTTTGACGCTGTGCAGGACCGTCAAGGTAACGCTCTAGTCAATTATCAGGTGGTGGTGCGCGACAATGGCGGGGTAGTGCCGCTGTATGCGGATGACGCGGGCACGCCTATCGCTTCCCGTTCTGGCATCGCCAACACGGCTCTGGCGAACGATCGCGGCATGGTCGATTTTTTCGTGCCGTTCGGGACATTCGATATCGAAGTGCGAACGCCGGATGGCGTGCCGTCGTTCGGCATTGCCAGCGTCCCGTTCACAACGGGGCCAGGGGGGCTTCAGGGTGCCACTGGTCCTGCCGACAACACTTACACCACGCTTGCCGCGCTTCTCGCCTCTGATCCTGCCCGCAAATCCGCCCGTCTTGTACCGGACTCCGGCGAGACGGAGCCCGCGGGCAATTTCGCCTACATCGCCGGCGCGTGGGTACGGCAGACGGCGGAGGGCGTCTCATTCGTGCAGACGGCCGGCGCGCGCACCCGCGACACCCAGAGCAAGGTGCGTGACGTAGGCATCAGCCCCCGCGATGCGCCGGGCTTCACCGATGCGAACGTGAATCAGTCGTCTTTCGTCCAGTGGGCGATCGACAAGTGCCTCGTTAATGATCCGCCGGCACCGCTTGACGTGGCGGGTATGTTCCGCATTGACACGCCGCTGATCGTCAATCGACCCGTTGACCAAGCAAAGGCGCGATTTATGCTGGCGGGGCGCGGGCATCAGGCGGGCTTCCGCACGGTGTCGGGCAACAACCTTTTCGACAGCACGCTCGCCTACAACACGGACCCATGTAGCGAGCGGCTAAACTTCCGCGATATCCTGTTCACGGCCGATAACGCCAGCGCATCCGGTCAGACCTTCACCGCGGGCAAGTTTCTGCGGATGCAGTTCGACAACTGCGAGTGGGAACGCATGAAGTGTCTCGGCAGCGCCATCTACGCGCAGTCATGGGACTTCCGCGCCTGCCGTGCGCGCGGGTGGCAGGGCATTTTTTTCGAGGGAGCCGGTGCCTACGCAATCAACGCCGAGTTTGAGTGCAAATTTGGCGGGGGTGGCATGTTCCGCTTGGTCGGGCCTCGCGGTATCACGCAGTCCAGCTTCACGCGCGGCACCTATGAAGCGCTGACTGGTCCCATGCTTACCGCGAGTGGCTGTGCAGGCGTGCTGGTCGGCAGCAATTACATCGAATACAATGGCGCGCCGGGGATCAAATTGGATGCTGGCGACCCCAACACATCCTTTTCGCTGATCGGCAACATCTTCGTTCAGGGCGCGGCGCAGCTTGCCGACCCTGGCTTCTACGACGTGATCTGGGGCGCGACGCGACGGGGCTATTCGTTTGGCAACACCTGCAACGGTCGGTTGCATGACACGTCCGGCGTGACCGGCGTGTCCAACCTCGTCCAGCTGAACGACTATGCCGCCATCGAGCTGTACAAGGGCTACAAGGCGGGCTTGATGGACCAATCGCGCGCTGCGGTGGGCAATGTCCTGTCATCGGACGCGGGCATTCTCGCACAGGCTGCGGGGCAGACTTATGCGGGGGTCGATGGCGCTGGTTTGATCTTTGGCCCTGGCGAGGTGCAGTCGGGCGCCTATGTGCCGATCCGGCAGGTCTACGGCACCGACAATCCTCAGACCAATCCGGGGCTCTACGGCAACCCGCTTTGGACCCGCGGATCGGTGGTGCGCAATCAATCCGCCACCGGCGAGGGCCAAGTCCGCGAATGGGTCTGCACTGCGTCCGGCCAGCCCGGCACGTGGCGCGCTCAAGTCATGCAGTGAGGATGATATGAAGCCACTTCCGCCATCCGATCCTGTTGCCGCAGGGATCCGCAATGCTATGGACGCCGCCAAGGATCAGCACGAATATGCTCGGCTGGGCGGCCTGCTGACACGGCATCACGCGGGCGAGGCCGTGAAGTGGCCCGAAGATGCGACGCCGGGCGCTTCCCCGGCAGGAGTATGACGATGTCTGACTATCCCCCCGAGACGCCCAACCCGAATCCTGAGCCAGATCCCAACGAGGACGGCGAAGTGTCCAGCCCGGACAACGACGGCAGTTCCGGCGGCGGTGGTCCCCGCAAGGACCCCAAGTAATCTGTGAGCGAGCGCGATTTACCTTATGCTATTGCATTGGTGCTTGGGTGCGTTTTCGCGCTCGGCGCTCCAGTGCAGACTCGTAGAGCTACAATCGCGCTCGCCGCTTGCATGGTCGTAAGCTGGGCTGTCTGGCTTTGCGTATGGTGTGAAAATCCACCGCAAGTGTGGTTACGAGGGCACGGCGTGGCCGCTGAAGCCTACTGGTTCTGGATGCTTGCCGATGCCTGCGTCGGCTTGGCCGGCATCTGCGTCGGAATTATTGGCGACAGAACCGCTGGCTGGCATGGCTGGGTGGTGTGGGCAATCAGCATTGCCATGCTTGTGCTGCACACGGCTCGATGGGAACTGCGCATCCTGCCTAGCGAGCCGTACTATGCTAGTCTTGATGGGCTTTTTCTGGCATGGATAGCGACACTTATTCTAGCAGGGGGTGGGGGCGTTGGTCGGTTTCTACGTGATCGCCTTTTTGCTGTATCTTGGGTGGTCCGCTCTGCCGGCCAAGCGCCCGGTCGATAAGGAGCCTTTCAGCGGTGAATGACCAGCTGGACATTGGCCGGTACGTTTACATTGTTATGTCCGCGTTGGCTGGTGCGATTACTGCCCTATCCTTCATGCCTTGGTCCAAGATGCGTTGGACCGAAATAGGCATGACGCTTTTCGTCGGTTCAGCGTTCGCCTTGTTTGGCGTGCCGTATTTGATTGGCGATATGGTAAAGGTCGAGATACACAGCCTGAGGGCAATCTGCTTCTGGACGTATATCGGCGCGACCGGCGCCAACGTGTTTCTGCCCGTTATCATCCGCCGCATACGCCTGCTGCTGGAGCGCGTTTTCGGTTCGGAGACTGAGGCATGATGGTTTGGGACGTGATGAACGTGCTAGGGCGCATCCTGCTTACCTTGATTGTAACGGTCAAGATCACGCGCTTTCGCGTAACGCTCAACGTGTGGGAGCGTGTCGGATTAGGTCTTATGGGAGCAGGTGGCTTCCTAACAGTAAATGTCATATGGGAGCAACGCGCATCGCCTTTTGATGGATGGGCTAGTGTGTTGATGACTTATGGCGCAGTCATGTTTCTCGCAGGACGAACGTGGCGCGACTGGAATCATGAGTGGCGAAATAGCCGAACCATTCGTGACGCGCAGCGCCATTTGGTTGCGAAAGGCAAATTGTGACCGACCCCCGCACCCCTATCTTCGACGCCATCCGCAAGGCTCGCGGTAGCATCCCCGCCGGCATGGTGCAGCCAATCCATTACCTGCTGGATCAGTGGGAGGTGCCGCGAGAAGGCCCGTCAGAATGGCTGCCAGAGGCCCTTACGCTCATCAAGACATTCGAAGGCTGTCACCTTCGCGCTTACCCAGACCCTGGCACTGGCGGAAAGCCGTGGACGATCGGTTGGGGAAGCACGACGGACGAAAACGGCAACAGCATCACGCCCGGCACGTCGTGGACGCAAGAACGCGCCGACGCGCGGCTGGCCGTCCAAGTCCGCGACTTCGCTGCCAAGGTGGATAGGCTCTTGGCCGGAGCCGCTACGACGCCGGAGCAGAAAGCGGCTTTGGTGTCGCTGGCCTATAACATCGGTGACGGCAATCTAGGCAGCTCGACGTTGCTGAAAAAGCACAAGGCGAGCGACTATGATGGGGCGGCAGGACAGTTTGCCCTGTGGAACAAGGCGGCTGGGAAGGTGCTGAATGGTTTGACCAAGCGGCGCACCGCGGAAGCTCGGGTGTACAAGGGGCTGGCATGAAACACATTCCCGACGCCCGCGAAGTCATAGCCTTCTGCATCATGGCATTATTCGCCTATGGGTTCGTGATGAATCCACACGAGCCGCTAATTGTCGGTGCCATGATCGCGGCGTTTTCGACAGCATACGGCTTCTACCTTGGCGGCTCTAAAGTGGGCGCTGAGACGGCGACCAAAAACGCAGACGCGCTGGCGAAGGTGACAGAGCAGCCCACCGGCAAACCCGACGACCCCGTACACACCGTAGAGGAACGCTGATGGCTGCGCTTCGTCATGAGCGCGTAACAGCGCTGCCGGCGCAGACGGTGCCGAATACAATTTATTACGTGCGGGCGCCAAGTGCGTCATACGTGACAGAGTACATCACGGGGAATGATGGGATCGCTTATCCGGTCGGCGGCTCGCCTGCTCCAACGCCAACGCTGGATACCACGCCCGGCAGCAGCACGCTTTCCGCCATGCAGGTGCAGGGCGCTGTTCCGGCCTTCGACGCAATCGACGCGCGCTTAGAGGCACTGGGGGTATAGATGGCCTACGATCCGACAGCATCCATCGCGAGCATCCTGGCGGGCTTCGATAGCCGTCTATCGCAGGCAGAAGCTGCTACCCCGACGCCTACGCCCAGTCCGACCTTGGGCGCTCTCACGCTGGCAGCTCCATCGGTGCAGGAAGGCACCGCAGCCGACACCGTCCTTTCCGGCATCCTGGGCAAGACGGCGGGCTCGACCCTCAGCATCGCGGACAGCGCCGGCAATCGCTTCGCCGTGTCCGGCACCGACCTCATCACGGGCACGGTCGCGACGGATTATGAGACGGCCACCAGCCACGTCATCACGATCCTTGAATCGCTACCAGGCGCCACGAATACGCCGCGCCCGACCAATTTCACGATCACCGTCACCAATGCGCTCGACGGGCCCGTCCTGTCTGCGCTTGCCCTCTCCGATACGTCCTACCTTGTCGGTACGGCTGAAACGGGCACCATCCAAGGTGCCACGGCCGGCAGCACCATCACCGCAACGGGGCTTCCTGCTGGCCTGACGATCGATGGGCCGGGTCGCACCTTCTCTTGGTCAGGCTCGGGCAGCGCCGGCACCTCCACGGTGCAGCTCACCGAGACGCTGGCGGACAGTCCGAACAGTCCGCGCCTTTCGTCTTTTGGCGTCGTGGTCGCAAACGCCACACCGACTACCGTGACCTATACCGGAGCGCAGATCGCGCCAGCCATCGCAGGCGGGCGAGACACGCGGACGCCCGGCCGGATCGGCATGGTCGCGAACAACTCCGCAGCCGACTGGATGGTGTCCGTCGTGCCTTTGCTCGTTAAGGGCACGAAGTGCGGCCTCGCCATCAACCCTGGGGATCAGCCGGCCGACTTGGTCGAGGTCCGGGTGGGGTCAGGCAACTATCAGCTGGCGAACCTCGTCAACGGCTATTTTGAGCCCGCCGAGGGCCTTCTTACCGGCCCTGAAACGCTGGTCCTCTATCGGGTTCGCACGCCGTACCTCACCAATGCCTCTATTCCCACGGACAGCACGCCGGTTGCCTATGCCTATGGCGTGAACCCCTACATCAAGTACTTCTCTGGATGGACCTCGCCAGGCGACGGCGACGGCGTCCCGCACACCGCACAGTGTCTCGTGAACAATGCGCTTGGCGGCTACTCGCCGGCCAAGGTCAAGGTCAGTGGCGGTTCGCTGGAACTGACCGACCAGGTCATCGGCCTCCAGATCATGTGCTCCGAGGACACGATCATGGTGGCGAGCCACTTCCGGTACGTGAGGGTAGAGTTCGGGAACAACCCGCCGGTCACGCTGGACTGCGGCGCGGCCATTCCCGGCGCAGCGTCCGTGTCGGCGCCAGCTGGCATCGCCAAGCCCTACGTGCTCACGGTGATCGCCGGAAGCGCGGGCCAGCTGAGCAATCAGGACGGCACCGCCTATCCCAACATGCTCTCTGTCGGTGGAACCGCCGGCATGGTCGGACGCGCGGCCGTGTCCAGCCGTCTCTACTACGCGGCGTTCGGCGACAGCATCACCCACGCAGACCACAACACCGGTTCGCAGCTGTCGCACGCCGTCGTCGCGGCCAGGGCGCTCGGTCGCATGCCAGCGGTTCATGCGATCAGCGGCAGCACGATCGGTTCCAATAGCTCGCGAATGCGTGGTGTCCTTCAGGCGCGCACCTACACCGCGGCATGGATCATGGCCGACTTCATCGGTCGAAATTCCGTCACGAGCGGAGGCGGAGGCGATGGGTTCTCGACGGCCGACCAGGATATTCTCGCTGGCGACATCAGCGCCTTCCTGGCGACCGGCGCGGCGCGGTTGACGATGTTCGGCCTGTTCCCGCAAAAGTTTCCGAACAGCTCTTCGCAGATCCAAGCCAAGGTCACGGCGGCCAACAGTCCGCGCGTTCGCTTCCAGAGCACGGCAGGGTCGGGCTATTCCGTCTCTACGCTACCTGGCGACGCGGTCCACCCTGACGATGGCGGTCAGAATGCGGCAGGCTTGCAGGTGGCGGCCGATCTTCAAGCGGCAGACCAGTGACCCTCTGCCTCTACCTCTCGCCCGGCGGCTTTCCAACGGTGGAGGTGGACGGCCGGCCAGTTCAGCTGACTCGGCACCAGACCCGGATCATGATGCTGCTGGCGAGCGATGCGGACGTGCTCTTCTACATGGAAGACTTCTACGCAGCCCTTTGGGGCGCGAACGGCGAAGAGCCCCTGAACGCCGCGAACGTCGTCAACGTCATGATCTGCAAGCTGCGGAAGATTTTGGGCCCTGACGCTATCAAGACGGGACCGGCGGCAGTCAGACGCTTCAACGGCTTCATATCGCCAGGCAGGGCGCCCCGCGGCCACCAGCTTGGCCCATCCGTCCGCGTCTTCAGCATCCTGGAAGAGATACCACGCGCACCGGGATGCTGAAGA
>Ga0325400_1000180_pt1 | contig 42268 bp, 40 predicted proteins | sample PopdelMetagenome_2_FD_205662 | JGI IMG/M metagenome (GOLD analysis project Ga0325400, IMG submission 205662) | Populus deltoides microbial communities from Bellville, Georgia, United States - Xylem-PdKOR-R1 | ecosystem: Host-associated > Plants > Phyllosphere > Stem > Wood/Secondary xylem... | reverse complement strand
TCGGCCCGGTCTGGTGGCACGACGGCGCCCCCGACCTCAACCGCAAGCTCGCGCGCAACACAATCTATGCCGGCTGGTATGCCGGGCTGGAGGCCGGCGGATGACCGATGCGGAGGTGCTGCACTTGCCGCCGCACGCGTTCGACCGGCAGGACGACGGCGACGACCTGGACTTCTACGCGCCGCCGCGGCTGGTCGCCCACCTCGACGCGCAGGCGGTGGCGGCGCTGACGGCATGGTATCGCCGGTCGCTGCCGGCGGGCGGGCGCGTGCTCGATCTGATGTCGAGCTGGATCAGCCACCTGCCGGACGAGATCGGCTATGCCGAGGTGGTCGGGCACGGCATGAACGCCGCGGAGCTGGCCGCCAATCCGCGGCTCGACCGGTGGTTCGTGCAGGACCTGAACGCCGATACCCGCCTGCCCGAGCCGGACGACGGGTTCGATGCGGTCCTGGCCTGCGTCGGGGTGCAGTACCTCCAGCGGCCGGTGGCCGTCATGCGCGAGGTGCGCCGGACCTTGCGCCCGTCCGGAATCGTCGCGGTCAGCTTCTCCAACCGGTGCTTCCCGACCAAGGCGGTCGCGATCTGGCGGGCGCTGGACACCGCCGGTCAGGCCGGGCTGGTGTCGCGCTACCTGCGGGAGGCGGGCTTCGGCGCGGTCGAGGCGCTGTTGCTCGCCGATGGGCGCGGCGGCGACCCGCTGGTGATGGTGACCGGCCGCGCCTGATCGCGGCACCGGTGATGATGCCCGCCGCTTTGTGGCCGCAAATCCGCACCATCGACCAGCGCAGGCGGAGCGTACAGGCCATGCGGAAGAGTCAGGGAATGGGGCTGCGGCTGGCCTGCGTCGTGCTCGCAGCCTGCCTGCCCCTTGTGACGACGGGTTGCACCGGGTGGAACCCGCACGCCGCCGTCCCGGCGCGCGTCGCCAAGGACGTGACGGCCCGCGTGGCGACGGGGCGCGTGGTGACGGGGCGGCTGGCGAACGGTTTGCGGTACGCGATCCTTCCCCGGCGCAGCGACCAGCCGGGCCTGGGCCTGGTGATGCGCAACGAGGGCGGCTTCATCGCGGAACGCCGCCCGGGCGAGCGGGGCTTGGCGCACTTGATCGAGCACATCGCCTTTCTCAGCCCGACACGGGGTGCGCCCGACGATCTCCGCCGCTTCGTCCGCATCGGCCTGCCCCTGACCCTGCCGGCGCCGTCCGCGGGGTCGACCTCCTGGCGGGAGAGCAACTACTACCTGTCGACCCGGACGGCGCGAGCGGAGGATCTCTACACGTTGCTCAGCCTGTTCAGGGAGTCGGCGACCGACCTGACCTTCCGCGCCGACGCGGTCGATACCGCCCGCGGCGAAGTGGTGCGGGAGATGGCGGACAAGCGGCTCGGCAACGCGATTCATGCCGATTACGTCACGGCGATCGCGCCGGGATCGCCCAACGACGTGATCGACGCACAGAATTCGGACGACGTGCCGACCGCCGGTATCGCGGCGATCCGCGCCTTGTACGAACGGCTGTACCGGCCGGACACGACCATGATCGTGGTGGTCGGCGACGTGGATCCGGCGTTGGCGAGGGCGCTGATCGGGAAAAGGTTCAGCGACTGGCGCCGCCGGGCCGCACCCCCGCGACGGGTGCCGACGCCGTTCAACGGCGCCCGCATCCGTCCGGTCAGCGCATCGGCACGCCCCAACGGTCGGCGCACGGCGCTGATCAGCGTGGTCATGCCGACGCCCGCCCCCGCCGCCGGCCGTGCGGGCCAGGTCCGCGCGGTCCTGATCGACCGGCTCGCCGTGCGCGCGATCAACGGCTGGATCGCCGCCGCGGCGGGCGATGCGGCCGCCCGCCGCGGCGCGTTCATCGAAAATGGCGACCCCGGTTACCGCCAGATCATGGTGTGGACCGATTTCGCGCCCGGCGGCTGGCGCGACGCCGTCGGCGACCTGCGCCGGTGGACCTGCGATCTGGCGACCGATGGCCTGTCGGCAGCGGAGTGGGACGCGGCCAAGCGCGATCTTCTGGCCGACCTGCGGCAGGACGCGGCGGCAGCCGGCCGGACACCCAACGTCCAGCTTGCGCTGGACCTGTCGCACGCCGTCGCCGACGGTCGCCGGCTGATCCTGCCCGACGAACTGCTCCGCCGCGCCCCCGAAATGCTGCGATCCGTGGACGCGCGCGCCGCCAATGGCTGGTGGCGCCGGCAATGGCGCGCCGGTACCGAGCATCTGCGGGTCGAGGCACCCGAATGGGCGAGCGCGGCCGACCCGCTGCCGCTCATCCGCGCCGCCGCCGACCAGGCGGCCGGCACGCCCGCCTGCAGGCTCCGCGACTAGCGGCGGACGGGCGGCCGCCCGCCCGCCGGCATCGCGCCGGCCGATCATAACAGATGCTCGATGCGGATCGGCATGCGGCGCAACCGGCGGCCGGTGGCGTGATGGACCGCGTTGGCGACCGCGGCGGCGGCGCCCACCATCGCCACCTCGCCCAGCCCCTTGGCGCCGACCGCGTTCAGCAGCGGGTCGGGACGGTCGATGAAGCCGACCTCGATCGCGCCGATGTCGGCGTTGACCGGCACCACATAGTCGGCAAGGTCGTTGTTCAGCCACCCGCCATAGCGCGGATCGACCTCCGTCTCCTCGCGCAGTGCCGATCCGATCGCCCACACCACGCCGCCCCGCACCTGGCTCTCGGCGGTGCGCGGCGACACCACCCGGCCGCAATCGGCGATGCTGACGACGCGCGGCACGCGGACGCGGCGGGTGCGCGGCTCGACATGCACCTCCGCGAAGTGCGCGATGTAGCTGAAGGTGGTGAAGTCCGGATAGGCGGGGCCGGTCAGCGCAAAGCCGGCGGCGCGCAGCCCCGCCAGCGCCGCGGGCTGCTGCCCTGGCGCGAGCTGGGTCGCCTCCACCTCCAGGAACGGCCGCTTGGCCGCGGCAAGCCGGCGGTGGAGGTTGCCGGTCACCGTCCGACCGGCGAGCAGTTCCGCCATCGCCGCGGTCATCTTGGCGGCGACCGCCTCCACGGCGGGCAGCGCGCTGGCGGTGCCCCACGACCCGGCGGTGATGTGCTGGGGCACCACGCTCGTGTCGCCGATGCGGATGTCGAGCTTGTCCGCATCGATGTCGATCGCGCGCAGCAGCGCCGCCGCGATCACCGTGCGGATGCCCTGGCCCATCTCATGCCCCGACAGGGCAAGCCGGGTGGTGCCGTCCGCCGACACCCGCAGAGTCGCGATGTTGGCGGTGGTGATCGACGGATAGGCGCCGCACCCCACCCCCCAGCCGACCTGCGTCCCGTCGGCGAGCCGCGTCGCGCCCGGCCGGGGATCGCGCCGGTCCCAGCCGAAGCGGCGCGCGCCCTCGCGGATGCAATCGTTCAGGAAGCGCGACGACAGCGGCTTGCCGGTGACCGGATCGGCGACCGCGTCGTGCTGCAGGCGGAAGGCGACGGGGTCGCGGCCCAGCTTTTCCGCCAGCTCGTCCACCGCGCCCTCGAACGCGAAGGAGGCGGGGTGCGGATGGGGCGCGCGCATATAGCCGGGCGCCTGGGTGTCGATCCGCACGTTGGCGGTGGTGCCGTGATAGTCGGCGATCCCGTACATCTGGGTCTGCGCTTCGTGATATTCGGGCGGGAACTGGCCCTCGCGCGACTGCTGGTGGTCGGCGTCATATTCCACCGCGATCATCCGCCCGGCCGCGTCAGCGCCCAGCTTCACCTTGTGGCGGCTGAGCGGGCGGAAGGTGGCGTTGTGGAACACCTGCCCGCGCGGCAGCACCAGCTTGACCGGCCGCCCGGTCAGCATCGCCGCGCGCGCGACCAGCGCGGTCTGCCGCTGCGCCGCGCCCTTCTGGCCGAAGCCGCCGCCGACATAGCTCGACCGGACGTCGATCGTCGCGGGATCGATCGCCACCGCCTTGGCGACGTTGGCCTTGACCATCTGCGCGCCCTGAGTCGCCTCGTAGATCGTCAGCCGACCGCCTTGCCAGACGGCGGTGGTCGACAGCATCTCGATAGGGTTGTGGTGCTGGGCGGGGCTCTCATACTCCACCTCCACCACCGTCGCGGCGCGGCGCATCGCGCGGGCGGCGTTGCCGGCCTCGACCGGCTCGGCCGCCTCGCGGGTCGCGCCGGGGCTGGTGATCAGCGGGGTGGAGGCGGGCGCGGGGGCGTAGGAGGCGCGGATCGCCTCCGCCCCCTCGATCGCGGCCTCGATCGACTCGGCCAACACCATCGCGACGGGCGCGCCGCGATAGCCGATCGCCGGCACGATGGTGGGGGTGGCGGGCGCGGCGGCGGGGCCCTGCGCGCCGGCGGGCGGCGGCTTGGGCGGCGCGAAGTCGGCCGCGGTCAGCACCCGGACGACGCCAGGCACCGCCATCGCGGCGTCGGTCGACACGGCGGTCAGCCGGCCCTTGGCAATCGTCGCGGGCACCGTCATCGCATAGAGCATGCCGGGCAGCGCCACGTCGGCGGTGAAGTGGGTGCGGCCCAGCACCTTGTCGCGCGCGTCGAAGCGGGCGCGGTCGGCGAAGGGCGCCGCGGGCGCTTGGCCGGCGGGAAGTTGGGCGGGCATCAGGCGGTCCTCCCCGCGGCGATGATCAGCGCGTCGGCAACCGTGCGCGCGCCGAGTTCAATCTTGAAGCCGTTGTGCGTGCCGGCGCGCGCCCCGGCCAGCGCCGCGCGGCCGGCGGCGAGCGCCAGGTCGGCGTCCAGCTGCCGTCCCGCCAGCATCGCCTCCGCGGCGGCGGCGCGCCACGGCTTGGTCGCCACCCCGCCCAGCGCGATCCGTGCCGCGCGCACCCGGTCGCCGTCCATGTCGAGCGCCACCGCCGCGGAGGCGAGCGCGAAGGCGTAGCTCTCCCGGTCGCGGATCTTGTGATAGGTGGACCGCCGCCCCGCCGGGGTCTTGGGCACTGTGATCGCGGTGATCATCTCGCCCGGCGCCAGCGTGAACTCCAGCTGCGGCGTGTCGCCGGGCAGGCGGTACAGGTCGGCGATCGGCAGCGACCGGGTGCCCGCCGGGCCCAGCAGCTCGACCGACGCGTCCATCGCCACCAGCGCGACCGGCCAGTCGCCGGGGCTGACCGCGGTGCACGACCCGCTCTGGCCCAGCACCGCCTGGCCGCGATCGAGCCCGCCGATCGCGGCGCAGCCGGTCCCGGGCGCGCGCTTGTTGCACGGGTAGCTGCCGACCGCCGACGGATTGCCGGTGCCGTTGCGGAAGTACAGGCAGCGCGTCCGCTGGAGGAGGTTGCCGCCCACCGTCGCCATGTTGCGCAGCTGCTGCGACGCCGCCTTCCACAGCGATTCGGCCAGCACCGGATAGTCGCGCAGCACCACCCGGTCCGCCGCCGCCGCGCTCATCGGCACCAGCGCGCCGAAACGCAGCCGGTCGCCGCCCGTCTCGATCCGGTCGAGCCCGCCGATGCCCGTCACGTCGATCAGGTGGCGCGGCCGGACGATGTCGAGCTTCATGACGTCGTACAGCGACGTGCCGCCGGCGATGTAGCTGGCGCCGGGCCCCGCGCGCCCGAACGCGGCGACCGCCTCGTCGGCGGTGCGCGGGCTCTGGTAGCTGAACGGTTGCATCAGGCGGCCCCTCCCGAACGCATGGCGGCGGCCGCGTCCTCGATCGCGGCGACGATCCCGACATAGGCGCCGCAGCGGCAGATGTTGCCGCTCATATATTCGCGGATGCGCGCGGGCGACGTGGCGTTGCCTTCCTTCACCAGCGCCACCGCCGCCATGATCTGACCCGGCGTGCAATAGCCGCACTGGAGCGCGTCGTGGTCGATGAAGGCCTGCTGCATCGGATGCAGCCGATCGCCGTCCGCCAGCCCCTCGATCGTCAACACCTCGCGCCCGTTCGTCTTGGCCGCGAGCGTCAGGCAGGACGCGACCCGCCGCCCGTCCAAATGGACGGTGCAGGCGCCGCACTGGCCGTGGTCGCACCCCTTCTTGGCGCCGGTCAGCCCCAGCCGCTCGCGCAGCAGGTCGAGCAGCGAGGTGCGCGCGTCGATCTCCACCCGCACGTCGCGCCGGTTGACCTTGGTCGACAGCAGGAGCCGCTGCCCGGGATCGGGCGGCGCGGCGGCGAGCGGCGCGGGGGCCGCCGCCGATGCGGCCTCCGTCCCCGCCAGCGGCAGCAAGGCGAGCGCCGCACCACCGCCCAGCGTGCTCCGGCGCGACACCGGGTGGGCGCCCGCATCGGGGACGCCGGTGTCGATCGTCGTGTCTTCGCTGTCCATTGTTCGATGATCTCCCGCAGCGATCGTACCACGCGTGCCGGCGGAGCGCAGCATGCCCATCGTCCGGAAACCTGTCGCGATCGTCCGACGGGCTCGACGGCCGCGCCGGCGCGGCGCTAACCGGGAGGCGGGCGACCAGAGGGGGCAGGGTGGACGCGATCGATCAGGTGCTCGACGGGCTCAGGCTGCGCAGCTCGGTCTTCTCGCGGATGGAGCTGGGCCCCGGCTGGGGCTTCGCCAAGGACTGCCTGGGCGGCGCGCCGTTCCACATCGTCATCGAGGGCGAGGCCTGGGTCGGGCACCACGCGCGCGACCTCGTGCGGCTGACCGCGGGCGAGATGGCGGTGGTGCCGCGCGGCGAGGCGCACCTCCTCCTGTCGGGCCCTGATGCGGAGCCGGTGCCGTTCAGCCGGGTGGCGCGAGAGACGCACCTGCCCGAATGGGCGCCGGGCCTGCGGATCAAGCCGCGGGTGCTGCGCATCGGTGGCGACGGCCCGCCGGTCGCGCGGCTCCTGAGCGGGATCTTCGAGTTCACCGACCGCCGCCGCAATCCGCTGCTCGCCGCCTTGCCCGACCTCCTGCTGCTTCGCGGCGCCGGGGCGGGGCGCGGGACTCTGGCGGCGATCGGCCGGCTGATCGACGAGGAGGTGGGTGCGGCGCAGCCGGGCGCCGCGCTGGTGGCGGGGCGGCTCGCCGACTATCTCTTCATCCAGGCGGTGCGCGAGCACGCCCTGGCGGGCGGCGACGGTGCGGCGGGCTGGCTCCCGGCGCTGCGCGATCCGGTGATCGGCCGCGCGCTGACCCTGATCCACACCAGCGCGGAGCGGCCCTGGTCGGTCGCCGCGCTCGCCCGCGAGGTCAGCCTGTCGCGCTCGCAATTCGCCGAGCGGTTCAAGGGGCGCGTCGGCCAGGGCCCGGCCGAGTATCTGCGGCGCTGGCGCCTGTTCCAGGCGTCGACCCGCGTGGAGGAAGGCCAGATGCCGCTGAAGGAGATCGCCGACCGCGCCGGCTACCGCTCGGTGGCGGCGTTCGGCCGGGCGTTCCGCGCCTGGGGCGGCGTCTCGCCGGCGGCGGCGCGGCGCGCGGCGGCGGTCGTCTAGCGGGAAGAATAGCCAGCCTCCGCCGTCTCCCGAGGAGCTCCGAACACCATCGACACCTAAACCTCCGGACCTGTTCCGCTCGAACATGCCCCTCCCCGGCGAAGGCCGGGGCCAGTTGCGACACGCCGGTGCCGAAGCGCATTGCTCTCTCACCGGAGCCTTTCCAACTGGGCCCCGGCCTTCGCCGGGGAAGCGGTACGTGTCGCAAGGCTATAGGTGCCAACGCTTTCGCCCTCACTTGAAGTGACGGTCCGGCCGGAAATCAGCGCCCGCCCGGCACCAACCCCTCGCTCGCGGGTTCGGTGTGCTAAGGGAGACGGGGATGGCGGGAACGGATATGGCGCGCGACGGGCGCATCGATCGCGAGGGCGCCGGTACCGGCGTGACGCCGGCGCAGGTGCCGGGCGTCAGCGGCCTGCTCGGCCTCGCGGTCGGCGTGGTGGTGATCGCCGGGCTCTACTTCGCGCAGGACGTGCTGATCCCGATCACGCTGGCGGTGCTGCTCTCGTTCGTGCTGTCGCCGATCGTCGCGGGGCTCCGCCGCCTCCGGGTCCCGCGCGGGCTCGCCATCGCGCTGGCGGTGCTCGGTGCACTGGCGACGCTGGGCGGGGTCGGCACGTTGGTCGGCACCCAGGCGGCGAGCCTCGCCGGCGAGGCGCCGGCCTATGCCCGGACGATCCAGGCCAAGATCGAGCGGGCGCAGGGCGCGCTGACCGACCGGCTCCAATTCTTCGCGCCCGCCCGTCCCCAGCCGGCGGCGGCGCCCGCCGACGTCGCCCGCGGCACCCGCGCCAACCCCCTGGAGGTGCGCGTCGCGGAGAAGCGGCCATCGGTGCTGGAACAGGCGGCCGGCTATCTGGAGCCGGTGCTGGCGCCGTTCGAGACGTTCATCATCGTGCTGGTCGTCGCGGTTTTCATCCTGGGGCAGAAGGAGGATCTGCGCGACCGGCTGATACGGCTGTTCGGATCGTCCGACCTCCACCGGACCACCGCGGCGATGGACGATGCGGGGGCGCGGCTCGGCCGCTATTTCCTGTCCCAGTTCGCGGTCAACGCCGCGTTCGGCACGGTGGTCGGCGTCGGCCTGTGGGCGATCGGGCTGCCGGTGCCCGCCTTGTGGGGCATCCTGGCCGGCGTGCTGCGCTTCGTGCCCTATATCGGCGCGCTCCTGGGCGCGGCGCTGCCGCTGCTGGTCGCGGCGGGCGCGGACCAGGGCTGGACCACCATGTTGCTGGTCGCGGGACTGTTCGTCCTGCTGGAGCCGCTGATCGGCTACGTCGTCGAGCCGCTGCTCTACGGCCATTCGACCGGCCTGTCGCCGCTGTCGGTCGTCCTGGCGGCGGTGTTCTGGACCTGGATCTGGGGGCCGGTCGGGCTCGTCCTGTCGATGCCGCTGACGCTCTGCCTGGTGGTGCTCGGCCGGCACATCCCCTCCATGGAGTTCCTGGAGGTGCTGCTGGGCGACCGGCCCGCGCTGACCCCGGTGGAGAGCTTCTACCAGCGGATGCTCGCCGGCGACCCCGACGAGGCTCTTGCCCAGGCCGAGAGCCAGCTCCGCGAACGCTCGCTCACCGCTTATTATGACGAGGTGGCGCTGCCCGCGCTGAAGCTCGCCGCCGCCGACGTCGCGCGCGGTGCGATCGACCGCGGACGGGCGGCGCGCATCGTCGATGCCATGGTGGAGCTGGTCGGCGAACTGGCGGATGCCGACGACACGGCCAGGAGCGGGGTCGGATCGGGAGCCGATGCCGAGCGGCCGCTGACACCGGTCCCCGGCGCCCCGGCCGGCTTCGCGGAGACCGCGCCCGCGACGCTCCCCGATGCGCCGGAGCCGTGGCGGGGCGAGGGCGCCATCCTGTGCGTCGCGGGGCGCGGCGTGCTGGACGACGCGGTCACCGCGATGATGGCGCAACTGCTCGCCAAGCGTGGCTTCGGCGTCACCCGCGTCACCCATGATGCGGGCTCGCGCGCCAACGTCGCCGCGCTCGACACGTCGCGCGCGCGCATGGTGTGCATCTCCTATCTGGAGGTCGGCGGCACGCCGTCGCACCTGCGCTACCTCGTCCGGCGGCTGCGCGCGCGCGCGGGCGAGGTGCCGGTGCTGGTCGGGCTATGGCCGGAAGGGGAGGCGGCGCTGACCGATCGCGAGATCCAGCGCGCGCTCGGTGCCGACGCCTATGTCGGGACGCTGGGCGCGGCGGTGGAGGCGTGCCTGGCTCGCGCCGCCGCCTGAGGGCGGGTCCGATGGTCCGCCGCGCCGCGCCAGTGCTGGTCCCGTTCCTGCTGATCCCGGTCGCGGTGCCCGCCGCCGCTCAGGACGCGGCCGCGCCCGACATCGTCGTCACCGGCCGCGGCCTGCCCGCGCGCGCCGGCGACAAGGCGTTCGCGGTGGTCGCGATCGATGCCGAGCGCGTCGCCGAGAGCGCCTCCGCCCGGCTGGAGAGCGTGCTCGCCGACGTCGCGGGGCTGCAGCAGTTCCGCCGCTCGGACGCGCGCTCCGCCAACCCGACCAGCCAGGGCATCTCGCTCCGCGGCATCGGCGGCAACGCCTCCAGCCGCGCGCTGCTCCTCCTCGACGGCGTGCCCCAGGCCGATCCCTTCGGCGGCTGGGTCGCGTTCCCCGCCTACGCCGTCGACCGGATCGGGCTGGTGCGGGTCACGCGCGGCGGCGGCAGCGGCTATCTCGGCCCCGGCGCGCTGGCGGGCACGGTGGAGATCGACAGCGCCTCGCCCGGCGACCGCCCGCCGCTGGCCGCGACGCTCGCGGGGGGCAGCCGCGACGCGCTCGACCTGCGGGGGTCGGCGATGCTGGTCCGCGGCCGCGGCTTCGCCTCGCTGTCGGCGGCCTACGCGCGGGGCGACGGCTTCGTGCCGGTCGTGCGGGCGGCGCGCGGACCCGCCGACCGGCCCGCACCGTACGAGCAGGCGTCGGTCGCCGCCCGCATCGTCGCGCCGCTCGCCGCCGCGACCGAGATCCAGGCGAACCTCTCCGTCTTCACCGACGCGCGCGATCGGGGCACCGTCTTCACCCGCAACCGCAGCGAGGGCGCGGATGCCAGCGTCCGCCTGGTCGGGCGCGGCCGCTGGGGCTGGTCGGCGCTCGCCTATCTCCAGAGCCGCGCCTTCGCGTCCCAGTTCGCCGGCATCGACCCCGCGCGCATCGCCGCCACCCCGACGCTCGACCAGTACAACACCCCCGCGACCGGCGTTGGCGCGCGGGTCGAGCTGGTGCCGCCGGTCGGCACAGCTCGCGACCTCCGCCTAGGCGCCGACCTGCGCCGGGTCGAGGGGCGGACGCAGGAGCTCTTCTCCTTCGCGAACGGCGCGCCGACCCGCCGCCGCGTCGCGGGTGGCGAGGCGCTGACGCTGGGCGCCTTCGCCGACGCCACCGCGACCGCGGGCGATCTGACGCTGACCGCGGGCGGGCGCGTCGACCGGTGGCGGCTGACGGACGGCCGCCTGCGTGAGACGGTGCTCGCCACCGGCCTGCCCGCGACGGACGCGCGCTACCCCGATCGCGACGGGACCGAATGGACCGGCCGCGCGGGCGCGGCCTGGTCGCCGGCCGCGCCGCTGACGCTGCGGGCGGCCGCCTATCGCGGCTGGCGCCTGCCGACCTTGAACGAGCTCTATCGCCCGTTCCGGGTCGGCGCCGACGCGGTCGCCGCCGACCCCGCGCTCGCGCCCGAGCGGCTGACGGGCTTCGACGGCGGCATCGCCGTGACCCCGGCAGCGGGCGTGACGCTGTCGGCGACGCTGTTCCGCGACCGGCTGGCGGGTGCGATCGCCAACGTCACCGCCGGGCAGGGTCCGGGCAGCTTCCCGGGCGTCGGCTTCGTCGGCGCGGGCGGCACCTATCGCGTCCGCCGCAACCTCGACGCGATCCGCTCTCAGGGGTGGGAGGTCGATGCCCGCGCCGGGCGCGGCGCCTGGTCGGCGCAGCTGTCGTGGAGCCATACCGATCCGCGGGTCGAGGCGAGCGGCGCCGCCGCGCCGCTGGACGGCCTGCGTCCGGCGCAAACGCCGCGCGACCTCGTCTCCGCCACGCTCGGCTGGCGGCGCGACGGCACGGCGGCGTCGGCGACGCTGCGCCGCGCCGCCCGCCAGTTCGAGGATGACGCCAACACCCGCACCCTGGCGCCTGCGACGACGCTCGACACCTATCTCGCGCTCCCGCTCGGCCCCGCCCTGGCGGTGGAGCTGCGCGCCGAGAATCTGTTCGACGCGCGGGTGGAGGCGGGCATCGGCGGCAACGGCGCGATCGAGCGCGCGACCCCGCGCACGCTGTGGCTGGGTCTGCGGGTCAGGGGAGGGTAGCTCCAACCGTCACCCCGGCCTTGTGCCGGGGTCCACCGTACGGCTGGGCTCATCGCTGGAGAGTGCGGGCGTGCAGGCTCGCGGCACCGTGGACCCGGCACAAGGCCGGGGTGACGATGGGGTGATATCGGCGTGGTGTGATTGGGGGCAGCGGCGCCGCCGAGTTTCGCTACGCCGCGTGCAGCCCCAGCCGCGCGAACATCTGCGCATCGGCGTCGCCGCCGGCATTGCCCGCCGTCAGCAGCTTGTCGCCGGTGAAGATCGAATTGGCCCCCGCCAGGAAGCAGAGCGCCTGCGTCGCCTCGCCCATGCTCTCGCGCCCGGCCGACAGCCGCACCTTGCTCGCCGGCATCGCGATCCGCGCCGCCGCCACCGTGCGGACGAACTCGACATCGTCGATCCGCGCCATCGGCGTGTCCGCCAGCATGTCGCCAAGCGGCGTGCCGCGCACCGGCACCAGCGCGTTGACCGGCACGCTCTCCGGATGGCGCGGCAGGGTGGCGAGCGCGTGGACGAAGCCGACCCGCGTCGCGCGCGTCTCGCCCATGCCGACGATGCCGCCGCAGCACACGTTGATCCCGGCATCGCGGACATGGCCCAACGTCTCCAGCCGGTCGTCGAACGTGCGGGTGCCGATCACCCGCGCATAATCCTCGGGCGCGGTGTCGATATTGTGGTTGTAATAGTCGAGTCCAGCCTCGGCGAGCTGCTCCGCCTGGCCCCGATCCAGCATGCCCAGCGTCATGCAGGTCTCCAGCCCCAGCGCCTTGACGCCCTCGACCATCGCGACGACGCGACCCATGTCGCGGTCCTTGGGGGATCGCCATGCCGCGCCCATGCAGAACCGCTTGGAGCCCGCCGCCTTGGCCTCGCGCGCGGCGGCGAGCACCGCGGGCAGGTCCATCAGCTTGTCCGCCTTGATCCCGCTGTCGGCAAAGGCGGATTGCGAGCAGTATCCGCAATCCTCCGGGCAGCCGCCGGTCTTGATCGACAACAGCGTGCACAGCTCGACCTCGGCCGGGTCGTGATGCGCGCGGTGGACCGCGGCGGCGCGGAACACCAGCTCGGTGAAGGGCAGGTCGAACAGCGCCGCGATCTCGTCCCGCGTCCAGTCGGTGCGCGCCGTGGGCATGGGGGCGGGGCGGTCCAGGGTCAGCGTGTCCATTGCAGCGTCCTCAGCTGGTCGGTGCGCGCGTTGGTCAGCCGGGCCAGGCATTGCGCGCGCGCCATCGGCTGCGCCGTTCCGCCCGCGAACTCCGCGCCTTCGATCACGCACTCGGCGTCGCGGAACCGGAGCCAGGCGCGCTGGCTGGCGAGCAGCGCAGCGGCGTAGCCGAAGCCGCCGCCGCGCGTGCTCTGGGCGGCGTCGCGGCGCTTCATCGCGGCGAGCGTGGCCTGCCAGGCGGTGGTCATGGTGGCGTCGGCGAAGCGGTAGTTGCGCTGGGCGTTGGCGGTCATCTGCGCCTGCGTCTGCGCGGCGGCGGGCGCCGCGAACAGCAGGGTGGCAAGAAGCGGTCGGATCATGCGGCGTTCTCCATCGGGGGGATGTTGTGGCTGATCAGGCGCAGCACCTCGCCGGCGGCGCGGATCAGGTTGGTGCCGGGCCCGAAGATCGCCTGCACTCCCACATCGTAGGACGCCTGATAAGCCGGGGCGGGGATCACCCCGCCGGCGACGACCTTGATGGCTGGCCGGCCCGCGTGGCGCAGGTGGCCGATCAGCGCGGGTACCGGCGTCTTGTGCCCGGCGGCGAACGAGGACGCGCCGACCACGTCGACGTCGCTCTCCAGCGCCAGCGCCGTGGCCTCCGCCAAGGTCCGGAACAGCGTCCCCGGCTCCACCTCGACCCCCAAATTGCCGAACGTGCAGGGGACGAGGTTGGCGCCGCGATCGTGCCGGTCCTGCCCCATCTTGGCGGCCAGCATCCGCGGTTTGCGGCCCATCCGCCGCTCGGTCGCCTCCGCCCCGTTGATCTCGATTTCGGCCAAACCACGATCTCCACCCCGGCGACGGCCGGGGTCCGGCATCGGAACGCCCCGCCGGTCGCCCCCGGCCGGCGCCGAGGCGGCAGCGGCCTTCGTCCTCAGGCTCCTGTGAACCGGGGCTTTCGCTTCTGCAAGAACGCCGCGCCGCCCTCCGCCGCATCGGCGGTGCCGCGCGCCGCGCGCTGGTTCTCCGTCTCCAGCGCCATCGCTTCCGCCAGCGTCCCGTCGAGGCTGACGGCGAGCCCGCGCCGGATCATCCCCAGCGCCGCGGTCGGCCCCGCCGCGAGCCGCTGGGCCAGCGCGAACGCCGCCGCGTCCAGCTCGCCATCGGCCACCACCGAATGGATCAGCCCCCAGTCGTGCGCGGTGGCCGCCGGCACCCGCTCGCCCAGCATCATCATCTCCGCCGCCCGCGCGCGCCCGACGAGCCGCGGCAGCATCCACGTCGCGCCGCCGTCGGGGACCAGCCCGATATTGACGAACGCCTGAAGAAAATAGGCGGTGTCCGACGCCACGCAGAAGTCGGCGGCCAGCGCCAGGCTGCACCCGATCCCCGCGGCTGGTCCCCGCACCGCGCTGACCACCGGCACGGAAAGGTCGGCGAGCGCCTGGACCGTCGGGTTGTAGTGTTCGGTCAGCGCCGCGAAGGTCGCCTCGCCCGGATCGTCGGCCTGCAGCGCGCCGCCGCCCACGTCCGCCCCCGAACAGAAGGCGCGCCCCGCCCCCGTGACCAGCACCGCCCGCGCCCCCGCGAGATCGCCGACCGCCGCGCGCACCTCGTCGAACATCGCCGGCGGCGCGGCGTTCAGCCGGTCGGGACGGTTCAGGGTCACGACAAGCACGTCGCCGCGCCGCTCGGTGAGGATGTGCTCGGTCATGGGGTTCCCCTGTTCTCGCGGGTGTGTCTGATACCTAGGACGGTGACGCTGTCGTCCTCGACGCGGTAACGGATCAGGTACTGGATGTCCGTCACCGGTCGCTCCCGCACGGCTGTCCCGGCGATCGGCCGCCCGGTCAGCGGGCGATCGGCGCAGCGCGCGACCTCGTCGATCGGCCGACGGTCGATCAGCCTGGCACGGGCCGGATCATAGTCGGCGTTGAGGTCGAAGATGCGCGCCAGGTCCTGCCTGGCCGCATTCGACCACCGGGGCGTCACTACTCGGCCGCTTGCGGATCGTGACGGTGCCGGCGCGCCTCGATGTCGAGCAGGATCTGGTCGTGGCCGACGACGCGTCCCGCCCGTGCATCCTCCGGGCCGACGATGATCCTCGCCAGATCGTCGCAGGCCTCGTCGGCTCCGCCGAGACAGGGGTGGCTCGCCAGATACTCCGACAACCTGTCATCCGGCCCGTCGACTACGGCGCGAAGGACCGCGATGGCGGGATCGATGGATGAGCGACCGTCCATGCTGCTTTCTATCATCGTCCGTGACCCGCCGCCACCGGCGTCTCCATCAGCTCGACCGGCTCGCCGCCCTTGTCGCGCGGATGGACGAACACGATCGGCGTCCCATGCGCCCGCGATCCGCGGGCTCCCCGGCACGGTCCCGCCCTTGGCCCTCAGCTCGGCGACCGCCGCGTCGATGTCGGGCAGCTCGAAACAGACGTGCCGCCCCGTGATCGATGGGCGGACCGTGGCACCTTCGCCAACATTGCGAAAATCCCGGCGGGAACGGCGGGAAGGGCGACGGGTTGGGAAGGCCATGCTAGCGCGCGCCTCCATGCCCGACCTGCCCCCTCCACCCGCCGACCTCGCGGGGATCAGCCTGTTTCTCGACTTCGACGGCACGCTGGTCGACCTCGCGCCGCGTCCGGACGCGGTGGCGGTCGGGGCGGCGCTGCTCGACCGGATCGAGCGGCTGGCGGCGTTGCTCCCCGGGCGGGTGGCGATCGTCAGCGGGCGCTCGATCGCGCAGCTCGACGCCATGCTCGGCCGTCACGCCGGGATGATCGCGGTCGCGGGCAGCCATGGGGCCGAGCGCCGGCTGGCGGGTGCCGACGCCCTTGCCGCCGCGCCGCCGCCCGCGCTGGCGGCGGCGGCGCTGGCGATGGAAACCTATGCCGATGCGGAGGCGCTGCTGTTCGAGCGCAAGAGCTTCGGCGCGGCCCTGCATTATCGCGGCCGTCCGGAGGGCGAGGCGGATGCCGTCGCCACCGCCGCCGTGCTCGCCGCCGAGCACGGGCTGGTGCTCCAGCACGGCAAGATGATGGTCGAGATCCGCGCGCCCGGCGACAAGGGCGAGGCGGTGCGCGCGCTCGCCGCCGAGCCGACCGCGGCCGGGACCCGTCCGCTGTTCTTCGGCGACGACGTGACCGACGAGGACGGGTTCGCTGCCGCCGCCGACCTGGGTGGGGCGGGGGTGCTGGTGGGGCGGCCGCGCCCGACCGCCGCCCGTCACCGCCTGGACGATCCCGCCGCGCTCCTCGCCTGGCTGGACGCCGCGATGAAGGATGCCGCATGACCCAGACGATGGACCTTTGGCCGATCGGCAACTGCCAGGTGTCGGCGCTGGTCGACCGCACCGGCCGGTTCGTCTGGGGCTGCGTGCCCCGGGTCGACGGCGACCCCGCCTTTTCCGCGTTGCTGGCCGGGGACGCGCCCGAGACCGGCTATTGGGCGATCGAGCTGGAAGGCGGCGTCCGGACCGAACAGCATTACCGCCGCAACACCGCGATCCTCGTCACCCGCCACGAGGACGAGGCCGGCAACGCGGTCGAGGTGATCGACTTCTGTCCGCGCTTCCACCGCAACGGCCGCGCCTATCGCCCGACCGCCTATGCCCGCCTCGTCCGCCCGGTCGCGGGCAGCCCCCGCATCCGCGTGGTCTTGCGCGTCGCGACCGACTGGGGCCGGCCGACCAGCATCACGCAAGGGTCGAACCACATCCGCTTCCTGCTGCGCGACCTGACGCTGCGGCTGACCACCGACGCGCCGATCGACCGGCTCCGCGCCGAGCGCTGGTTCCGGCTGGAGCGCCCGCTCCACTTCTTCCTCGGCCCCGACGAGAGCTTCATCGGCAACCTGCCCGGCCAGGTGGCGGCGATGCTGGAACAGACGGAGGCGGAATGGCGGGGCTGGGTGCGCGGTCTCGCCACTCCGCTGGAATGGCAGGACGTGGTGATCCGCTCCGCCATCACGCTGAAGCTGTGCCAGCACGAGGAGACCGGGGCGATCGTCGCCGCGCTCACCACCTCCTTGCCCGAGCACGCCGACTCGGCGCGCAACTGGGACTATCGCTACTGCTGGGTGCGCGACGCCTATTATACCGTTCAGGCGCTCAACCGGCTGGGGGCGCTCGACGTGCTGGAGGGGTATCTGGAATATCTCCGGAACATCGTCGACGACGCTCGCGGCGGTCATGTCCAGCCGCTCTACGGCGTCGCGGGAGAAGCGGTGCTGGAGGAGCGGGAGGCGCCCGACCTGCCCGGCTATCGCGGCATGGGGCCGGTGCGCGTCGGCAACCAGGCCTATGAGCAGGTCCAGCACGACGCCTATGGCCAGATCGTCCTGTCCAACGCGCAGGCGTTCCACGACCAGCGCCTGTTCCGCATGGCCGGCGCGGAGGACTTCCGCGCGCTGGAAAAGGTCGGCGAGCGCGCCTGGGCGGTGTACGACAAGCCCGATGCCGGGCTGTGGGAACTTCGCACCAAGTCGGCGGTCCACACCTATTCCGCCGCCATGTGCTGGGCGGCGTGCGACCGGCTCGCCACCGCCGCGCAGGCGCTGGACCTCGACGACCGCGCCGGCTTCTGGCGCGAGCGGGCGGACCAGATGCGCGACACGATCGAACAATGCGCGTGGCGCCCCGACACCGACCGCATCTCCGCGACCTTCGGCGGCGACGACCTCGACGCCAGCCTGATCCAGCTGCTCGACCTGCGCTTCCTCGCCCCCGACGACCCGCGCTTCGCGGGGACGCTGCGCGCGGTGGAGGAGGGGCTGCGCCGCGGCAGCCACATGCTCCGCTACGCCACGGAGGATGATTTCGGCCTGCCGCACACCGCCTTCAACGTGTGCACCTTCTGGCTGATCGAGGCGCTGCACGCGACCGGCCGCACCGACGACGCCCGCGCGCTGTTCGAGGAGATGGTCGCGCGCCGCACCCCGGCCGGCCTCCTGTCGGAGGATATCGACCCTGCCACGGGCGAGCTGTGGGGCAACTACCCCCAGACCTATTCGCTGGTCGGCCTGATCAACTGCGCGGTGATGCTGTCCAAGCCGTGGACGGCGGTGCGATGAGCGGCAAGCTCGTCGTCATCTCCAACCGCGTCCACTCGCCCTCGGCGGGCGGCAACCAGGGCGGGCTGGCGGTGGCGCTGCTCGCCGCCCTCCGGCGGCAGGGCGGCACCTGGTTCGGCTGGTCGGGAGACACTTGCGACGCCTTCACCGGGGAGGTGCACCGCGAGGAAGTCGACGGCATCACCGCCGCGACGATCGACCTCGAGCGCCAAGACTTCGACGAATATTACAACGGCTACGCCAACCGGACGCTGTGGCCGCTGTTCCACTATCGCATCGACCTGACCGAGTTCGAGCGCGACTTCGATTCGGGCTACCGCCGCGTCAACCGGCTGTTCGCCGACACGGTGTCGCCGATGATCGGGCAGGACGACCTCGTCTGGATCCACGACTACCACCTGATCCCGCTCGGCTGGGAGCTCAGGAAGCGCGGGGTGGAGAACCGGATGGGGTTCTTCCTCCACATCCCCTGGCCGCCGATGAGCCTGCTCCTGTCGCTCCCCAGCCACCGCCAGCTGGTCGATTCGCTGTTCGCCTATGACGTGATCGGCTTCCACACCGCCGACTGGCTGGAAAGCTTCCGCCATTACGTCGCCGAGCAGATGGGGGCCGAGTTCGGCGACAATGACGAGGTGACGGTCGGCGGTCGCACCATCCGCGCGATCGTCGCCCCGATCGGCATCGAGACCGCCGAGTTCGAGCAGGCGGCGACCAGCCGCGAGGCGAGCTTCGCGCGCGACCGGATGTGGATGTCCTCGACCGGCCGCAGCCTGATCGTCGGCGTCGACCGGCTCGACTATTCCAAGGGCCTGCGCGAACGCTTCCTCGGCTACGAACGGTTCCTTGCACAGAACCCCGATCGCCAGGGCCTCGTCTACATGCTCCAGATCGCGCCGCCCAGCCGCGAAAAGGTCAACACCTATCAGGAGATCCGCGCCGACCTGGACGCGCTGTCGGGCCACATCAACGGCGAGTTCGCCGACATCGACTGGGTGCCGATCCGCTACGTCAACAAGGGCTATCCGCGGGGTGAGCTGGCCGGCATCTACCGCGCCGCCCGGGTCGGGCTGGTCACCCCCTTGCGCGACGGCATGAACCTCGTCGCCAAGGAATATGTCGCCGCGCAGGACCCCGACGATCCCGGCGTGCTGGTCCTGTCCAAGTTCGCCGGGGCGGCGGCGCAGCTCGCCGACGCGGTCCTCGTCAATCCCTACAGCGCCGACGAGATGGCCGACGCGCTCGCCCTCGCGCTCGCCATGCCGCGCGAGGAACGGGTGCGGCGCTGGCAGGCGCTGATCGCCAATGTCCGCTCGCAGGACGTGTTCTGGTGGTGCGACCTCTTTCTCGACGCGCTCCGCATGGTGCCGCAGCCTGTGGCCGAGCCCGCCTGACCGGTTGCCAACGCCCGCCCCTGCGCTTTCCCCCTGCGCCAGCCTAGGGAGAGGCTCTCTTGTTCGGGAGCCTGGTCGCCAACCACGGCGGGATCGCGTGCCGCGTCATGCGCACCGCCAGGTGTATGGGGATCGTGACGGTGGCGGCCTATTCGGACGCGGACGCGCGCAGCCCCGCCTCTTCATCGCCGACGAGACCATCCGCTCGGAGCCCGCACCCGCCGCCAAACGCGATCGCTGCAATGGGCGACACGACCGGGTCGAAGACGCTCGCGGAGGCGGCGGCGTCAATCCCGTACCGGCTATCTGGGCGAGATCGCCGACACCCGAACGGCTCGGCCTGCCCACCTGCGACACTCTGCGACACAAAAGCGCTGGACGTGGCGGGGTGTCGTGTTCATCCAGCACGCCCATGAAGCGTCTTCGCGTCCTCCTCGTTCCCGCGCTCCTCGCCGGTTGCACGGTGGGGCCGGACTACCGCCCGAAGGCGCCGGCGGACCTCGGTGTGCCGCAGGCCTTCTCCGTGCCCGGTGGCGCGACCCGCGAGGACTTGACCCGCTGGTGGGACCGGTTCGACGATCCCGTCCTCGGGCGCCTGGTGGAGCGGGCGGCCGGCGCCAACACCGACCTCGCCCAGGCGGTGGCGCGGCTGCGGCAGGGGCGCGAGACGCTGGTGCAGAGCCGCGCCAACCTGGTTCCTACCGTGTCCGGCTCGGCCGGCTACCAGCGCAACGAGAATCTGCGCGGCGGCGGGCGGTCGTTCACCCTGCCCGACGGCACGGTGGTCGACACCGGCGGCGGCGGTGCCAACAGCTTCTCCGCGGGCTTGTCCGCCAATTATCAGCTCGGCATCTTCGGCGAGGTCCGCCGCACGGTGGAGGCGAGCCGCGCGCAATATGAGGGCGCGGGCTATGACTATGCGTCCGTCCTCCTGACGGTGCAGTCGGAGACCGCGCGCAACTACGTCGTCGCGCGCGCGCTCCAGGCGCAGATCGCCAATGCCCGGTCCAGCCTGGCAATCCAGGACGACAATCTGGAAATCGCGGGCTTCAGGGTCCAGGCGGGGCTCGTCTCGTCGCTCGACAACGAGCAGGCGCGGGGCCAGCGGGCGCAGACCGCCGCGACCATCCCTTCGCTGGAGCAACAATACAACGCCGCTGTGTCGCGGCTGGGCGTGCTGACCGGGGAGGCGCCGGGTGCGCTCAAGCCGCTGCTGGCGGAACCACGCCCGATCCCGACCGGGCCCGCACCCGCCGGGATCGGCCTGCCGGCGGAACTGCTGCGACAGCGTCCGGACATCCTCGCCGCCGAACGCAACCTCGCCGCCGCCACCGCCCAGATCGGGGTCGCCAAGGCCCGGCTCTATCCGGCGCTGGCGATCACCGGCAACATCAACACCAACGCCTCGTCGCTCGGCGGACTGGGCGACGCGATCACCGGCGCGCTGTTCGCGGGGCTCACCCAGGCGATCTTCAACGGCGGCCGCCTGCGCAGCCAGGTGCGCGCGGCGGAGGCCGCGACCGACCTCGCGCTCGCCGCCTACAAGGGCACGGTGCTGCTCGCGCTGGAGGACGTGGAAAATGCGGTGGTCGCCTACAACACCGCCCTCGCGCGGGAGCGGGAGTTCGCGGTTGCGCTGGACGCCGCCAGCAACTCGGCAATCCTCAGCCGCAGCCAGTATCGCTCCGGCCTGACCGACTTCACCACGCTCAACCAACAGGAGGCCGCGCTCCTCAACGCGCAGAACGGCCTCACCCAGGCGCGCTCGGACGCGTCGGCGGCGCTGGTGGCGCTGTTCGTCGCGCTCGGCGGCGGATGGGATCCGACCCGCGTGCCCGAGGCGCCGCCGCGCGACCTGCCCGCCGGCGCCACCCCCGCACCCGTTCCCGTTCCCTCCCAGCCGAGTGCCCGCTGATGGCCGATCCCGCGACCGACGACTTCCTGGGGACGAAGCCGGCCCAGCCCTGGCGCCGCTGGGCGCGCTGGGCGCTGATCGCGGGTGTGCTGGTCCTGGTCGCGGCGCTGCTGTCGCGCTGCTTCGGCGGGTCGGACGAGCAGGGATACGCCACCGCGCCGATCGCGCGGGGCGACCTTACCGTGTCGGTGTCGGCGACGGGCAAGCTCGCCCCCACCAACCAGGTAACGGTCGGCTCGCAGCTGTCGGGGTTGGTCACCCGCGTGGTGGTCGACGTCAACGACCGGGTGACCGCGGGCCAGCCGCTCGCGCTGATCGATCCCGAACAGATCGAGGACCAGATCCGCGCGGGCGAGGCGCAGCTGGCCGCGCAGACCGCGGGCGTCGCGCAGGCGCAGGCCACCGTGGCGGAGGCGAACGCGCAGCTGGCGCGGCTGCAGGAGGTCTATCGCCTATCGAACGGCCGGGTGCCGTCCGCGACCGAGCTCCAGACCGGGCGCGCCAATGCCCAGCGCGCGGTGGCGGCGCTGCGGGTGGCGCAGGCCAACGTCGCCGCCGGCCGCGCGCAGCTCGCCCAGTCGCAAACCCAGCGCCAGCGCGCGATCATCCGCTCGCCCGTGTCGGGCGTGGTGCTGGCACGCCAGGTCGATCCCGGCCAGACGGTCGCCGCCTCCTTCAACACGCCGACGCTGTTCGTGATTGCGGAGGACCTGACCGCCATGAAGCTGGAGGTGGCGATAGACGAGGCGGATGTGGGCTCGGTCCAGCAGGGTCAGCGCGCCAGCTTCACCGTGGACGCCTTTCCCGGCCGCACTTTCCCCGCGGCGATCGCGCGGGTCGACCTCGGCTCCAACCTGTCCGCGCAGGCGGCCACCGCGTCCTCGACCACCAGCGCCACCGGCGCGACCACGGGACAGGTGGTCAGCTACGCCGCCGACCTGACGGTCGCCAACGCGTCGCTCCAGCTGCGGCCGGGCATGACCGCCACCGCCGACATCGTCACGTCGGAAAAGAAGAACGTGCTGCTGGTCCCCAACGCGGCGCTGCGCTTCCGGCCGCAGGCGGCGGGCGGCGCGCAGGGCGGCGGCATCGCCGGCTCGCTGACCTTCCGGCCGCGCCGCGACCGGCCGGAACGCACCGCGGGTGTCGCGCGCGGCGCCACCCAGACGGTCTATGTCAGGGGCGGCGACGGCAAGCCGCAACCGGTGCGGATCACCACCGGCGACACCAACGGGCAGGTGACGGAGGTGCTGGGCGGTGATCTCAAGCCGGGGCAGCAGGTTATCACCGGCCAGCTCGCGACCGGCGACGCGTCCGGTGCCGGATCGCGGCGCGGCGGCGGGTCGGGCGGCGGACGGCGCCAGGGAGGGCAGGGCGGTGGCCAGTGACCCCCATTCCCTCTCTCCTTCAGGGGAGAGGGTGGCCGAGCGTAGCGAGGTCGGGAGAGGGGCGGTGCGGGCGGCGTCCCCCTGCCCCTCTCCCTTCCGCGGCTGCGCCGCTCCCTCCCTCTCCCCTGAAGGGGAGAGGGACAGGTGACTGACCCTCTCATCAGCCTCCGCAACGTCACCAAGGCGTACGGCTCCGGCGCAACCCAGTTCCAGGCATTGAAGGGCGTCGACCTCGACATCCAGGCGGGCGATTTCGTCGCGGTCATGGGCCCGTCGGGATCGGGCAAGTCGACCACCATGAACATCCTCGGCTGCCTGGACGTGCCGTCGGGGGGCGAGTTCCTGTTCCGCGGCCACCATGTCGAGAGCCTCGATCGCGACCAGCGCGCGCTGCTGCGGCGCCGCTATCTCGGCTTCGTGTTCCAGGGCTTCAATCTTCTCAGCCGCACCACCGCGCTGGAGAATGTCGAGCTGCCGCTCCTCTACCGCGGCGACGACCGCAAGCTCCGGCGCGAGCGCGGCATGGCGGCGCTGGAGAAGGTCGGGCTAGACCGCTGGTGGGATCACACGCCGGCCGAGCTGTCGGGCGGGCAGCAGCAGCGCGTCGCCATCGCCCGCGCGATCGTGACCAGCCCCGACGTGCTGCTCGCCGACGAGCCGACCGGCAATCTCGATTCGGAACGCTCGGTGGAGATCATGGAGCTGCTCACCGGCCTCAACGCCAACAGCAACATCACCGTCCTTATGGTCACTCACGAGCCCGACATGGCGGCGTTCGCGCGAACGGTGGTTCACTTCAAGGATGGGCTGGTGGAAAAGGTGGAGGCTCGGCGCGGTGCGGCAGCCGACGGCGATCGGCTGACTCGCACCAGCCCGGCCGACGACGCGGCTTTGCCGCGGCGCTCCGAGGATGATGTGTAATGTTCGGCACCACTCTCCTTCTCGCGCTCCGCTCCATCGCGCGGCACAAGCTGCGCTCGTTCCTCACCATCCTCGGCATCATCATCGGGGTGGGGGCGGTCGTCACCATGGTGACGCTGGGCAAGGCGACCACCGCCGCGGTCCAGCAGAACATCTCCGCGCTCGGCACCAACGTGCTCCAGGTCCGTCCCGGCCAGGGCTTCGGCCGGGGCGGCGGCGGTCCGCGCCCGCCCGATTTCGAGGAGGAGGACGTGTCCGCCATCGCCCGCCAGGTCGCGGGCGTCACCGCGGTCGCGCCCCAGGCCTCCTCCGCCGCCACCGCGATCCATGACGGCGCCAACTGGTCGACCCAGATCAACGGCACCACCTCGGGCTTCCTCACCGTCCAGCCCTGGCCGCTCACCGCCGGCCGCTACTGGACGCCGGCGGAGGAGGCGGCGGGCAAGGCGGTCTGCCTCATCGGCAACACCGTGCGCCAGAACCTCTTCCGCGGGTCGGAGGCGGTGGGCACGCGGATGCGGATCGGCAGCATCAGCTGCGACGTGATCGGCACGCTGTCGACCCGCGGCCAGGGCGGGTTCGGCGACCAGGACGACGTGGTGGTGATGCCGATCAAGGCGGTCCAGCGCCGCTTCACCGGCAGCCGCGACATCCGGTTGATGCTGGTCGGCGTCGATCCCAGCTATTCCAGCGCGGCCGTCCAGTCGGCGATCGGCGACCTGCTGCGCGAACGGCGCCGCATCCAGCCGGGGCGCGACGACGACTTCAACATCTTCGACACCGCGCAGATCCGCGACACGCTGACCTCCACCACCACTCTCCTCACCCGCATCGTCGCGGCGGTGGCGGCGATCAGCCTGGTCGTCGGCGGCATCGGCATCATGAACATCATGCTCGTGTCGGTCACCGAGCGCACGCGCGAGATCGGCATCCGCCTCGCCATCGGCGCGGTCGCGGGCGAGGTGCTGACGCAATTCCTGGTGGAGGCGGTGGCGCTGTCGTGCCTGGGCGGGCTGATCGGCCTGGTTATCGCGCAGGGCGTGATCCTGGCGCTGGTGCCCGTGATGCAGGTGCCCTTCACCTTCGACCCGCAGATCAACATCGTCGCCTTTGCCATCTCGGCGGTGATCGGCGTCGTGTTCGGCTATTTCCCCGCGCGCCGCGCCGCCTCCCTCAACCCGATCGACGCGCTCCGGCACGAGTGAGGCTGTCCGGCGAGCCCACCAGCTCGCGCAGCCGGTCCAGGTCGTCGGCCGTGTCGACGTCGATCAGCTCGGCCGGACTGGTTACCACGTGGCGGCCGGCGCGGACCAGGTCGCGGGCGCCCGCGTCGCCGTTCAGCGCCAGGAGGAAGTCGAACCGGTCGCGGCCGAACAGCGCCGGCGGCTTGGGGTCGCGCCCGTCGCTGGACGCCACCACCGCGTCCATGCCCTCCGCCGCGTCGAACAGGCGGTGGATGTGCGCCGCGGTGACGCGCGGCATGTCGGCCAGCGCGATCAGCACCGCCGCCGCGCCGCGTTCCCGGGCGCAGGCGACGCCCAGCCGGACGGAGGAGGCCATGTCGCGCGCGGGCTCCGCATTGTGGACCAGCCGGAAGCCGTGCGCGGCATAGTCGAGCGCGGTGCCGTTCACCACCGCGATCCGGTCCGCGAAGGGCAGCGCCTCCATCGTCACCGCGACGTGCAGCCCCAGCGACCGGCCCAGGAACGGCTGGTCGAGCTTGGAGCCGAGGTCGCCGAACCGCTCGCTCCTGCCCGCCGCCAGCAGCACCAGCACCGTGTCCTCAACCGCGATCATGGAACGCTCCTACCATGGCCGCGGCGATCGACAGCGCGATCTCCGACGGTCCGACCGCGCCGATATCGATCCCCACCGGGCCGTCGATGCGGTCGATCCTGACAGGGGAAACGCCCGCGGCGGCCAGGCGCTCCCGCCGCGCCGCGTGGCTGCGGCGGCTGCCGAGCGCGCCGACATAGGCCGCCTCGCCCGCCAGCGCGGCGACCAGCGCGGGGTCGTCGATCTTGGTGTCGTGGCTGAGCGTCACCACCGCGGTCGCCGGGCCGGGCTTCCAGGCGGCGACCGCCTCGTCGGGCCAGCGATCGTCCAGGGTCACGCCGGGAAAGCGCTCGGGGGTCAGGAAGCGCGCGCGCGGATCGATCACCACCACCTCGATGCCCAGCGTGCGGGCCAGCGCGGCGAGGCTCTGCGCGATCTGCACCGCGCCGACGATCAGGAGGCGGCGCGGCGGGTCGTAGCGATTGGCGAACACTTCGCCCGTCTCCGTCGGTCTCAGGTCGGCATGGCCCGTGGCAAGGTCGGTGGTGACGGTCACTGCCTCGCCGCGGTCGCGCGCCTCCGCGATGCGGTCGAACAGTTCGGGGTCGAAACCCTCGGCCGACACCGGCTGAACCATGACCGCGATCTCGCCCCCGCACGGCAACCCCACCTCCCAGGCGGCGGCGTCGGCGACGCCGTAGCGCTTCACCTGGAACGGCGCGCCCGCGATCACCTCGGCGGCGGTCTGCATGATGTCGCTCTCCACGCAGCCGCCCGACACCGATCCCTCGAACCGGCCATCGGCATGGACCAGCATGTGGCTGCCGCGCGGGCGCGGTGCGGAGCCCCAGGTCGAAACCACGGTGGCGAGCGCGAGCGGCTCCCCCTTCCACTCGCGCGCGGCGGCGATGACGCTGTCGTTCTCGGCCATTCTCACCTCTTCGTCATGCCGGGCCCGTCCCGGCATCCACCGTGCCGCCTACTCGCGGACCGCTGATGTGCGCAGCGGTGGACCCCGGAACAAGGCGGTGCTTGAACGTTTCCGCCACCGACCTCCCCGGCGAAGGCCGAGGTCCAGTTGCAGTCTCCCAACCAGGCTTTCCCGACTGGACCCCGGCCTCCGCCGGGGAGGGGCGGAGGCCGGACCGATGTGCGCGCCGAACACGTCCGGGGTGACGGTCACACCGGCGGCAATCCGTCCAATATCCGGTCCAGCGTCGCGGGAAAGTCGCGCACCCGCACGCCGCATGCGTTGAAGATCGCGTTCGCCACTGCGGCGCCCGCGCCCGAGATGCCGAGCTCGCCGACCCCCTTGGCGCCGACCTGGTTGGCATGGTCGTCGATCTCCTCGACGAACCGCACCTCGATCCGCGGCACGTCGGCATGGACCGCGACATGGTATTCGGCGAAGTCGGGGGTCGCGAAGCGGCCGTCGCGCGGGTCGATCACCGCCGCCTCGCCCAGCGCGTAGCTGATCCCCCACACCATGCCGCCGACCAGCTGGTTCTCCGCGGTCGCGCGGTTCAGCACCCGGCCGACGTCGAACACGCCCACCATCCGCCGGACGCGGACCTCGCCGGTGACCGCGTTGACCGCGACCTCCGCGAACTGCGCGCCGTGGCTGGCCTGGCTGTTCGCCTTGGAGGTGGCGCCCGGTCCCGTCTTGCCGGTCGCGGCGATCGCCTCGCCCCGCACCAGCTCGGCCAGCGTCGCCTCGCGCCCGCCCGCCGCGACGCGGCCGTCCTTCAGCCGCAGCTCGTCGGGCGCCGCGTTCATCCGCCGCGCCAGCTCGGCCAGGATGTCCTCGCAGGCCAGCGCCACCGCTGCCCCCGACGATCCCGCGCCGAACGACCCGCCGGAGCCCGCGGTCTTGGGCAGGTCGGTATCGCCCAGCCGCACCTCGACCGATGCCGCGTCCAGCCCCAGCATCTCGCCCGCGACCTGCGCCAGGATCGTGTAGGTACCGGTGCCGATATCGGTCATGTCGCATTCGACGGTGGCGCGGCCGTCGGCGCCCAGCGTCACCCGCGCCTCCGCGCCGACGGTGAAGTTGCCGCGCAGCGACGCCGCCATGCCGATGCCGATGAGCCATTCGCCCTCGCGGACCGACCCGGGCACGGGGTCGCGCCGGTCCCATCCGAACGCCTCGGCGCCCTCCGCATAGCAGTCGAGCAGCCGGCGGGTGGAGAAGGGCTTGCCGCTGACCGGATCGCGCTCCGGCTCGTTGCGACGCCGGAGTTCGATCGGGTCGATGCCGAGCCGGTGGGCCAGCTCGTCCATCGCGCTCTCGACCGCGAACGTGCCGATCGCCTCGCCCGGCGCGCGCACCGCCCCCGTCTCGGGCAGGTCCAGCCGCACCAGCCCGGTGGTGAAGCGCCGCGCCGCGCCGGCATAAAGCGGCAAGGTGCCGAACGGCACCGGCTCCAGGAACTTGCCCTGGTCGTTCTGGTGGACGATCGACTCGTGGCCGATCCCCGCGATCCGACCGTCCGCGTCGCAGGCGATGCGCAGCCGCTGGGTCGCGGCGGAGCGGTGGTGGACCAGGCTGGCGGTCTGGCGGCGGGGCAGGGCGACCTTGACCGGGCGGCCGGTCCGCTCCGCGGCGATCGCGGCGAGCACCGCCTCCGGCCCGACGCCCGTCTTGCCGCCGAAGCCGCCGCCGACGAACGGCGCCAGCACGCGGACGCGCGCCTCGTCGATGCCCAGCGCCTTGGCGACCGTCTGTCGCGCGGCGCCGATCACCTGGTTGCTGGTGCGCAGGGTGAGCCGGTCGCCCTCCCACCAGGCGGTGGTGGCGTGCGGCTCCAGCGCGGCGGGAAAGTGGACGGGGGTGGTATAGGTCTCGTCCAGCGTCACCGCCGCCCCGGCCATCGCGGCGTCGAGGTCGCCCCGGTCGATCGGCGGCAGGAAGCCGATCGGCGGCGCGGGATCGACGGGTTGCCCCGCGGTGTCGAAGCGGCCGGGCGCCGTCTCCACCGCCACCCGCACCAGCCTGGCGGCGACGCGCGCCGCCTCGTCGCTCTCGGCGACGACCAGCGCGACCGGCTGGCCGAGATAGAAGATGCGGGTCGTCCCCTGCGCCGACTGGCTGGAGGTGTTGGCGCCGCCGGAGGGCATGCGCGGGTCGCCATGGATCACCGCCACGACACCCGGCGCCGCCTCGGCCTCCGCGGTCTCGATCGCGACCACCCGCCCGGCACCGACCGGCGTGCCCACCACCGCGGCATAAGCGACGCGGTCGGGGACGACGCGGTCGGGCGTCCCCTCGAACGCGTAGCGCGCGGTGCCGGTGACCTTCAGCGGGCCCTCGACCCGCGCGATGCCGCGGCCCAGCAATCCCTGTACCGCGTTGGCGAGCCCCGCGGGGCGGGTCGCGGCATCCATCATCTGTTCGGCCATGGGACCACTCCGGCAACAGGCGCTCCGTCCGTCACCCCGGCCTCGTGCCGGGGTCCACCGCCATGCGCACCTCGTCGCCGCGGTTCTTGCGCCGAGGTGGATGCCGGAACAAGTCCGGCATGACGAACGGGGTCAGAGCGCGGGCAATCCTTCCAGCAGCTTGTCGCACGTCACCGGCAGGTGGCGCGCGCGCACCCCGCACGCGTTGTAGATGGCGTTCACCACCGCCGGCGCGGCGCCGGAGATGCCCAGCTCGCCGATCCCCTTGGCGTGGATCGGATTGGCGTGGATGTCGCGCTCGTCGACGAAATGCACCTCCAGCTGCGGCACGTCGGCGTTGACCGGCACGTGGTACTCGCCCAGGTCGTGGTTGACGACCTTGCCGATCCGCTCGTCATGGACCAGCTCCTCGTGCAGCGCGGTGCCGATGCCGAAGGTCATGCCGCCCAGGCATTGCGAGCGCGCGGTCTTGGGGTTGAGCACGCGCCCGGCCGCGAAGATGCCGAGCATGCGCCGCACCTTGACCTCGCCGGTGACGGTGTTGACGCCCACCTCCGCGAAGTGCGCGCCGTAGCTCGCCTGGGTGAAGCGCTTCTCCTCTTTGCCGGGCTTGATCTCGCCCGTCGCGGATAGGCCGTCGCCGACCAGCTCGCCGATCGCCACCCGCCGGTTGCCCCCGGTGGCGAAGCCGTTCTGCAGCGTCAGCGTGCCTTCCTCGACCTCCATCTTGCCGGCCAGCTCGCGGCGCAGCGCCTCGCAGGCGAGATACACCGCCGACCCCGCCGACGCGGCGCCCCACGACCCGCCCGATCCCGCCGCCGGGGGATCGTTGGTGTCGCCCAGCGACATGGTGATGCGATCGACCGGGATCCCCAGGATCTCCGATGCGATCTGCGCCATGATCGTGTAGCTGCCGGTGCCGATGTCGGTCATCGCCGAGGACACGGTGGCGCTGCCGTCGGGATGGATCTCGACCTTCGCGGACGTTTCCATCAGCATGTTACCGCGCGCCGCCGCGGCGACGCCCATGCCGATCAGCCACTCGCCCTCCCGCCGGGTGCCGGGCGCCTGCCGCTCGTTCCAGCCGAACAGGCTGGCGCCGCGGTCGAGCGCCTGGGACAGCTGGCGGCTCGAATAGGGCACGCCCTTCTCCGGGTCGGTATCGGGATCGTTGAGCTTGCGGAACGCGATCGGGTCCATGCCGATCGTCTCCGCCAGCTCGTCCATCGCGCATTCCAGTCCGACCATGCCGACCGCCTCGCCCGGCGCGCGCATCGATCCCGCCAATCCCAGGTTGAGCGGCACCAGGTCGTGGTGGATGTGCCGGTTCTCGCCCGCATAGAGGAAGTGGGTGGCGATCCCGACCGGCTCGAACCAGTCCTCGGTGGTGAGGTTGGAGACGAGCGAGTCGTGCCCGACCGCGGTCAGCCGGCCCTCCGCGTCCACGGCCAGGCGCACCCGCTGCTCGGTGTTGGAGCGGCGCACGGTCGCCTCGAACACCTGCGGGCGCAGCATCACCGCCTTGACCGGCCGGCCCAGCCGCTTGGCCGCGACCGCCGCCGCGACGCTCTCCGGCGCGATGCCCAGCTTCGACCCGAAGCCGCCGCCGATGTAGCGCGCGACGATGCGCACCTTCTTCGCCGACACGCCCAGCGACTTGGCGAGCTGCTGCGCGTCGGAGGTCGGCATCTGGTACGCGCCGTAGAGCGTCAGCGCGCCATCCTCGTCCCACGTCGCCAGCGACGCGTGCGGCTCCATCGCCGCCGAGTTCTGGCTGGGCGTGGTGTAGGTCACGTCCACCGACGCGTGCGCCGCCGCCATCGCCTTCTCGACATCGCCCTGGTGCGAATGGGCGGGGATGTTGTTGAACGACGGCTTGGTCGCCTCGTCGCGGTGGGCGTCGAAATGATAGGCGCCCGCCTGGTACTCATACTCGACCGGCAGCCGGATCGCGGCGTCGCGCGCCGCCTCGTACGTTTCGCCGATGACGATCGCGATGATCTGCCCGAAATAGTCGATCGCCTTGACGCCCTGCGTCGGCGCGCCGGTCTCGCCGCCCTGTTGCGAGACCTTGAGGAACGTGTCGTAGTCGGTCACGACCTCGATCACGCCGGGCATCGAAGTGACCGCGTCGGCGTCGATCGACACGACCTTGCCGTGCCCGATCCGCGCGGAGACGAGCACGCCGTAACAGGTGTTCGGCAGCTCGTACTCGGCCGCGTAGGTGGCGGCGCCCGACACCTTCTTGGGTCCGTCGATCCGGTCGATCGGGCGCGAGATCACGCCCTGCACGCCCGTGTCGAGCAGGCTGTCGGGATGCGGCCGGTCCATGGTCAGGCTGTTGGCGCCGCCGCCCAGCCCCAGGAAACCGCTGCTCGCCGAAATGTTGGTGGCCGTGCCGCCCATGCTTACTTCCCCGTCAGCTCGCGCAGCGACGCGATCAGCGTGCGCCGGGCGAGCGGGATCTTGAAATCGTTGGAACCGAAGCCCCGCGCGTCGGCGAGGAGCGCGTCCGCCGCCGCCGCAAAGGTCTCGTCGCTCGCGGGCCGGCCGACGATCGCCGCCTCCACCTCAGGGTTCCGCCACGGCATCGGCCCGAGCCCGCCAAAGGCGAGCGCGGCGCTCGTCACCGTGTCGCCCTCCGTCGCGACGACGCCCGCCACCGACACCAGCGCGAACGCGTAGGAGGCGCGGTCGCGCACCTTGCGGTACAGGTGCCGCGCGCCCGCGACCGGCGCGGGCAGCTCGACCGCGGTGATGAGCTCGCCCGGCTCCAGGACCGTCTCCACCTCCGGCGTGTCGCCCGGCAGGCGATAGAAGTCGCCGAGTGCGATCCGCCGCCGGTCGCCGTCGGGCTTCAGCGTGACGACGGTCGCGTCCAGCGCGCGCATCGCCACCGCCATGTCGGACGGATGGGTCGCGATGCACTTCTCGCTCGTCCCCAGCACCGCCAGGATGCGGTTATAGCCCTCGCGCGCGGCGCAGCCCGACCCCGGCACCCGCTTGTTGCACGGCGTCGCCACGTCGTAGAAATAATAGCAGCGCGTCCGCTGGAGCAGGTTGCCCCCGGTGGTCGCCTTATTACGCAGCTGCCCCGACGCGCCCGCCAGCAGCGCGCGGGCGAGCACCTCGTACCGATCGGTCACGCGGGCATCGGCGGCGAGGTCGCTGTTGGGCACCAGCGCGCCGATCGTCAGGCCGCCGTCCTCGCGCTCCTCGATCCGGTCGAGCGGCAGCCGGCTGATGTCGACCAGCGTCTCGGGCGTCTCGACCTGCAGCTTCATCAGGTCGACCAGGTTGGTGCCCCCGGCGATGAAGCGCGTGGCGCCGCCGGCGCCCGCGCGCGCCGCGGCCTCCGCGCTCTCGGCGCGGGTGTAGCTGAACAGCTTCACGCCGCCACCTCCTCAGCGGCGCGGGCGACCGGCTCGCGATCCTCGCCCGTCGCCACCTCGCGGATCGCGTCAACGATGTTGGGATAGGCGGCGCACCGGCACAGGTTGCCGCTCATCCGCTCGGAAATCTCCTCGTCGGTCAGCTCGGCCGACGACAGGTCGTCGCTGACATAGCTCGCCCAGCCACGCGCCACCTCGTCCAGCATGCCCACCGCCGAGCAGATCTGCCCGGGCGTGCAATAGCCGCATTGATAGCCGTCATGCTTGACGAACGCGGCCTGCATCGGGTGCAGCTTCTCGACCTGGCCCAGCCCCTCGATCGTGGTGATCTCCGCGTCCTGGTGCATGACCGCCAGGCACAGGCAGCTGTTCACCCGCCGCCCGTCGACCAGCATGGTGCAGGCGCCGCACTGGCCGTGATCGCACCCCTTCTTGGACCCGGTCAGCCCCAGATGCTCGCGCGCGAGGTCGAGCAGGGTGGTGCGGATGTCCACCTCGGCGTCATACGCCTGTCCATTGATCGTGAAATGCATGGGGTCGCCCTGTTGGAGATCGGGAGCACAACGCGATGAATAGCGGCCGTTTCCTTCTGCGAATGCTTCTCACCCTGGCACCGGCGCCCGCGGCGGGGCAGAATGGGGCGATGGAGCCGCTCTCGCCCCCGATCGTCATCGCCCATCGCGGCGCCAGCGGGGAGCGTCCCGAACATACGCTCGCTGCCTACCAGCTGGCGATCGACGGGGGCGCCGACGTGATCGAGCCCGACCTCGTCCCGACCCGCGACGACGTGCTGGTCGCCCGCCACGAGAATGAGATCGGCGGCACCACCGACGTCGCCGACCATCCCGAGTTCGCCCGCCGGCGCACCACCAAGCGGATCGACGGGGAGGCGGTGACCGGCTGGTTCACCGAGGACTTCACGCTTGCCGAACTGAAGACGCTGCGCGCGCGCGAACGCATCCCCGCGCTTCGCCCCCGCAACGCCGCCTACGACGGCCGCTACGAGGTGCCCACGCTGGTCGAGATCATCGCACTCGCCAAGGCGCGTGGGGTCGGGATCTATCCGGAGACCAAGCACCCGACCTATTTCGCCGGCATCGGCCACCCGACCGACCGGCTGCTGGTCGACCAGCTCCACGCCGCGGGCTGGACAGGGCCGGACGCGCCCGTGTTCATCCAGTCGTTCGAGGTCGCCAACCTCCGCCGCATCGCGGGCTGGACCAGGCTCCGGCTGATCCAATTGATGGCGGCGACCGGCGCGCCCGCGGACGGCACCCAGCCCAGCTATGCCGCGATGGCCTCGCCCGCCGGGCTGCGCGCGGTGGCGGACTATGCCTGGGGGATCGGCCCGGACAAGGCGATGCTCGCGGGCGGCGCGCTGGTGCGCGACGCGCACGCGGCGGGCTTGCGCGTCCACCCCTGGACCTTCCGGGCCGAGAACCAGTTCCTCGCCCCCGCCTATCGCCGCGGCGACGATCCCGCCGGGCACGGCGACCTCGCGGGCGAGATCGCGGCGGCGCTGCGCCTTGGAATCGACGGATTCTTCACAGACTTTCCGCTAATCGGCGCCGCAGCCCGAGGAGTATCCAAGTGACGCGTATCCCCACCATCCTGATCCTGTCGCTGGCGACCACCGCCTGCGTCTCCACCGCCACCAGCATCGTCAAGGCACCGTTCCAGGTCGCGGGCAAGGCGGTCGACTGGACCACGACCAGCCAGGAGGAGGCCGACCGCAACTACGGCCGCAAGATGCGCAAGGCGGAGGCGCGCGAGGGCAAGGAGCGCAAGGCCTGGGCAAGGAAGTGCCGCAACCACGAGGCGGAGCCCAAATGCCAGCGCTACGACGGCTTCGTCGCGGGCCGGGACGTGCGCTGAGCCGCGTTTCGACCGATCGCTCGCCTCTTTCCGTCACCCCGGCCTTCGTGCCGGGGTCCACCGCTCGGCAGGCGCGTCGGACAGTGCCTCCTGCCGAAGGACGCGCGGCGCGGTGGGCCCCGACACGGAGGCCGGGGTGACGGGTGGGAGAGGGACGCCCCGTGCGTACCGATGCATGGCGGTCACGCCCGTTGCCCGTGTCCATCCGGAAGCGTAGACCGGCCCACCGATGCTGACCCTCCCCAACATCCTCACCCTGTCGCGCATCGTCGCGGTGCCGCTCCTGGTGGCGCTGCTCTGGTGGCCGCAATGGGAAGGGGGGTATGCGGGCGCGTTCCTGCTCTACTGCCTGATGGGCATCACCGACTATTTCGACGGCTATCTCGCCCGCGCGCAGGGGGCGGTGTCGCGGCTGGGCGTGTTCCTCGACCCAATCGCCGACAAGATCATGGTCGCGGCGGTCATCCTGATGCTGGTCGGCACCCGGTTCGAGGACCGGGCGATCATCACCGGCGTCCACCTGATCGCCGCGCTCGTCATCCTGCTGCGCGAGATCACCGTGTCGGGCCTGCGCGAGTTCCTGGGCGGCATCCAGGTATCGGTGCCCGTGTCCCGCCTCGCCAAGTGGAAAACGACGTTGCAGCTCGTGGCGCTCGGCGCGCTGATCCTGGCGGGCGCGTTGCCCCATCTCGCCTGGATCAAGACGGTGGGGCTCGCGACCTTGTGGGGCGCGGCGGCGCTGACGCTGGTGACCGGCTGGGACTATCTGCGCGTCGGCCTCCGGCACATGGACTGAGCGGAATGCGCCTCCTCTATTTCGCCTGGGTGCGCGAGGCGGTGGGCGTCGCCGAGGAGCAGGTGTCGCCCCCCGCCACGGTCGACACCGTTGCCGCGCTGGTCGCCTGGCTCGCGGATCGGAGCCCCGGCCACGCCGCCGCCTTTGCCGACCCCACCCGGCTGCGCGCGGCGGTGGACCAGGCGTTCGTGCCGCTCGCCGCGCCGATCGCCGATGCGCGGGAGGTCGCGATCTTCCCGCCGGTGACCGGCGGATGATCCGGGTCGTCGTCTCGCCCGACCCGATCGACGTCGCCGCCGAACTCGCGGCGGTGGAGGCGGGTGGCATCGGCGCGGTGGCGAGCTTCACCGGCCTCGTCCGCGCGGACGCCGACACGGGCGGCGGGGGCGTGGAGACGCTGGAGCTCGAACATTATCCCGGCGCCACCGAGGCGGCGCTGACCCGCCTCGTCCAGGAGGCGACCGCCCGCTGGTCGCTCGCCGCCGCCACCGTGGTCCACCGCGTCGGCCCGATGCGCGCGGGCGAGCGCATCGTTCTGGTCGTCGCCGCCGCCGCCCACCGCACCGCCGCGCTCGACGCGTGCCACTACCTCATCGACCGCCTCAAGACCGACGCGCCTTTCTGGAAGCGCGAGACCCGCGGCGGGGAGAGCCGTTGGGTGGAGGCCAGGGCGGGCGACGACGCCGCCGCGGCGCGCTGGCGCTAGGCCGGACCGGTCGCGGCGGGCGAACCGCGTCCCCGAGCATCCACCGCTGTCCTACACGCCGCCGACCGGCTACGACCCGCCTCGAATCGGATCGACGCTCTTTCTCATCATCGCCAAACCGGAAACGATCGGACCCGATTGGTACGCGTTCAGGGGTCAATCGAGTCAACCGGTGCGCATCACCCCGCCGCCGCCAGCACCTCGGCGAGCAGCCGGAAATCCTTCTCGCGCGGGCTGGCGCGGCGCCAGACCAAGGCGATGCGGCGGGTCGCGCGGGGCGCGTCCAGCGGGCGTGCGGCGATGCCGGTATTATCCAGGATGCCGGCGCGCACCGCCATCTCGGGCAGCATGGTCAGGCCCAGCCCGTTGTCGACCATCTGAACGACCGTATGGAGCGAGGTGCCCATCATCGTCGCCTCCGCGCGCAGTTCGGGCCGGTTGCAGGCGGCCAGCGCATGGTCCTTCAGGCAGTGGCCGTCCTCCAGCATCAGCAGGCGGGTCTCGTCGATCAGCTCGGGCGGGACCGCGGGCGGCAGGGCGCGCAGCTCGCCCTCCGGCATGGCGACGAACAGCCGGTCGTCGAACAGCTCGGCCGCGCTCACCTCGCCGCACGCGAACGGCAGGGCCAGGAGGACGCAATCGGTCCGCCCGTTGTTCAACCCCTCGCACGCCGCCGCGCTCGGCTCCTCGCGCAGGTAGAGTTTGAGGTCGGGATAGTCGGCGCGCAGCCGCGGCAGGATCGCGGGCAGCATGAACGGCGCGATGGTCGGAATGACGCTCATCCGCATCTCGCCCGACAGCGGCCGTCCGGCCGCACGCGCCAGGTCGGCCAGCTCCTCCGCCTCGCGCAGCACGCGGCGGCCCTTGGCGGCGATCGCCTCACCTAGCGGCGTGAACCGGACCACGCGGCGGGTGCGCTCGACCAGCGTCACGCCGATGAGCGTCTCCAGCTCCCGCAGGCCCGCCGACAGCGTCGACTGGGTGACGAAGCAGGCATCGGCCGCCCGCCCGAAATGGCCGTGGTCCTTCAGCGCGACCAGGTATTGCAGCTGTTTCAGCGTCGGCAGGTAGGTGGCGGCCATGCCCGCCACCCTAGCCTCACCGCAGCGCGCGGACGAGCCCGTAGACGCTGGTCAGCGTCAGGACGATCCCGACCAGCAGCATCAGCCTTTGCGCGGGGATGCGCTTGGCCAGCATCGCCCCGAACGGCGCCGCCACTACCCCGCCGATCAGCAGGCCCACGGTGGCGTTGGTGAACGCTTCCCAACCCAGCTGGCTGATGAAGGTCGCGGAGATGGTGACGGTCAGGAAGAATTCGGCGGTGTTGACCGTGCCGACGGTGAAGCGCGGATGCGATCCCTGGACCAGGAGGTTGGACGTCACCACCGGCCCCCAGCCGCCCCCGCCCGCCGCGTCCAGGAAGCCGCCGACGAGCCCCAGCGGCTCCACCACCCGCGGCTCGCGCGGCGCGGGCGGGCGGTGGGTCGCGCGCCACAAGAGGTAAAGGCCGATCGCGGCCAGGTAGGCGAGCACGAACGGCCGGGCGACGTCGGCATGGATGTTGGACAGGAGGTAGGCACCCAGGACTCCCCCGATCACGCCGGGGATCATCAGCCGGAAGAAGAGGCGCCAATGGACGTTGCGGTGCGCCGCATGGCTGATCCCCGACACCGCCGTGGTGAAGCTCTCGACCAGGTGGACGCCCGACGAGGCGACGCTGGGCGGCACGCCGAGCGACAGCAGCAGCGTGTTGGAGATCACCCCGAACGCCATGCCGAGCGCCCCGTCAACCATTTGCGCCGCGAAGCCGACCGCAACGAACGGCAGCAGCGCGGCGGGATCGATGGCGGACAGGTCGGGCATCGTGTCTCCGGAACAAGGGTTGCATCACGGTGGTGACCCGCGGAACCGGGGTCGGCAAGATAGATCGGCTTTACCGTGGCGCTGGCAATCCCATCCGGGCGTTCCTAGATCGCGGCGAACAGGGGACAGCGAAGACCATGGCCAGCGCGCTCGGCGCCTATCTCGACTCGGTCCGCGCGCGCGATCCCGCGCCCCGCTCGCGGCTGGAGATCCTGACCTATCCCGGCTTGTGGGCGCTGGCCTGGCACCGGGTCGCGCATCGGCTGTTCCGGATGCGGCTCTTCTTCCTGGCACGGTTGGTCAACCATCTCGCCCGCTTCCTGACCGCGATCGATATCCATCCCGGCGCCACCATCGGCCGGCGCTTCTTCATCGACCATGGTTTCGTGGTGATTGGCGAGACCGCCGAGATCGGCGACGACGTCACCGTCTACCAGTGCGTGACGCTGGGCGGCACCAGCCCGGACACGGGCGTCGGCGGCAAGCGCCACCCGACGCTGCTGGACGGCGCGATCGTCGGCGCGGGCGCGCAGGTGCTCGGCCCCATCACCGTGGGTCGCGGCGCGCGGATCGGCGCCAATGCGGTGGTGACCAAGGACGTGGCGGACGGCGCGGTGATGGTCGGCATTCCGGCCCGGCCGACGATGGTCGCGGGCGGGCAGGGCGACGCGCCTCGCTTCGTTCCCTACGGCACGCCGTGCCGCGAGCTGTTCGATCCGCAGACGCAAAAGGTGGAACTGCTCCGTTGCGAGCTCGACACGCTGCGCCGCCGCCTCGACGCGCTCATCGCCGAGCAGGGCGCCGCCGAGAGGGATCGCGCCTGATGGGCGTGGTGACGCCGTTCCCCGCGGTCGGCCGGCCGGGGCAGGTGGGCTTCGAGCGGGCGGAGCTAGCCCGTATCCTCGACCTCTACGGCCGTATGGTCGCGGCGGGGCATTGGCGCGATTACGCCATGGAGTTCGGCCGCGACGCCGCCTCGTTCGCCGCCTTTCGCCGCGCGACCGAGCGGCCGGAGGTCCGGATCGAGAAGCGTCCGGCCCTGCGCGGCCGGCAGGGCATGTGGGCGCTGGTGGGCGAGCAGGGCGCGGTGCTGAAGCGCGGGCACGATCTGGCGCCCGTGCTGGCGCCGGTCGAGCGGCGCTTGGTGAAGCTGGTGGAGGAGTAGCGCCCTGGTCGCTGCCGGGGCGCCCCGTCAGGCCGCCGCCGCCACCGGCGGCAAATGGCGTCCTGTCTGGCCCAGCAGCGCCACCACCCGGCCGCGCGCCCGCTGCCAGAAGGCGGACAGCAGCAACAACGCCGACCCGATCACCAGCCCGGTGAAGCCGGCGGACAGTTCCACCGCCCCCGCCTGCCGGAAGAGTGCATAGAGCGCCCACAGCACATATGCCAGGCTGGACACCAGCAGCGCCCGCCGGTCCACCGCCAGCGCCACCAGCGCGAAGGCGACATAGAGCAGCAGCACCACCACGGCGCGACCGACGTTCATCTCGGCATCGAACACGCCCAAGAGGTTGAACAGCGCATGGGCAATCATCGGCGCGGCGGCGAGGTGAAGCCAGAAGGCGATATCCGAGCGGCGCGTCCGGCGCTCGGGATCGCTCATGTCCCAGCGCATGGCGAAGGCGAATAACGCGATGCCGGCGACGAGCACCAGCGGATAGACCGCGTCGCGCGCCGGCGGAACCAAGCCGACGATCAGCGACAGCGCGGTGCCGACCACCGCGACCGCGCCGGCGGCGACGGTGATTGGGACGGTGAAGCGGCGCCAATGTAGCCACGCCGCGGCCGCGGTCACGGCGGCGATGACGGCCGCGATCGAGCCGATGATCGCGGCTTGCGCGTCCCGGCCATAGCCGTTGCCGTTCAACCATTCGCCGATCGCCGGCGCCGCCGCCAGGACAGGGGTCGCGAGCGTCGCCGCCACCCCGCCGACAAAGGCGATCAGCAGGATGATCGACGGCAGCGCCATGCGGCGCCGGCGGGTGAAATATTCGGCCAGCCCCCAGGCGGAGGCCGCCACCAGCGGTGCGGGCAGGTAGGGGGATATCTGCCCGCCGATCCCCGCCACCGCCGCGAGCAGCAGCCCGGTGGCGATGGCGACGAAGATGTCGTTGAAGCCGGTGAGCAGCCGGAACGACTCCTCGTCGACGACGGGGCTGCGCCGGCTCTCGGCGACATGGGCGCGCAGCGCGCGAGCGGCGTCCGGGCTGATCGCGCCCGCCGTCACCGCGCCTTCGATATCGGTTTCGCTGTACATCGGATCCCTCCTGTACGGCGATCATGTCACAAGCGTGTTGTTGAGGCAATACACGTTCAGCCGGCGAGCGTCTTCCCGATCAGCATGGCTTGCTCGGCGCCCGCCTGCGGCACGATCTCGCCGGTGCGGTCGGTGATCGCCGACCACCGATCCGCCACGCCTTCCGGAGACAAAGCAGAGCCGGACAGCGCCACACCGGGGGTGAGGGTGACGTAGCTGGCCTGGAACACGCCCGCGCCAGCGCCGACGATCGCCCCGTCGGCGCGTCCTCCGAGACGAGGTACAGGGCCGCGGGCACCACCTTGTCCGGCGAGAAGGCCGAGAACGCTTCCGCCGGGAAGAGACCCTCCGTCATTCGCGTTCCGGCGGTCGGTGCCAGCGTGTTGACGCGGATGTCGGCCTTGGCCCCCTCCAGCGCCAGCGTCTTGGCGAGCCCGGCCAGGCCCATCTTGGCGGCGCCGTAGTTCGCCTGTCCGAAATTGCCGAACAAGCCCGAAGAGGAGGAGGTCATGAGGATCCGGCCATAGCCCTGCCGTTGGAAGGTCTCCCAACAGGCCTTGGCCGCGAACGCCGAGCCGAGCAGGTGGACGCGGACCACGAACTCGAAATCGGCAGGCTCCATCTTGGCGAAGGTCTTGTCGCGGAGCACGCCGGCATTGTTGATGAGGATGTGGACGCCGCCCCAACGCTCGACCGCGCGCGCCACCATGTCCGCCATCTGGTCGTATTCGGCGACGCTGCCGCCGTCCGCCATCGCCTCGCCCCCGACGCGTTCGATCTCCTCCACCACTGCCAGCGCGGCGTCGGACCGGCCGGTGCCGTCGCGCGAGCCGCCGAGATCGTTGACGACCACCTTGGCACCGCGCCGGGCGAGTTCCAGCGCATATTCGCGGCCCAGCCCGCCGCCCGCGCCGGTGACGATCGCGACCCTGTTGTCGAAGCGGATAGGCATGAGAAAAGGCGCCTCCGGGATGGAAGCGCCTTTCCTACGCCGCTGAAGCGGCGGTGCAAGCCGGGGCGTCGCCCCGGCGCGGTCTCAGCGGCCGCCGCGCTGGATGCACTTGTCGTACTGGCCCTTCTTGCAGACCGGGTACTTGGCGAGCGGAGCGGGCGCCGGATAGGCCTGGGCCACCGACTGGCCCGGCTGGAACACGGGCTGCTGCCCGCCCGAGGCCATCGGCATCGGCTGGCTGGGCTGATACCCGCCCGCGGACATGTTGCCGCCAGCGGCCGAGCCGGCCATCGCGTCCTGGCCGGTCGTGCCCTGCGTGGTCATCGCCGGGTCGTTGGCGGGCGTGGCGGTGGAGGTATCGGCCGGCGGGGTGGTGCTCTGCGGGTTGGTGGACATAGCGTCCTGCCCGGCCGGGTTGCTGGTCGAATCGGGCGCGCCCGACGCGCCGACATTGCTGGGTGAGTTGGTGCCGGTCGAACCCGACGTCTGGGCAAGGGCAGGAGCCGCAACAAGCGCGGCGGCGGCGAACAGGGCGAACTTCATGGCGGTTCTCTCCGGAAAATAAGAGCGCCTGGATAGCGTCAGCGCCACCACCAAACGCGGCACCCGCCGCTTGGGTCCATCGTTACGCACCAGCATCGAGCGCGTAGCCGGCGGAGCGCACGGTGCGGATGATGTCGGCCCGATCGCCGGCGTTGATCGCCTTGCGCAAGCGCCGGATATGCACGTCCACCGTCCGCGCCTCGATGTCGCTGTCGTGTCCCCACACGCTGTCCAGCAGCCGTTCGCGCGAGAAGACGTGTCCGGGATGCTCCAGGAAATGTTTGAGCAGGCGGAACTCGGTGGGGCCGAGCGGCACCACCGCGCCGCCGCGCCGCACTTTATGGCTGGCGACGTCCATCTCCAGATCCGCATAGGCCAGCGCCTCGCCCGCCAGTCCGGGGCGCACCCGGCGCAGCACCGCGCCGACCCGCGCGACCAGCTCGCGCGGGGAGAAGGGCTTGGTGACGTAATCGTCCGCGCCCGTCTCCAGCCCGCGGACGCGGTCCTCCTCCTCGCCGCGCGCGGTGAGCATGATGATGGGGACGTTCTGCGTCTCTGGTGCGCGGCGCAGTCGGCGGCATACCTCGATCCCCGACAGGCTCTCCACCATCCAGTCGAGCAGGACGATGTCGGGCACCCGCTCGCGGGCGAGCAGCAGCGCCTCCTCGCCGTCCGGCGTCTGGACGACATCGAAATCCTCGCGGCGGAAGTGGAAGGTTAGGAGTTCGGCGAGCGCGGCGTCGTCCTCGACGATCAGCAGGCGGGCGCGGGTCATGGTTTCACTCCATCGGGGGTGTGGCGGTCCGCCAGCCGGGTGCCGGTTGCGGCGAAGAAGACCATCTCGGCGACGTTGGTCGCGTGATCGCCGATGCGTTCGAGATTCTTGGCGACGAACAGCAGGTGTGCGACCTGGCCGATCGTCTTGGGGTTCTCGACCATGTGGGTGACGAGGGTGCGGAAGATGGAGTCGTAGAAGTCGTCCAGCGCCTTGTCGGACCGGCAAACCTCCGTCGCCCGGTCGGCGTCGCGCGCGGCAAAGGCGTCCAGCGCGTCGCGCACCATCTCCGCGGCCATGCGGGCCATCGCGGGCAGGACGGAGATGGGCTCGATGCGGTGCTCGCCCTCGACCAGCGCGACGCGGCGGGCAATGTTCTTGGCGTAGTCGCCGACGCGTTCCAGGACGGCGGCGATCTTCAGCGCG